>OCTW013421945.1_pt1 | contig 25030 bp, 20 predicted proteins | sample 1539671 | NCBI WGS metagenome assembly OCTW01 (sample SAMN02144230, study PRJEB22623) | gut metagenome | biome: sheep rumen | host: Ovis aries | place: New Zealand | reverse complement strand
GGCATATCGATCAAAAAGATAAAAAGGCACTCCGCGACTAACACAGAACTCTATAAGCGGAATATTATTTGGAGCACCTTCCATTTGATACAGAAACCATAATCGTTCCAGTTCTGCATCTGAAATTGTTCTTTCGTCTGTTTGCATAATCGTTTTATTTATTGACCATGCAAAGTTAAAAAGGGTCGTTTTTTACCACAAGGGTCGAAATTGGACGCTTACAATATCATCGACCTGATTAGTACTACCACTTTTATGTGATAATCAGTGTTATGATAAATAGGAAATTCTGGACAGTAAGTGTACGACACTCTCGTTGCAGCTCTATTCAAGGCCTCTTCATACTGTCTGCCACCCTTCAAGGAAGTATGGTAGAGCCTTTTGACTTTTAGAATATAATCAGGAAATGAAGTGAACCCCGAAAGTTAGACAAAAAACTTTCGGGGTCACATCGTGTCATTGACACATGCTTTGTGAGATTAAATAACCATTTTCAAAAAAAACTATCTATTTTATAAACCTAAAGTAATAAGTGTTCTAAACTGCATAATGCCAAGATGATTGCAATCCAACTTTTCCACATCCTGCAGATACTGCTCAGCATGCTTTTGGTCTCCAAGTCCATGATAACCCAAAGCTAACATGTACTTACAGTGAATCGCATTTTTAAGATCAAGAGAATCATCCCAAATCAGAAGATCAGGCAGAGAAACAGCGAAGTAATCCATCACAACATGGTCAAAGAGATGATTCTTACCATAAGTGATGAGCTTATAGAAACGGCTATGCGCCTCTCCTACTCTACCTAATCGGAGCAGTGCCTTACCCTGATAGAATATTTTATCAGGCTTGGCGTCGTTATAATACATCGCTGCTGCCGGTTCTTGATGACCTTCAGATGCTTTCTCCCAACAAACACGGGCCTTATCCTGATTACCCAGTCCTTCATAGGCAAGACCGAGGAAATAATAGAAATCGTTTTCCTGTGCACCGTAAAGTTTACCTTCTCCCAAATGATGTGGGTACACCAAGCACTCCTCCAGCCACTTCACCGCTGACGGATAGTCTTTATTCACAAGAGCCTTCTTCGCAAGTTCTGTACGACAAATTTGGTACTGACCACTGACCTTGCCTTCACCTCCCTCCCATGGATGGAAGATATGACCATCAAGTAACGACATCGCCTTTTCGTAATTACCAGTTTGGTTGTACAAGGTAATCTGCTCCAGCAAAAGGTCGTCACGCTGAGCAATCAAGTCTGGATATTTCTTCAGAAAAGCCAGACGTTCTGCGGGAGCACGCTGCAGACGTTTATAGAGCTGGTCCAGTTCCATCAAGACACGGGCATCATTCTGATTCAGAGAGAATGCACGCTCCATATATGCGAGTGCTGTATCATGGTCTGCCAACTTGTTGGCGTAATAGAGGGCAAGGTTGCGCCATACTGTTGGATATTCAGGGTTACACTGAGCAGAAAGTTGCCAATTTTGCTGAGCCAGACTGTACTGACGCTTGTCAAAATAGAGACAACCTAAATAATATGGAGCAAAACTACCCTTATCGTTGAAATGTTTGGCTGTATTTAAAGCAAGAATCGCCTCCAAACGATTAGGGAAACAATAAGCAGGGTTAATGGTCTCTGCCGTCTTAAAAGTGGCAACGGCAGTCATCTCATCACCCATCTTGAAATAAGCCCAACCTTTATAAAAATAGGTCATTGCATCAGCGGCTCCTTCACGAACAGCAAGATCGAGAACAGCAATACACTCCTTCCAAAGTCCAGCCTGTGCATAGTCGAGTGCCAGTTCCTGATAGTTATTACTATTGCCATGCATCAGTTCGATAAGCTGATTGAGCACATGCTCTTCGCCAGTAAAAAGGTATTTCTCGTACAGAATACCATAATTGAAAAGGTCGATCTGAAGGCTCTCCTCTATAAATGCCTTCACCTCCTCATACGACTTGCCGGCATATCTGAGCACAGCCACCTTCAAGGCACGAGCCTTGTGATTATGACTGTTATTGATAAGAGAACGCTCTACTTCGTCAAGGGCATCATCCAGACGCTGCTGACCTATGCTGATCTGTGCTGCTGCAAAGTAGCCAGCATCTGCCCACCCCTTATTCCAAGTAGATTTCCAAAACCACTGATAGGCTTCGTCCAGTTTTCCCTGATACTTCAGTGAGACACCCAGATTGTATAATGGCTCCCCATCGTATGGATTAGGATTACGCTTGTAAAGTACTTTTTGGGCTTTGCGCAAATACTCTTCAGCTTTTTTGAAGCGACCCTTACGAATATACCACAAACCCATAGCATTGTTGCAACGATAATCATCAGGATCTCGACGTAAGGCCTCTTCATAATAGTCGAGCGGACTATACGTAGCATGACGATACTGTTCGATGTGTAAACCGGTAAGATACAGTTGCTCATTAGTCTTTATATGCTGTGGCAACAGAGCTGCTTCTGCAGGGTCTGGAATCGGGCGGACAGCATCAGGCTCCGGCATCCATTCCATCTCCAGGGCATTACGCCCTTTTTCCCGGTTATAAGCCATGAAACGGATATTCTGCCATGCACAACCTTTCATATCAATGGTGGTGTCGAAGATTTCCTCTGGTGAAAGTTCTACCACCTCATCGAAAAGGATTTCATCGTCCTGACCGAAGAGTACGATGCGATAAACAGACTTCCTCGTAGCCTGAAGCATCAAGTGGGCACCCACAGCAGTCTCCTCGATATTCATCACGAGATTCTTACTTGCATTCTTCACAATACCCAACTCCCGATAAGGCATGAAGTACTGCGTAAAATGCTTTTCCTCATACGGCATCAACCAGGCAAAATCGGGTTGATTTTCGGTATAGACACCAGCCATGAGTTCGATGTATGGACCGTCTTCATCGGTAAGGTTACGATCCCACGCCCGACCGAAATCACCATTACCCCATGTCCACTGCTTCTTACCAGGCGACAGATGATGACTGGCTACGTGCAGCATACCACCATGAGTATCATTCTCATAACCACCCTCGAAGTTATATTTCGAGTTAACAGCCATATAAGAGGTTGGCACCTTGATATTCTTATAGTTGGAGATGTCTACCCCTGCACTATAATCCATCTTGTAGTAGGTACCCGTGGCAATCGGAAAACTAGAAACAGCACGTTTACCATGGTCAAACACGGCATTAATATCTGGTGGAAAAACACTCTGATAATGATCGTTCACCGAAACAGCTGGGTTAGCCCACCACAGAAAAGTCTGTGGCAAGTCGGTACGATTGTAGACCACTCCCTGTATTTCCAGATAGGCACAACCAGGTCGCAAGGTAAACCCCGCAGCCCCCTTTTGGTGGAACATTTTCTCCTGTTCATTTACCCATACCGTGACCGATCCATCTGCATTTTCCTTGATGGTGCTATCTACCGGAAGGAAAGTGGATGGACGGTGATGTTGTGGCCAGTTGAACTCGATACCACCTGAAATCCATGGACCGGTGAGCCCTACAAGGGCTGGTTTGATGACATGGTTATAATACACAAAGTGGCGCTTTTTTATCTTGTCGTAAGCCATCTGCACACGCCCGCCAAGCTGTGGCAGAATCATGACCTTAATATATTCATTTTCAATCCAAATCGCCTGATAGTCTACATCTTCCTTCTCATCAGAAATAGATTCGATGACAGGATAAGGATATACGACACCAGAAGATCCCTGATAAACTCGTTTTTCAAGGAAGATCGGATTCTTTTCAGGTTCTCCAATCTGATACGTTGGAATCGTTACAATTTCTCTCCAAGCTTTTACCATAGTATCTTATTTCGTATATTGATATCTTATTTTACTAATTCCTTCTCCAGTTCCTCTAATGACTTATCCTTCGTTTCCGGCAATCTGACCAGGAAAAACAGGAAACCACACAGACATACACCACTATAAATCCAGAATGTACCATAACTGCCCAAACACTGATTAAGAAATGGAAAGGTATACGTCAATGTGGATGAGCCTACCCATAACATAAAGGTGCAAGTAGCCACAGCAACAGCACGAACTCGATTCGGGAAAAGTTCGGCGATGAGCACCCAGGTACACGGACCTAAGGTCAGCGCATAACAAGCGATGGCTGCAACAACGAGGATGACCATTCCGAATCCTGTTGCTCCGAAATAGTAGCATATACCGAGGATAGCATAAATCAGACACAAGCCACCTGCTCCTAATAACATCAGCGAGCGTCGCCCCCATTTATCCACCGTAAAGATGGCAAGAATCGTAAACAGTACATTGGCGATACCCGTCACAACGATATTGAACAATACATCGCCTACCTCATAACCAGCACTTTGAAAAATCTCTTGCGCATAATTGAAGATGACATTAGTACCACACCACTGTTGGAAAACAGCTATGATGATACCCAGCACAAGCACAAACTTATATTTTTGAGAAAATAGGATACCAAGTCCTGCCGTCTGCGTAGCCTCAGCTTGGGCAGCCCTGATAGCATCCATCTCGCGCTGCGCATATTCCTTTCCGCCGATTTTCTCAAGGATAGAAAAAGCCTTGGTAGCATGGCGGGTACTCAGCCATCTCGGACTCTCAGGGATAAACAATGCCAACACAAAGAAGGCAAACGAAGGAACAGCTGCGGCCCAAAACATCCACCGCCAAGACATTTGAGCATTCCAACTCTCTAAAGTGACTATTCCACCAGGAATATCATCTGCTATGAGCCAGTTCGTAATCTGAGCACAGAGAATACCTAGTACAATGGTCATCTGGTTGAGACTTACCAACCGGCCACGAATAGCAGATGGAGCAACTTCTGCAATATACATCGGTGACAAACCACTGGCAACACCAATTCCGATGCCACCGAAGAAACGCGCAACCAGGAATGCTGTAAAAGTATGAAAAGCACCTGTTGCTATAGCAGAAAACAAAAATATTAAGGAAGATATAATAAGTAAATTCTTTCGACCGATTCGATCAGCTAACGTGCCACATAATGTAGCGCCAATCATACATCCGAGGAGGGCCACGGTCATGGCCAGTCCCTGATCGGCAGCGCTATCGGTAATACCGAAATAAACCTCATAAAACGGTTTGGCACCACCAATGACCACCCAATCGTAACCAAAGAGTAGACCTCCAAAAGCAGCTACGACACAGATGAAATAAATAAATCGTTGGTTTAATTTTTCCATGTTTCGTATAGGTTATTAGATTCGACTGCAAATGTATGAAATATCAACCCACTTTACAATAGAAAAAAAATATAAAAACATGGATTATCTTATGATTTCTTTGTATTTTTGCGCAAAATAAGGAAAAAAATACCATGTTGAAACGAAAAGACGGTTTTACAGGAGAACGCTGTATCGTTCTACCCAAGATGATTATAGAGATGGAAAAGCAAGATCCGTTGGTATCCAGTCTTTACATTACAGATATCGGCTATTATCCCGTAGCCAACTTTCATTATCGCGAACGCGAGGATCCTATCGAGCAGAATGTACTTATCTATTGTGTAGAGGGAACAGGCTGGTATCAGATAGGGCAAGGCAAACGTCAGGACGTCGGAGCCAACCAATACTTTATCTTACCAGCAGGTATACCTCATAGATACGCATCATCAGAAAACCACCCATGGACTATCTATTGGATTCATTTTTGTGGCAACCACGCATCATATTATGCGGAAGGAGCTGCTACCCCCCAGAGTATTACGCCTGCCATGAATTCTCGTATCAACGACCGAAACCATCTCTTTGAAGATATCTATTTCACATTGGCAAACGGCTATACACGAGAGAATTTGCGCTATTCATCTTCACTTCTACACTATTATCTGGCCTCCATGCGCTACCTTGGCCAGTATAGAAGCAGAGAGATACATCAGAATAATAAAGAAAAAGTAGCAGAAAACGAAATCGTAAACGCTTCTGTACATTTCATGAAGGAAAATCTGGAGAAAAAAATCTCGTTGCAGCAGATGGCACAATATACAGGCTACTCCAGCAGCCACTTCTCTATGCTCTTTAAAAAGGAAACCGGTCACAGCCCACTCAACTATTTTAACCTGCTCAAGATACAGTATGCCTGCCAACTGTTGTCGAGTACCAACATGAAGATAAACCAAATCAGCTTTAAGGTCGGCATTGATGATAGCTTTTATTTTTCTCGCCTCTTTACCAAACTAATGGGTATGTCGCCCAAAAACTATAGGCTGTACATGCAAGAAAAATAGAAAAAAAATATGAAATTAATTTATAATAGTTTTGCATGTTTTACTTATAATTTGTACTTTTGTAGCCATTATATCATTTCTGTTTATAATAAAACAAGGATATACCACAGACATTTAGTATTTTTAGAGAACTTATAAAATATAATTAAAGATTTTTCATTATGGGTAAGAAGCGAATCATGTTACCAATTCTGCTTTCTTTATGCACAACCACAATTAACACTTCATGGGCTTCTACACCTCAAGGGGTAACTACTACCAAGGATGATGGTATAGTTAGTGGACAAGTTTTGGATGAAACAGGACAACCTCTTCCTGGAGTAACAATCCGCATTGACGGCTCCAAAAACGGTGTGGCATCTGATTACGACGGCAGATTCAGTATACAGGTTGCAAAAGGTAAATCGATTAACATAACGTGTAGCTATATTGGTTGCAAAACACAGAAACGAACCTTAAAGTCGGGCGAAGATGATGTTGTCATCTTTATGCTGGATGACAAAGCTACTCTTGAAGAGGTGGTCATTACAGGTTACCAGCAGATTGACCGTAGAAATCTCACCTCTTCTGTTACAAGCGTTAAGATGGAGGATATCGCAAGAGCCGGTATTTCGTCGGTCGATAAAATGTTGCAAGGTCGTATTCCTGACCTGGTACTGAGTAACAATAGTGGAGAAATCAATTCTACACCTAAAATTCGTATTCGTGGTACATCAACGCTCATTGGTAACCGTGAACCGCTGTGGGTGGTTGATGGTATTATTATCAACGACCCTGTAAACTTGAAGTCGGATGTTATCAATGACCCAGACTATGTCAACCGCATTGGTAACGCTATTTCGGGCATTAACCCACAGGATATAGACCGTATTGACGTACTAAAGGACGCCGCTGCCACTGCTCTCTATGGAACACGTGCTGCCAATGGTGTCATCGTTGTTACTACTAAAAAAGGACGTGCAGGAAAGCCTGTCATCTCCTACTCTTTCACAGGAACATTACGTCAACGCCCAAGATATACTGACTCAAAGATAGACCTGATGAATTCGAAGGAACGAACTCAGGTTTCAAGAGAACTTGCCAATATGCATTACAGTTTCCCTAGCGATATGTCGTATGTTGGCTATGAGGATGCTTTGCAAAAATACTACAGCGGAGTTTACACACGTGAAGAATTTGAACAGGCTGTCGCTAAAGCTGAAACACAGAACACAGATTGGTTTAAACTCCTCACTCATGATAGTTTCTCGCAAGATCATAGTGTGAATATCTCTGGTGGTGCCGACAAATTCCGCTATTATGCTTCTTTAGGTTATACAGGTGACGATGATGTGATTAACAACAACACAGGCAAGCGATATACAGCAGCTACCAACCTGGATTTCACCCTTAGTGATAAGATTCAAGCCAGTTTGAACCTGTCTATGTATACCAATAAGAAACATTATAACCAAAGTGAGCTGTCACCTATTGACTATGCCTATAACACTTCACGTACTATCCCAGCATACGATGCAGATGGCAACTACTATTATTATAAAAAGAACTCTGTAGGCTCTGGAGCATACGACTATAGTTTTCTCAACGAACTTGACAACAGCTATGTAAGCCAAAGAACAAACGGTTTTAAAGCTACCATCAACTTACGCTATGTACCTAAGGAATGGTTAAACTTTAATGCTATATTTGCATATAGCGGAACGAACACCAATATAGAAGGGTGGTATGGCGAACGCAGTTTTCATGCTGCTGCTTTGCGCATGAGCCAATATGGTGTACCTGCACCAACAAACTCTGAAATGCCTTTCGGTGGTGAACTTTCAGAGGATAACACCGAATTACATGACTGGACTGCCCGCCTACAGGCAAACATCAACAAAGATTTTGGCGCCAATAAAGAGCACAACATCAACATTGCCGTTGGTATGGAGGCAAGCTCAAGTAAATATAAAGGCAACCAATTTACACAACGTGGCTATTATGCCGATCGTGGACGTAAATTCACTACATCCATCCCAAAGAAGTATACAGCTTATCTGAGTTGGTTAGCAGGAAATATGCCTACCATCACAGATAATATTACCAATCTGGCTTCTATTTATGGTACAGCCTCTTATAGCTATAAGCAGTATTTCACCATAAATGCCAACACACGCTACGATGGCTCTAACCGCTTCGGTGATCGAAGTAATGAAAAGATCCTGCCTGTATGGTCGGTGTCTGCAAATGCTAATCTGAAGGAAATAGCACACATCAACGCCAACTGGCTGGACGCCCTTACCTATAAGGTGTCTTACGGTGGCCAAGGAAATATGCTTGAAGGACAAACGCCAAAACTCACGATTACCAAAGGAGCCTACGACACACACTATGAAGAGATGGTTTCTACTGTAGATAAGTTTGCCAACCCTGACCTGAAATGGGAAAAGACGCAATCTTTCAATATGGGTATCGAGGGAGCATTTTTCAACAGTCGCTTGCTGCTGTCTGCAGAATATTATTATAAAAAGACCAATGACGCATTCATGAACAAAACCATCTCGGATGTGAATGGTTTTACTTCTTATGTCGTAAACTCTGGACAGATTATCAATAAGGGTTACAACTTTGCTATCACTGCCACACCTGTTCAAAATACAGACTGGAACTGGATGGTGTCTGCTACCTTGTCTAAGGTGATGAACAAGATGAACACTGCTCCCGGAGAGGATGCCTATGACATAAACGATTACCTGAATGGTACAGCCATTGTAAACGGTGAACCTATAGGAGTGTTTTACTCCTATCGCTTTGCAGGATTGAATCCTGAAAATGGTGGTCCTACCTTTGATGACTGGAAAGATCGACAAGATGAACTGATTGGACTCAGCAAATATGAAACCGCTACACGTGTACTTGAACTGAGTGGAAAAAGAGATCCTGATATAACTGGCAGTTTGAGTTCTACGCTCACCTACAAAGACTGGCGTCTGGGTATCTTTATGGATTACTCTCTCGGCAATAAAGTGCGCTTATTCCATTTGTTTAACCAAGGTACAGGAACAAACCTCGGTCCTGGATATACTTATCCTGAAAATAACTTGAATAGGGCTTTGCTCAATCGCTGGATGAAACCTGGTGATGAGAAATTCACCAATATTCCTTCTATCATGAGCCATGATCAATATGGATTTTATGACTATACGACACACTGGTCAGAGAAGAGTTTCTATCAGGGCGTACCGTTCGGAAAGGATGCGTGGAGTATGTACGATTACAGTAACGTACGCGTAGTAAACGCTGATTATCTGAGACTTACGAGTCTTAGTCTTACCTACGAAGTACCCGTAAAAGTACTCCTCAACTATGGTCTGCAACGCCTGGCAATAACGCTCACAGGAAACAACCTTTATACCTGGTGTAACAGTAAGCTAAAGGGACAAACACCAACACAGAGTGGATTTGCCGAAGTACAATTAAGCGATACCCCATATTACACCATCGGTGTGAACATTCAGTTCTAATACGTAGAATAGATAAAAAAATGATAAAGATAAATAAAAATATAAGAAAGAAGATTATGGCAACTGGTATTATTCCACTTGCCCTTCTGCTATTGACTTCATGTGGCGACTTTCTGAAAGAATATTCTCAAGACACAGACTATGTGCGATCATGGCGAGATCTTGACGAACTGCTGATAGGTTCTTGCTATCAGAACATCATATCTGCTGATTTGCTGAGTATAACAAACGATAATCAATACTTTATTCATTTCCTGGCCGACGAACTTGACGAATACGATGGTCCAAGTTACGAAGAAGGAAGCATGGAGTTTGACGGCAAAGAACGTGTGTTTGGTTATTATACATGGCAGGCACGTAGTGGACAGAATGATACATACACTGGATTTAACAAAGAAAATGACAGTTGGGCTGAATACTACAGACTTATCAATGTGGCCAACAATGTAATAGAGAGTGCAAAGGCATTGGACGACAACACAGAAGATCAGCGTAAAGGCAAGCTCAAGGTATGTGGAGAGGCTCACTTCCTGAGAGCATACTACTACTTTATGCTTACCAATTTCTATGGAAAAGCATACGACCCCGCAACAGCTTCCACAGACTTAGCTGTACCTATCAAAACCTCTCAGGAGGTGGAAGACCGATTTTTCAGTCGCAATACGGTGCAGGAATGTTATGACCTGATTCTCAGCGACCTGCTCTCGTCTGAAAAGGAACTGGAAGAATATGGTACACAGACTTCCAAATATCGTGCCAGCACTACTGCCGTACATTTGCTTTTAAGCCGAGTATATCTTTACATGCAAAACTGGGAGAAAGCTGCAGAATACGCTCAAAAGACCATTAACGAACATCCTTCATTGGCTAATCTTAAAGTCATGAGTCATACATCAGGTATCATCTCACAGACCTCGCCAGAGCTTATATTCAGCATGGGTAGCAATAGTGTTATGGAATATACTATGAATGAAGCGAAATCATTTACTATCAGTCAGCATATTTATGACATGTATGGTGATGACGATTTGCGCAAAACTCAGTATATCTGGACAAATGGCAAATTCCATGGCTACAAGAAACATCCTGCCAATACCAATGCCTTAAAAACAGAAGACGGCGAAGAGAAAATATCAGAAGATGATGTGAACTATTATTTCAAGGGCTATTATTACGGTTTGCAGAAACAACTCAATGATGTCAGCGATAAAAACTTCTTCCGAAGCAGTGAGGCTTATCTAAACCTTGCTGAGGCTATGGCTTACATGGGCAAAGAAACAGAAGCACGCAACGCGGTGAACACCCTTAGAAAATATCGCTTCACCGATGGAGCTGATTACGAAATTACTTCTACAGGCAACAAGCTGATAGAAGATATCAGAGATGAACGTGAACGAGAACTGTTACTCGAAGGTCACCGCTGGTTTGACCTTCGCCGCTATGCCGTAAATACAAAATATCAGCAGAAGACGGAAATCACTCATCACTATTATTATTATGAAGATCGTCAATCGGATGTGATTAAATCTATGTGTACATTCAAGCTTTCGGCTGACGACTGGGGATGGGTATTGCCACTGCCACAAAGCGTTATAGACTATAACGTTGGAATGCCACAGAATACTCGTGGAGAACGTACATACACCACCATAACTCTATAAAGGAAAAAGTTTATGAATAAAATATTAGCTACAATATGGCTTTTTGCTGCTGCCATGTGTTTCACAGCCTGCGAGAGTGAAGACCCGTTACAGCCAAGCAACGCCGATACAAATCCATTTATCACCGATGATAATGCCGATGACGAAGAGAGTTTGCTACGTAAGGAATTCTATTCTAAAAACAGCTGTTATCTGCTTTTCACTGACACCTTAAATACAGGCGAACTGCTCGATATAGGATATATGATGACAGCTTCTCAGAATAACAATGCTTACACGTATGATTATCTTACGACAATAGAAGAAAAGCACCTTGCAACACAATTTGTAGAGCAGTATCTTCTTCCACATTTAGGAAAGAAATTGCGTCCCTTCTCTTTCCTTCTTGTCAATAACATCAACCACTTCACCTATGAAGATGGCCAACTACGGGAGCCTGACGATGGAATCACAAATCCATCGTTTGTCGTGGGTGTCAGAGCTACTGCCATAGCCATGAGTGCTATAACAGAAATGAGTGAAAGCGAGAAAAACGATTACTCCAAAGAGTTGATCATCGAAATCTTGGCCAACATCATCTCACATCAAACTATAGAAACCTTCAATGCGTTCACAAGCTATGGTAAGAAGTACTATGGCGTATGGATGGAAGGATGGGTTGAGGGCGAAGAAGATGGTATGCCTCTGCAAAATGCCAAGAGTTTTATCGCACCCCATCAGGACATCTGGGGAGTATGGTGGACTGCCTACCCTACTCTTGACGAGGACGTAAAAGCGTATATTAACTTGGCTATGAATACTACGTTAGAAGAAGTAGAAGAAAAATATACAGAGTATCCTGATATCATCAGCAAATATAAATTGATGAAACAAATCATCACAGAATTAGGTTATATAGAATAAGTATGAAGAAAATATTATTACTGCTACTTGCTACATTAACGATTAGCAGCTACGCCCAAAAGGGCTTTGTTATCCAAGGATATGTTCCCTCACTACCCGATGGAACAGTAGTTGGTATTGGCGAGAATGAAGACTCTATCACAGAGTGTGCTACAACTGTAGTAAAAAACGGCCATTTTACGCTGAAAGGAAGCGTAAAACGACCTGTTAAGGGCATGTTGACTACCAATAATCTTGATTTGGTAGCTCAAAATCATTGGCCTGATGATTCTATTCATTGGAACTATATTGATATGTTCATTTCAAATGACGAGATTACAGTTGACAAGGATCTGAAAATACACGGAACGCAAATACAAAGTGATTTTGACGAACTACAGGCCATGGGAGAATGGCTGAATAACGATACTTTATCGTGGTCATTCATTCAGACACATCCCACATCTATTGTTTCTGCCATGCTCGTAAATAATATGCTGAAACGTGGATATGGTTTGCAAAAAACTGAAGTGGAACGTTTGGCTCAGGCCATAAAAGCTGTACCAGATGACCCTTCTCGTTTTGATGAATTCAAATGGCGTGTGGAATTTGCCAGAAAAACTACTGTTGGGGCAGAGCTGATAGATCTGGAAATATACGACACGAACAACAAGATTACTCATCTCAAAGATGTCGTGCCACAGAATGGAAAATTTGTTCTTATTGACTTTTGGGCAAGCTGGTGTGGACAATGTCTTGCAGCCTTCCCTGAATTGGAAGCTATCGGCAAAGCATACCAAGATAACTTTACTATCATAGATCTTTCCATTGACGTGAAGGAAGAAGCATGGCGAAAAGCTATGGCCAAACATCCACAGATATGGCAACAGTATCGCACGACAAAACAGGGATACAAAGATCTGTTTACTAAATATCAGATAGGAAACGGTGTACCTTATTTTGTATTGATTGCTCCCAACGGAAAGGTGATGAAATCACCACAAAGCGTAGAGGAAATTAAAGAAATATTGAAACAGCATTTATAAAACGAGAATGAATACGAAACTGAAAAGTATATTGGCATTTACAGGCATGATGATGATTCTGCCTGTAAATGCCCAACAAATCATTGTTGAGACAGCAGATACCACAATAACAAGCCATCATTTGTTTACAACACCTAATGGCGAATACACCCAATTAGCCTTCAATGCAAAGGGAGTGGCTACATATAGCTGCAATACCATAAAAGAAAAGGCGAATACAACGCTAATACTGCAAGATGGAACCATGTATGTAATGGTGTGTGAACCTAAAAAGACACAAAAACTAAAACTGGAACGTAACAAAACGGGCAAAGTGATAGGAAAACTGTCTGGGGCTAATGCTGATATGGCAGAACTATTTACCGAATATACAAAATTCTCACCAGTGATGGATTATAATGAGGAAACAAGTCCTGCAGATATCAAGAAAAAGAGCACAGAAGCTTCAAATAAGCTTGATGAGCAATATAAGCGATTGGTCATTTTGGCTAAAAAACTCAAGAATAAGGAGGATGTTGAGCAAAACTTGGTAGACATCGAAAAGGCATATCTGAAAAATCGACTCTCGCTCCTTGAAAATGAGGATTACTTAACCCATCGTGACCCAAGAGAAGACAACAGAGTGATGCAGCTTGTAGCAGAGATTGACCCTAACGATACTCTGAACCTCAGCAATGACCTGATATCATCATTTATCTATGCTCATTTCCCAGAACGAATAACGAAGGATATGTCTGCCGAAAACTACGGCATCGGGTATATCAACACGGTTGACAAGTATGTAACCAACAAGGAGATTCGCGATTTACTCATGGAAGGTATCATCAACAATATGTTGGGCACAACCACACCTTTCAATATAGACGCTTTCTGGCAGGTAGCTAAGGAAAAAGTAGACCCTTCTATCATCGAACGGTTTCAATATATTGTTGATGCCAAGAAAAAGACGAAAGCAGGTATGAAATGTCCGGATATCACTTTCTCTGATGCTGAAGGAAACAAACATCACTTGAGTGAATTCAAAGGCAAATTGGTATATATCGATTTATGGGCCACATGGTGCGGACCATGTGCCATGGAGATTCCTAAACTCGCCAAGCACATAGAGGAATATCAAGGAAACAACAAGGTTGAATTTATCAGCATCAGTCTTGATGAAAACATGAAGGCATGGAAAAACAGAATTGCCAAAGAAAAACTTCAATGGCCACAATTCATAGCCAATGCTGAAGAAAACAAGATGATATCAAAAACATTCGGTGTAATGTCAATACCACGCTTTCTACTCATCAATGCCGATGGAACAATAAACGATGCAGATGCGTTCAGACCATCAGACGAAAAATTCAAAGAAAAACTCAATGCTGCTCTCCAATAAGCAGCATCAGTTTATACGACGACAAGAAGTAGCAAAGTAAATATCAATGCTCATGAAATACATACACTTGATTATATTGGTTATTCTCGGATTAACCTCATGCAATAGTAATATATCAGAAAAACTCAATACAATTGATAATCTTTTAAATCAAGAGAAAACTGATTCTGCATTCCAGGAATTACAAACAATCCTTACCTCTGATCTCAAAGATGAAGGCGACCGTGCCTTCTATAATCTGTTGAAAACAAGGACTGATTATCTTAAAAACATTCCACTATTATCAGACACGCTGATAAATTACAGTATAAACTACTATCAAAAAGAGAAAGACGATAATAGACTTTCAGAGGCTTATTATTATAAAGGAGCCTGCCATTATTATGATGGCGATTACACGGAAGCTGTATATAACGGAAAGGAAGCTGAATACCATGCAGAAAAAACAGATAACAAATCACTACAATACAAAATATACGATTTACTTGCCTATGCCTATCGTTCTACAGGCAATTACACCCTCGCACTGCAATATGATCTTAAAAGCTTGAAAATAACAACTGCATTAGGTAAGTATGACTGGATAGCATATACCATGAGTAGTCTCAGCGAGGACTATCACTATATCAATAAAATAGATTCTTCCGAATACTATATCCGGAAGAGTGAACCTTACATAAATTTTATTGATCAAGAAGATCAAGCCTATTTCTACTATAATATATCTTTACTCTATAAAAAGAAAGACAGACAAAAGGCTAAGTATTACCTGCATAGATCACTTGCTATTAAACCTTTAGCCTACGCATATAATGAGCTGGCAAGTATCTATATGTCTGAAGGAAAAAATGATCTCGCCAATCAAACTATGACAAAAGGTATGAATATTACAACTGATGACCATAAGATTGAACTGTATCAATCAGCTGCCGAAATGAAAGCACAGCAACATGATTATCAAACGGCCTATGAGCTTATGCGCAAGATGGAACAATTAAAAGATAAAAATACGGCAAAAGATAAAATGAATGAAATATACCAAATTCAAGCCAAATACGACCATGAAATATTATCCCAGAAATATCAACAGGAAATATTAAATATCATCTATTTCGTTAGTGTCGGCTTACTCTTGCTTTTGATACAATATACTCTTAAAAAATACAAATCGAGTAAAGACAAAAAAAATGTATTACAATCTCAACTTCTAATCAATATCTATAATGAAAAAATTAATGCCTTAAAAGGGTCTAAAGATAAATCTGATCATGAAATAAAAGAACTTAAAAATAAAATTTCTGAATTACAAGACAAGCAATCAAGAATACTGTATGAAGGTCAAAAGTTGTTTGAACAAATAGAATCTGGCGAAACCGTAATTCGATGGAATAAAAGTGACTTTATACATTTCATAGAATACTATAAGGTAAAAGATCTTCCTTTTGTAAATCATCTAGAAAATGATTATGACGACTTATCCCCTCGATATAAATTTTTTGAAATACTCTATCACATGGGAAAAGATGATCAGGATGTTGAACGTATTCTTGCCATTAGTAAGAGTACTATCAAAAGTAATCGAACCCGAATAAAAGCCAAATTAATAGCACAATAAAGCATCTATTGGTTGCAAAATAGTATAAGAGAGGCGGTTGCATTTTTTGCAACCGCCTCTCTTATAGGTATTTACGCTCAAAACGCCATGCAAATCTGAAATAAAAAATGTTACGCTAAAATTTGCTTTTCTATAATCTCTGCTCTATATTTGCCATCGAAATAAAAAATTACTCATTCGAATAATTAAATAATTTGTAAACCTTAAAAATTAAAATGCAATGAAAAAAAAATCTATGAAAGTAATGGTGGCAATGTTAGTAGTGACAATAGCAGTAGGCACTCTCCCTATTTCTGCAGGTAAACCTTTAACACCGCCAATGAAGCGAAAAGCTCCTAAAAAAACGACTCCTAAATCTGTTATAAATATAGATGAAAATAGCAGAATAGCTAATATTTCTTTCTATGAAAATATTGAAGATGTTTCCGTTCTGATTTATCTTGACGGTGTATTAATTGACAGCTATGAAGGACAGGCTGACCCTACAACAGAATTATCATTTGACTTGTTTATAGCTGGAAGCTATACTATTTCTGTTGTATCACAAGGAAATGAGTTAGCCAATGAGTTTGTTGAATTCATCGATTAAAGAAGAGCTCACTTTCGAAAATTAGATACATTTTTCTAGGGCAATACTTTTTTAGTATTGTCCCTTTCGATTAAATAAGACACATACGTATATAATACGTATCTATTGCAGTTGCATAAAATGCATAACCAAATTACCTTAATTTGCAACTTTAATGCAACCGATTTTTTTTGATAATTACCATAATTATCCACAATTTTGCAGCATCAAAGTTGAAAACAATGAAAATCATAAAATTCCAAAAGTAAATATGGAAAACAAAAACAAGTTGCTCCCTGATGATTACATCAAAGACAGCATTGAAACGTACATTTACAAGCACACTACCAAATCACAAATTATTTATATCGTAGTTATGCTTGCTGTAACCCTCGCCTTAGTAGCTCTTCCCTTTATTTATGTAGATATTACTGTTCAGGGATCAGGAACCATCCGACCTAAGGCCGAGCGTAGTATCATCACGGCTCCCATTTCTGAGATAGTTGATGAAGTATGTGCACATGAAGGTCAATACCTAGAAAAAGGAGACTGCATACTGAAGTTTCGTACTAACACTTCAGAATCCAAACTGGCTTCGCAAGAAAGTCAATTATGTGATATGCAACAGCAGATGGCAGATTTAGCTATTTTGGCTCGGGGACAAAAACCTACCACTTTTGCTTCACCTGCACGACATCAGGAATATATAAGTTATATATCACAGCAGCAACAACTCCATGCAGAAATTTCTCAATACCAAACGGAATGGAAGCGAAACAAGGCCTTGTATGATCAGAAGGTAATCAGTGAAGAAGAATACAATACTTACTACTATCAATATATAAATAAGAAAAATGAACTTGAAACCTTAATTCGAAACCAAGAGAGTAAATGGCAGACAGATTTTAACAATCTGAAGAATGAGAAGGCTGAAATGAAAAGTAACATCCATGCTACAGACGATAATAAGGATTTATATATCGTAAAGAGTCCTGTTAGTGGTACATTAGAACAATTCAGTGGTATTTATAAAGGTACCATGCTCCAAGTTGGTAGCAATATTGCAGTAGTCAGTCCAAATAATTCTCTTTATTTGGAATCGTATGTAAAACCACGCGATATCGCTTTCATCCATGAAGGCATGAATGTTAAAATTCAAATAGAATCATTCAACTATAATGAATGGGGAACCATCGACGGAACTCTAAGTAATGTTTCATCCGACTATCTTTCTGATTCAGAAGGCAATTATTATTATAAAGTTAAAGTCAAACTCTCACGAAATTATCTCGTCCATAGTAGAACCAAGCGAAAAGGTTACCTAAAAAAAGGTATGACAGCTGTAGCCCACTTTGTAGTCACCAAACAATCATTATTTGATTTACTCTACAAGAACATCGACGAATGGGTTAACCCAACCCAATACCAAATAAATTCTACCCTATCATCTCATTAATAAACTATTGCGAAAATGACAAAGAATATCAAAATTAAACAACAAGATATTACCGATTGCGGAGCTGCTTCACTAGCATCAATTTGTGCTCACTACGGCTTGAACTACCCTATTGCTCGCATTCGTCAATATGCTTATACCGATAAAAAAGGAACGAACATCTTGGGACTCATAGAAGCAGCCAGTAAACTAGGCTTGACTGCTAAAGGTGTAAAGGCCAAATTGGAAGCTCTCAAGATAATTCCCCTCCCCGCTATAGCACACGTTATAGTTAATAAGGTTTTACTCCATTATGTCGTCATCTACAAAGTTACTGATAGCCACATTACCTATATGGATCCAGGCGATGGAGAATTGCACAAAGTAAATTACGAGCAGTTTACTGCCATGTGGACAGGTATCTTGGTTATTATGGAGAAAAATGAAACTTTCGTACAGGGAAACATGAAGCAGAGTCTTACTCAAAAATTCTTTAGTTTGCTAGCTCCACATAAGAGCGTCATGTTTCAAGCCCTGTTTGGTGCATTAATCTTTAGTATCTTAGGTTTATCTACCTCTGTATATATTGGCAAGATAACCGACTATGTACTGGTCGATGAAAATACCAACCTACTAAATATGATGAGTATCATCATGTTGCTTATTATCGTATTAAAGGTTTTTATCGGTTCCATGAAGAGCATCCTTGCTCTGAAAACAGGTCAGCGTATTGATGCTTCACTCATCCTGGGCTATTATAAACATATCCTCACCTTACCACAACAATTCTTTGATACCATGCGTGTCGGCGAAATTATTTCACGAGTCAACGATGCCGTTAAAATCAGAAACTTCATTAATAATGTATCTATCGACTTGGCGGTAAACATAATGATTCTAATTTTCTCCGTAATCGTAATGTTTGTCTATTCATGGGAACTTACTTTGGTAACCTTGATCTCTGCTCCACTCTTTTTCACCCTATTCTGGATATTCAACAAACTGAACAAGAAATATCTGCGTAGCATCATGGAGCGTAGTGCAGACTTGGAATCACAATTGGTCGAATCACTCAACTCCATTATTACGATTAAGCGTTTTGGCATTGAAGATTACTCTAATCTGAAAACAGAGAATCGATTTGTTCGTTTACTTCGTAGTACCTATCACAGTGCATTTGGCGCTATCATTATCAATAATGGAATCGATTTTGTATCGACCGGTATCATCATTGCAGTATTATGGGTGGGTAGTACTCAGGTTATCGACAAAAGCATTACCCCTGGTACACTGATGATGTTTTACTCATTAATAGGCTACGTACTAAGTCCTATCCAGAGCCTTATCACTTCCAACTCAACCATTCAGGATGCCATGATAGCAGCAGACCGTTTGTTTCAGATTTTGGATTTGGAATGCGAGCAAGATGAAAGCGACAAAATGAATATTGATGAATCTATGTTGGGTGATATTACCTTTGAACATGTAGCCTTTCGCTATGGTTCTCGCAAGGATGTATTCGAAGACCTAAATATGATCATCAAAAAGGGAGAAACTACAGCTATCGTAGGTGAGAGTGGTTCTGGTAAAACCACACTGATCTCTATTCTTCAGCATATCTACTCTATTAATAGTGGTATTATCCGTATAGGTAACTATGATATCTCACAAATTAAGAACAGTAGTTTAAGAGCTCGCATAGGTACTGTGCCACAACAGATAGAGCTTTTCCAGGGTAATTTACTCGAAAACATCGCCATTGGTGATTTGGAACCCGATATTAAACGCGTTAACGACCTCATCTCCCAATTAGGTCTGGAGACCTTTATCAAAAATTTACCACAAGGCATACAGACCCAGATAGGTGAACACGGTGCTTCTCTCTCTGGCGGAGAACGCCAACGTGTAGCAATTGCAAGAGCACTTTACAAAGAGCCAGATATTCTCATCTTTGATGAAGCAACCTCTTCACTCGATTCTCTCTCTGAACAATACGTAAAGAAAGCCTTGAATAATCTTACAAAACAAGGTAAGACGATCATCATCATCGCACATCGTTTGAGCACCATTAAGAATGCCGACCAGATCTATGTATTGGATCACGGACATATTATAGAAAATGGTAATCACGAAAAGCTATTGACTCAAGGTGGATTATACAGTAAACTTTGGAAAGAACAATTCAACGAAATAGACTAACCAGCAAAACATATATACAATTATGACTGTATCAGAATTATATAGACTTAAGAAATTTCATAAATTGGTAACGAACAAAAGTACTGGCACCCCAAACGAATTTGCCGAATCACTTCATATCAGCAGAAGACAGCTGTACAATATAATAGAATGGCTCGAGGACTGTGGTGCAGATATCAAATATAGTAGAACATTAGGCTCATTCTATTATGAAAAAACGATTCCCATCCAAATTGAAATTCATATTGGAAACGAAATTCATGCCTCTTTATAAAAATATCATGATGAAAACAAAATATATCAGTTTATTACTCGTACTGACAAGTCTGATCTCATTACAATCAAAAGCTGATTCCTGGTCACTCAAGCAGTGTATCACCTATGCATTAGAACATAACATTCAGGTGAAACAGAAAGAATATGCTCGCCAACAAAGTGAAATCGATCTGAATACTGCCAAAAACGGCAGATTGCCCAATCTCAATGCTCAAATCGTTCAAGACTTTGCCTTTGGACGTGGACTTACTGCGGACAATACATATACTAACCAAAATACTAACCAAACACAATTTGGCTTATCGAGTTCACTCCCTTTGTTTAATGGTTATAAAACCAAAAATACCATCAACCAGAGTAAGTTGAACCTCTTTGCTGCCACTGCAGATTTGCTGAAAATAAAAGACGATATCCGAGTTGCCGTAGCACAGGCCTATGTAGAAATACTCTATAATATGGAAATTGTCGACGTTGCCAAAAGACAGATAGAAGTAGACAGTCAACAAGTACACCGATTGGAGATAATGGTAAAGCGTGGCAAAAGTAGTGAAGCTGAACTGATGCAACAAAAAGCGACTCAAGCTAACAGTGAACTGGAATATACTCAAAGTATGAATACCTTGAAAATGGCTTATTTATCATTAGCACAACTCTTGGAACTTGATTCACCAGAAGGATTTAGTATCATCAGACCGTCTAAAACCGTTGAAAACATCACTTTGGCAAGTCCTATTACAGTTTACAACGAAGCATTGTCAAATCGTCCTGAAATAATGGCTGAACAATACCGACTTAATAGTGCAGAACGAAATATTGATATCGCCAAATCTGCCAAATATCCTCAGTTGTCATTAGCTGCTGGTATCGGAAGTAACTATTACAAGACTTCAGGCTATAGTGCAGATTCATTCTTTAAACAGTTGAATCATAATTTAAACGAAACACTAGAGCTAAGTTTGGTCATCCCCATTTTTAATCGCTATGAAACACGTAATAACATCAAGAAAGCGCACATAGCTTATAACAATCAGCAACTTATACTTGATAATGTGCGTAAAAATCTATACAAAGAGATACAACAGGCTTACTATAATGCAGAAAATGCACATAGTAAATACCAAAGTTGCCAAACTGCACTAGCCAGCAGTAGGGAAGCCTTTAAGTTGATGCAGGTGAAATATGAAAATGGTAAAGCAACCATGACCGAATTCAACGAAAGCAAAAATAATTATCTGCAGGCTGAGAGTAAATTGGCACAAGCTGAATACGAATATCTTTACACCAGTAACTTGCTGAACTTCTATAAGGACGGCAAACTCGAATTCTAATTTTTAAATTGAGTACTCCAAATTCATTTGAAATCAATTATTATGAATACAATAACTAAAAACTATATTGGGACAGAAAACTATCAAATATTTAATATCGACAACCGTGACTACGTCTTCCTTACAGGTGTACATGATGTAATGGAGATTGTTAATCCTGAATTGAAAAAATATTTTTCTGTTCATACGAATAAAATGAAAACGGAAGTAGCAGAACAACTGACACAAACTATTACAACACTGCGTGAACAGAAATGTAAACCAGCATTGGAAAGAAAGTTGGAAGCTCCAAAACAAATGATGATAACCCTCAATACTACACATGGTTGCAATATGGCTTGCAAATACTGTTTTGCTTCTACCCAAAAAGACAAAATGAGCGTTATGCCTTTATCTGTAGCTCAAAAAGCTATTGAAGGAATTGTCAAGGAAAATCCTCAGGTGGAAAAGTTCTCTATTTATTTTTTTGGTGGTGAACCATTACTTCATAAGCCCTTTATAAAAGCTGTAGTACCAATGGCCAGAGATATTATGAAGAAATACAATCACACCGTGAGCTTCATGCTCAATACCAACGCTACCCTACTTGACGATCCCGACTTACTGAAGTTCATGCATATAGAAGATTTCGTAGTAACTGTCAGCATAGACGGTCCTAAGACTATTAATGATGAAAATCGTATTTTCCACAATGGACATGGCACCTTCGACCGTATAATAAAAGGTATGCAACTTTTGAGAGACTATCAAGTAAAATTCAACCTCCGTGCCACCTTTAGCCCCCAAACCCGGAACTTAGTGGAAGTCTTCGACTTTTTTGAACAGCAGAAAGCAACTTTCGCTTATGCTTTTACAGTTCCATCATCAACCAAAGAAGCAGAAAAAACCCAATTCACAGACAACGATTTGGAACGATTGGATAAAGAACTTGCACGAATAGAAGATTATTATCTCGACAAATTACTTCGCCAAGAAATTATCTACCAGACTGACTTCCGCCTAAAATGGGCTTACCTTCAGAATCAACATATCAATGTTTCAGGATGTGAAGCTGGCCATGGTGAGTTTATCATAGATGAGAAAGGAAACTATTACCCTTGCCAGAATCTACTGCCATTTGCAGAAACCCGCTGTGGGAATATCGAGGATGGCATTGATAAGGACAAATGCCATGAATTTGGTGTACAAAAGCTTTCAGAATTAGACAATTGTCAAAACTGCTGGTGCCGATTCCTCTGCGGAGGTGGCTGTGCTACAGAACGTTACTTGAATCGTGGATTAAAAAGCATCTCAAATCGTTGTAAACTGACCCAGCTGGAATGGAAGCATATGATCAGCCTGTTTATCAAATATCATTTTGCAGGAGAAAAAAATATAGAATAAAAATATTAAAGTGCAAGGTGCATGCACAGAACAACAATATTTTTGCATTAGAAAAGAAAAAGAATATAAACTTTAAACAAAAAAAATATGAAAACATTAAAACAGATGGGTCTCGTTTCTCTCACCCAAAAAGAGAACCAAAACACAAATGGTGGTACTATCAAAGTAGTGAAAAATATAGAAATAATCGATAAGTGGTGCTGCTATAATATTCCACCTATTGAATTTCCTATTCCTGTTCCAACTGTCAACAAAATAATATAAGTCTATTCAAATATTTTCAATCACAGATGAAGATATCTAATCACAACACACACTTTGAGGAATTATAGAATCTCAATGCATTGTCTTTGCATTAGAAAAAGAAAAAAGATTATAAACTTTAAACAAAAAAATATGAAAACATTAAAACAGATGGGTCTCGTTTCTCTCACCCAAAAAGAGAACCAAAACACAAATGGTGGTGCTTCAAAAGAAGCATCAAGTATAAGTGATATTTTAAAACAACCACATGGACCAATCTATTGTATCTGGAATATACCACCAATGGATTTTCCATTATAAAACAAGTTGATATATTGTGCTAGAAATGAAGAAGATCTTTAATATTCCAACATATATATTATATATATTCGTAGTAATTTTGATTATAAGTGCAAACAACAACAAATTTATGTCAACACCCTATATTCTTGAAATGGGTGTAGGATTTTTAATTATTGTTTTTATGTTTGTGAAACTATTGCGTGATATTAATAAATAGATGGTGGTGCCTATAATCTAGGACAACTAGCAGGTACTATATATCGTGAAAAATTAAATCTTTACAAATTAAATAATATGAAAATGAATAATTGTTATCAAGAACTTAATAGTAGTTAATTAACAAAAACTGATGGTGGTTTGATCCTAATAGGTCCTGTCTTAGGAAATAAATTATATAAGTTTATTAAAGGATTTGTAACAGGGCTAATCGGAAAATAAAGCTATAAAAAATCTTTTTTAAAATATAAAAACAAAATTACAATTATGAAAACATTAAAAAAAATGGGCTTAGTATCTCTTACCCATAAGGAAAACATGCTAGTAAATGGTGGCAGTAATAACATTTCAATCTTAGAGAAATATAAAATTGACGTCAAGGTTTGTTGTTATAATATACCACCTATAGAATTTCCTCAAGAAATTTTGAAATAACTAAATTAAATCATAAAAAAATACGACATGAAAAAGACAAATATTGAAAACCTCTCAAAATCAGAGTTGAAACAAGTATATGGTGGGACTTGGAAACTTACTCTAAGCCAGATTATTGAAAGTATACTTCATCCTGGCAAACTTTGGGTTTAATCTCAGCAAAGAAACCCATGGGAACAACCTATTGTTAATATTTCCTATAAAAACTCACTTAATATAAAACTTTTAATAATTAATATTTATGAATAAGAACAAAATGATCACAAATCTTAATCCGGAAGAATTAGTGAATACGTAT
>OCTW011612940.1_pt1 | contig 25044 bp, 18 predicted proteins | sample 1539671 | NCBI WGS metagenome assembly OCTW01 (sample SAMN02144230, study PRJEB22623) | gut metagenome | biome: sheep rumen | host: Ovis aries | place: New Zealand | reverse complement strand
CTTTAACACTGATTTTATGCCTCGCGCCAACACAACGGCACCCGCAGTCAATGTCAAGGAAGACGAGAAATCGTATGTCATGGAGCTTGCTGCTCCTGGCATCAAGAAAGAATATTGCCGCGTAAGCATCAACGACGAGGGCAACCTCACCATCGCCATTGAGAACAAGCAGGAGCACAAGCATGAGGACAAGCACCACCACTACTTGCGCCGCGAGTTCAGCTACTCGAACTACGAGCAGAACTACACGCTGCCCGATGATGTGGTGAAAGACAAGATCTCAGCCAAGGTGGAGAATGGCATCCTGACTATCACCCTGCCGAAAGAGGAGAAAGAGCAGAAGAAGCTGGCCAAGGCCATCGAGGTATCATAAGGCCAACGTCAGAATAAACGCAAAAGGGAGCTACTCCGATAGGGGGCTGCTCCCTTTATTTGTAAAATAATGAAGCATCTCATGTCATTTACCTCAACTTTTACAGTAGCAAAAAGGGGTGTAAAAATTGCAAGCCATTGAAAACCAACGACTTGTAAATTTGCTATGTGCGCCTGAAAGGACTCGAACCTTCACGTCGTAAGACACTAGATCCTAAGTCTAGCGCGTCTGCCAATTCCGCCACAAGCGCTTTTTGAATCCGAGTGGTGCAAAATTACAAAAAAAATCCGAACCGCCAAATTTCTGTGTCGTTTTTATTCACAGACCAACCGACGGGCTGTCTCGATGATGGTATCGCGGCCGCGAAGAAAGTCCTCGTCGGTGAGGCTTACCTGATAGTCGGGGGATATGCCGAATTCTGTGCATTGACCATCCCGGTCATACATCGGACAGGCTGAGAATCTGATGCTCCATCCGCAAGGCAGTTGACTGCTGAACGGCATGCCGGCTCCTCCTCCGGTCTTGTCGCCGACGATGATGGCGTTGGGGCAGCATTTCATATATTTCACAAACTCGTTGGCAGCGCTGTATACCCCGCGGTTGGTGAGCACGGCGACTGGCTTCTGCCACCTGACGGCTTTGGCGGGCTTGAGATGTTGCTCCTCTCTCTTTGAGAAATCGCTGTGCCCCTTGCCGGTCTTGTGACAGATATAGCCCACAAGAATATCTTTGTTGGTGAAACGGGCTGCGAAGGTTTCTGCTGAAGTGACCATACCTCCGCCGTTATCGCGGATGTCGATGATCAGACCACGGCAGGGAGCCAGGGTGGTGAGCATGTCGTCGAGATTGCCCGATCCCAGGTCGCTCCCGAAACTGGCGTAACGCACGTAGCCCACATTGTCGTCGAGCACCTTGTAGCGCATGCCGTTGCTGGCGTGGTAGTCGGTGCCTAAATAGCGGCGCAGCAGGGTGTCGCTCAGGTTGGCGGGGTAGTCTTCCTGCCAGCTCCATTCCCTGCCGGTGTCGAAGGAAGTGAAGATGTTGACATGGCCATCGCGGAGTTCGGCAAGCATCTCGCTGAGCACTTCAAACAGCTGCACACGGGTCATCCCGTCGTCGACCCGGGAGGCATAACGGGCATGCACCTCATCCCAGTCAAGGCCGATCGTCTCTTGCTTGTAGTCGAGAAAACAGTAGTGCTCGTCGATGATGCGCCAAAGCGCCTCAAGGTTGCCTCGCGGACTGTCGGGGTATTCCTCCTCGTCGACACATGAGGCGAGGGGCAGGATGGCGAAGATGGTTAGCAGGAGATGACTGACCGCCATGATGGAATGACGGAAATGGGACTGGTTGTGGTGGCTGCTCTTGGTCATGGTCGTTGGATGGTCTTCGTCTTGAAATGTTTTACAAATCCGATCAGCAGTCCGTGGGTGTAGTAGTGCTGCTTAAGTCCGTTCACCCGGGCTTGCTGGATGTCGCCCAGATAGCCAATGCGGAGGGTGGTGCCCCATAATTTGGTGTCGAGGGTGAGCATGTTGTGCATCGATGGGGAGGAGAAGGGGGTGGTCACCACGGCATTGTGCTCATAGTTGCCGCGGGAGAAGATCTCATAGTATGACTGTCCGTAGTTGGGGCTGAACATCAGACCGAGAAGGGGCACTGAGAGTTCATAGCGGGCTGTGAAGGCTTTCTTGAAAAGCCGGAAGTGATAGGTGGCGGACGCCGAGGGACCCACCTGCATCGAGAGACGCAGTTGGGCAGGGTTGTTCTGGTTGCGCGAGTTGTAGTTCACGCCGATGTTGAAGCGGGTCATTCCACCGATACTGATTCCTAACTGGTCGGAGGCCAGCGACCAATCGCGCTGGAAGACGCAGGTGAGGGTGTAGAGACCGGAAAGCTCATTGCCGTCTTCTGAACGGTCGCTGGCATCGGCAAAACTGCCTTGGTGCATGATTTCTTTCGACCATCGCTTGCCTGGCCTCTCGCGGATGGTGTGGGAGATATAGCGCAGTTCACTACCTTGGTATTTCTCGGGCGACAGGTAGGTGTCGAGTATGTTGATGGCACCGAATCCAAGGAGTTGGGCGTTGGTGATGATCTTGTCGGGAGTCTCCTCTTCCTGACCGATGGCCTCGGATGCGGGCCAACATAGAAGGATGGCCAGCATGAGGGCTGTCGGCAGATGCTGGGAGCGGTGTGTGCGTTTACATGTCATCATCATTGAAAAGGAAGAGTTGACCGGTTAGTTCGGTGATGATTTGCTGCTCGCTCTTGTCCTTGTCGGGATCAAGGTTCTCAACCTCCTGTGGCGATTCCTGCTCAGAGGCCTCTTCCTCAAGGGCGTCGGTCTTAGTGGGTTCAAGCTCCTCTACGGAGTCCACATGCAGGGTGGTGATCCGCTTGCCACGGGCTTTAAAGCCTTTCACCGAAATGAAATCCTCGACATCTATCACCATGGGCTCGCGGCCGGCATCACTGCCGCCGAAGTTGACTTGTATGCGGGGATAGGGCTCACAGGTGAGCAGGAGCTCGCGGTTGTCGGGGTTCTCGCCGAGATAGTTCTGGTGGCGTTTCGTGCCTTCCATCTTGAAGCGTTTCAGATAGGGGTATCCTTGCTGGTCGGCATCGAAGAGCACGCAGCTCCACACCTTCTCGGGCTTCCATTTCTCGACAATGCGAACATTCGACTCATAGTGATTGTTGCTATCGAAATTGCTCAAGTAGAAGTCGCCGTTGTCGAGCACCACGAGGATGGAGTCGCCCTCATTGAATTCTCCAAGCAATTGTCCGTGCTCGTCGTAATTGAGGCGGTTGACGTCGGGATCCCACCACACTTTGCGGCCGCCAAGGGTGCTGTGGCCGTGACTCTTGAGGGCGATGCGGTGGATGGAGTATTTCGTGAGCAGGTTGCCCTTGCTGCCGCGCCCCTTGATGAGAATGTCGGAGAAATCACGCTCCAGGAAGATTTTCTTGATCTTCGGGTTGGGGTCGAGGGTGACTTTGATCAGCTCGGCCTCACCGTTGGGGTTGCAGGTGAAATACACCACTCGTGAGCCGGGGGTCCCTTGCGTGAGGTCGTATTCCTTCTCACGGGCCAGACTGGTGACGTTGAAGCGTTTCATGAAATAACTGCCGCGCTTGCCGTCGCGGTAGACCACGTTGTAGATGGTGCGGGTGTCGTTTTTCTTGAACACCTGCACATGGAGGATGTTCTTTCCAACGAAGATCTTCTCGGCCACTTTCACTACCTTGTATTTGCCGTCACGGTAGAAGACGATGATGTCGTCGATGTCGGAGCAGTTGCACACAAACTCGTCTTTCTTCAGACCAGTGCCGATAAATCCGTCGGTGCGGTTGATGTAGAGCTTCTGGTTGGCTTCCACCACTTTGGAGGCTACAATCGTGTCGAAACTCTTGATCTCGGTCAGACGGGGGTGCTGTTCTCCGTATTTGTCGAGGATGAAACGATACCATTTGATGGTGTATTCGACGATGTGCTCCAGGTCGTGATTGATCTGCTCGATCTCGGCCTTGATGCGGAGGATGAGGTCGTCGGCCTTGTCTTTGTTGAACTTCAGGATGCGCTGCATCTTGATCTCCATGAGACGGAGGATGTCGTCTTTGGTGACCTCTCTCACGAATTGTGGATAGAAGGGGGTCAGCCGTTCGTCGACGTAGGCGCAGGCGGCATCCATGTCGGGGGCGTTCTCAAACGGACGGCCCTTGTAGATGCGTTCCTCGATGAAGATCTTCTCCAAGGAGGCGTAATGCAACTGCTCCATCAGTTCTCCCTTGCGGATCTCCAGCTCCTGGCGGAGCAGGTCCTTGGTGTGCTCGGTGGAGTAACGGAGCAAGTCGCTCACGGTGAGGAACATCGGCTTCTTGTCGACGATGACGCAACAGTTGGGGGCGATGTTGATCTCACAATCGGTGAAGGCATAGAGGGCGTCGATGGTCTTGTCGGACGATACACCGGGGGCAAGGTGGATCAGGATCTCCACTTCGGCGGCTGTGTTGTCATCGACTTTCTTCACCTTGATCTTGTTGCGCTCGATGGCTTTGAGAATCGACTCTATCAGCGAAGTGGTGGTCTTGCTGTAGGGAATCTCGCGGATGACGAGGGTCTTTGTGTCAAGCTTCTCGATCTTGGCTCGCACACGCAGTCCTCCACCGCGCTGACCGTCGTTGTAACGGCTCACGTCGATGGCTCCTCCTGTGGGGAAGTCGGGATAGAGATGGAATTCCTCACCTCGCAGGTAACTGATGGAGGCCTCGCACAACTCGCAGAAGTTGTGGGGCAGGATTTTTGAGGTGAGACCCACGGCAATGCCTTCCGTGCCTTGCGCCAGGAGCAAAGGGAATTTCACGGGCAGGGCGATCGGCTCCTTGTTGCGGCCGTCATAACTCATCTGCCACTCGGTGGTCTTGGGGTTGAATACAGTGTCGAGTGCAAACTTCGACAGCTTGGCCTCGATATATCGGGGGGCGGCGGCGCGGTCGCCGGTGAGGATGTTGCCCCAGTTGCCTTGGGTGTCCACAAGCAGGTCTTTCTGCCCGATCTGCACCAGGGCATCGCCGATGGAGGCATCACCATGGGGGTGAAACTGCATGGTGTGACCCACGATGTTGGCCACTTTGTTGAACCGCCCGTCGTCCATGCGCTTCATTGAGTGCAGGATGCGGCGCTGCACGGGTTTCAGTCCGTCGTCAATCTTGGGCACGGCACGCTCGAGGATCACGTAGGAGGCGTAGTCGAGAAACCAGTTCTGATACATGCCGCTGAGATGATGCACGGCAGAGGCATCGAATCGGTTCACGGGCTTGTAGTCGGAGTGGCTGTCCTCTTCCAACTCGTCTTCGCTTCCCGGCTCTTCTCCTCCAGCCTGAGCGTCTGTGCTGTCCTGTAAGTCAGCGCCTTCGTCTTGTGCTATACTGTCCTGTTCCAGGATCTCGTCGTCTTTTATCTCGTCGTCTTTTTTGTTGTCGTCCATAAATACACATTTCTAATCGCAGCAAAGTTAGGCATTTTTATCGAGATTCGGACATGTGAACGCCAAAAAAGTATTCCGATGGGCCGTTTGAGTGGCTTGATGGCTAAATGATTTTAAAAATAACATTCTTTTGGGCTGAAAACAGGCTTTTTCTTGGTCTCCTCGGATTTTCTTGCTAAATTTGCACCCAATTATTCAGCCCTTTGGCTGATAGGAGAATCACAAAGTATATCATCAACAGACAAAATATGGCACAAGAAGATGTATTCAAGAAGATCGTAAGCCATTGCAAAGAATATGGTTTCGTATTCCCCAGCAGTGAAATCTACGATGGACTGGCCGCAGTGTATGACTACGGACAGAATGGTGTGGAACTGAAAAACAACATCAAAGAATATTGGTGGAAGAGCATGGTGCTCCTGCATGAGAATATCGTGGGCATCGACTCGGCCATCTTCATGCACCCCACGATCTGGAAGGCTTCAGGACATGTGGATGCCTTCAACGACCCGCTGATCGACAACCGCGACTCCAAGAAACGCTACCGCGCCGACGTGCTCATCGAGGACCAGATGGCCAAATACGATGAGAAGATCGACAAGGAGGTGGAGAAAGCTCGCAAGCGCTTCGGCGATGCCTTCGACGAGCAGAAATTCCGTGAGACCAATCCCCGCGTGCTGGAAAACGCCGCCAAGCGCGAGGCGCTCCATCAGCGCTTCACAGAGGCTATGCAGGGTCCTGACCTGGAGGCTCTGAAGCAGATCATCCTCGACGAGGGTATCGTCGATCCTATCAGCGGAACTAAGAACTGGACCGACGTGCGCCAGTTCAACTTGATGTTCTCCACCGAGATGGGCTCTGTGTCGGACGCTGCCAGCAAGATCTATCTCCGTCCGGAGACGGCTCAGGGCATCTTCGTCAACTACCTCAATGTGCAGAAGACCGGACGCATGAAGATTCCTTTCGGTATCGCTCAGATCGGTAAGGCTTTCCGCAACGAGATCGTGGCCCGACAGTTCATCTTCCGTATGCGTGAGTTTGAGCAGATGGAGATGCAGTTCTTCGTCAAGCCGGGCACCGAACTGGACTGGTTCCCGAAATGGAAGGAGATGCGCATGGCTTGGCACCAGGCCCTGGGATTCGGCGCAGAGAACTACCGCTTCCACGACCACGACAAACTGGCTCACTATGCCAACGCTGCCACCGATATCGAGTTCAAAATGCCTTTCGGCTTCAAGGAGGTGGAGGGCATCCACAGCCGTACCAACTTCGACCTCTCGCAGCATGAGAAATACAGCGGGCGCAGCATCAAGTACTTCGACCCGCAGACCAACGAGAGCTACACTCCGTTTGTCATCGAGACTTCCATCGGCGTCGACCGTATGTTCCTCTCGGTGATGTGCCACTCCTATGAGGAGGAGAAACTGGAGAATGGCGAGACACGTGTCGTGCTCAAACTGCCTGCAGCACTCGCTCCTGTCAAACTCGCCGTACTGCCTCTCGTGCGCAAAGGCGGACTGCCTGAGAAGGCTCGTGAGATCATCGACAACCTGCGGTTCCATTTCAACTGCCAGTACGACGAGAAAGACACCATCGGAAAGCGCTATCGCCGCCAGGATGCTATCGGCACGCCTTACTGCGTGACCGTCGACTACGATACACTCAACGACAATATGGTGACACTACGCTTCCGCGATACCATGGAACAGGAGCGGGTGAGCATCGACCAGCTCAACGCCATCATCGAGGATAAGGTGAGCATCGCAAGCCTGCTTAAGAAACTGCAGTAAATGAGACATCACGCATCTTATTATGCCTTCCTTGCCTTCGTGGCCGCTGTCTTCTGTCTCTCATCTTGCAAGGAGACAGACGATACGGTGGTGGAGTTCGAGAACTGGCAGCAGAAAAATGAGGCTTATTTCAATGCCAAATACAACTCCGTGAAGCAGGCCATCGCTTCCGGCGATACGTCTTGGAAAATCTTCAAATCGTTCTCCAAAGACTACTCCACCACAGGGACTGCCTCTGACTATATCCTCGTCAAGGTGCTCAATGAGGGATCCGGAAGCGGATCGCCTCTCTACACCGACTCCGTCAGGGTGCATTATCGCGGACAGCTGCTGGCTTCTGCATCTTATGTCGACAGCAGTGACAGCGAACTGGGTTATGTCTTCGATACTTCTTGGAGCACAACCACGTTCGATGATAGGATTTTTGTTCCTTCCAAATTTGGCGTGAGTGGTGTGGTCGACGGCTTCTCTACGGCTCTCCAGCACATGCGCATCGGCGACAGATGGCGGGTGTATATCCCTTATCAACTGGGCTACGGCACCAGTGACAACGGTTCGATTCCTGCCTACAGCACGCTGGTCTTCGACTTGGCTCTCGCTGCTTATTACCGGCCGGGCAATAAAGTGCCCGACTGGTCGGCCAATGAGATGCGAATATGGGATGAACCATAATCTCTAAGTTTATATATAAGAATATGTGCGACGGTCCCCATCCGCTTTCAGAGCTGGATGGGGATTTTTCTTGAAGCGACTATAAAGAAAGATAGGCTCCCTCGACATGCAGCTTCTCCTCGTCGATGAGGTAAGTGAGGGCATGGTCAAGCACATCTTTAGGCAATCGCAGGGTGTGGAGCTCGGAGATGTGGTGGCGGCAGTTGTCGCCAAGCAGGGCGATGATGAGCTTGCGCGCTTCCGTGATCGCATCACCAGCTGGGTGCCCTTCATGTGTGAGACAGACATCGCATTGCCCGCAGTCGGATGTGGTGTGCTCTCCGAAATACTTGAGAAGCTGACGGCTGCGGCACACCGTGTCGTTGGTGGCATAGCTGATCATGCTCCCGATGCGGTCCTCATAACTCTTCTTGCGGTCTTCATACACTTCGGGTGTGATCATCAGCCTGAAACCGTCTTCGCGGCGCTGGGTGTAGCTCACGGCGGGCAACTTCCGGCGGGGAATGAAACTGACGATGCGCCGACGGTTGAGTTCTTTCAGAATTTGATACACGGCATCGGTCTCCAAACCTGATTTCATGGCGATGGCTCCCTCGTCGATGAAACTGTAGTCGGAGAACAGGCCGCTGTAGAGGCGCAGCACGGCGTCGATCACGGCTTCCTCACCAGGTGAGGTGCGCTCCAACAGATAGAGTTGGTCGCGCTCCAGCATGAACCTCAGACGGGCATTGTTCTCGGGATCGGTGTCGTATTCGAGGTAACCGGCCCGCTGAAGGATTTTCAGCGAGGCATCCACATGGATGCTGAAATGATGGAAGGCCCGGCAGAACTTCTCGAGGTCAAACTCCAGGGTGCGGCCTTCGCCGCTGCCTACACCGATTTGGAAGAAATCGGCCAGGTCGTCGTAGACTTTTCGTATGTATTCCTTGTCTGGAAAAGTGTCGGGAATGCGTTTCTGGAGCTTTCGTTTGTCGGAGGAATTGTAGAGCAATACGGCATAGGCTCTCTCACCGTCTCGCCCTGCACGCCCCGCTTCCTGGAAATAGGCTTCAGGGGAGTCGGGACAGTCGATGTGGACAACGACTCTCACATCGGGCTTGTCGATGCCCATGCCGAAGGCGTTGGTGGCGACAATTATCCTCACCCGGTCGGACTGCCAGTCTTTCTGACGCTGGTCCTTGACGGAGGGCTCCAGGCCGGCGTGGTAGAAGGTCGAGGTGATGCCGTTGGCGTTGAGCCAATCCGAGATTTCCCGGGAGCGCTTGCGACTCCTCACATACACGATGCCGCAGCCTCCTATGGTGGAAAGGATATGCAGCAGTTCTTCCAACTTGTCGCTGGCGTCCCTGACGATGTAGGCCAGGTTCTTGCGCTCAAAACTCATCTTGAAGACCCGTTTCTCGGCAAAATGCAAGCGATCTTGGATGTCGTCCACCACCTGTGGGGTGGCGGTGGCGGTGAGGGCGAGAATGGGTACTTCGGGGTGGATGTCGCGGATTTCGGCGATCTTCAGGTAGGAGGGGCGGAAGTCATACCCCCATTGGCTGATGCAGTGAGCTTCATCCACGGTGATGAAACTCACTTTCATGTGACGTAACTTGACGAGGAAAAGGGGGGATGACAGCCGCTCAGGCGACACGTAGAGGATGTTGACACCACCAAAGACGGCATTGTCGAGCGTGGTGACAATCTCGCTGTGAGTCATGCCTGAATAAATGGCTGAGGCCAGGATGCCCTTGGCGCGCAGGTGGGCCACCTGGTCTTTCATCAGCGCGATCAGAGGGGTCACCACGACACATACGCCGCCTTGCAGCACTGCGGGCACTTGGAAGGTGATACTTTTGCCACCACCGGTGGGCATGAGCCCTAAGGTGTCATGCCCACTGGCGATACTCTCGATGATCTCACGCTGGATACCCCTGAAATCGTCGTAACCCCAGTATTGGCGGAGAGTCTGCTGGTATTTGTCCATCGGCGACGGCCCTTCCCCCTCTCTTACTTGCTCTCGGCCTCAAACTCCTCTGCCTCGCGGATGTCCTCGATCTGCAATTGCACACTGCCGTGCTTGTAGATGTTCTCCTCAAGGGTGTAGACGATGTCGAAACTGCGCTTCGACTTGATATAACGTGCGGAGGCGCTCTGGCCGAAGGCGATGCCGTTCATCACATGGCTCGATTTGGAGTCGACCAGCTCGAGCTTGATGTGCTCCTGGTCGCGGCCCACCACCTTGCTGGTGCCGAAGTCGTAGACTCCGATGGTGCAGAAATGGGGCTTCTCATTGCCGGGACCGAAGGGCGCAAACTTCTTCAGGTCGTTGAAAAGGCGTTTGGAGGCAATGTCACGGAAGTCGATCATGGCATCGATCTTGAGGATCGCCTCGGTCTGCTCGGGCTGAATATGCTCTTCCACGTATTTCTGGAAACGTTGCTGGAATTTCTTGACGTCTGACCAGCGGAGTGTAAGGCCTGCCGCATAAGTGTGACCACCGAAGTTGAGCAAAAGGTCGCGGCAGTGCTTGATGGCGGAATAGACATCAAAACCGGCCACACTGCGGGCTGAGCCGGTGGCGAGGTTCTCGTCGCGGGTGAGCACCACGGTCGGTCGGAAATAGATCTCCGTCAGACGGGAGGCCACGATGCCGATGACTCCTTTCTTCCAGTTCTCGTCGTAGAGCACAATGCTGGAATGGTGCTTCTGGCTCTCCAATTTGGCTACGATCTGGTTGGCTTCCTCGGTCATCTGCTTGTCGATGTCCTTGCGCTGCTCATTATACTCGTTGATATGACGGGCTTTGCTCAGGGCGGAGGCGAAATCGCGCTCGATCAGCAGGTCAACACTTTCCTTGCCGTTCTCCATGCGCCCTGACGCATTGATCCGCGGACCGATCTTGAAGACAATGTCGCTCATCGAGATGTCGCGGCCGCTCAGACCACAGATATCGATGATTGCTTTCAGACCGATGCTCGGATTCTGGTTGAGTTGCTTCAGACCATGGAAAGCCAGAATACGGTTCTCCTCAGTCACAGGCACGATGTCGGCGGCGATGCTCACGGCGCAGAAATCGAGCAGGGGAATGAGGCGGGAGAAGGGGATGTCGTTGTTCTTGGCGAATGCTTGCATGAACTTGAAACCCACACCGCATCCACAGAGGTGCTTGAAGGGGTAGGTGTCGTCTTCACGCTTGGGGTTGAGCACTGCCACGGCATCCGGCATCACGTCGTCGGGGACATGATGGTCGCAGATAATAAAATCAATGCCTAAGGTCTTGGCATAGGCAATTTCCTCGATGGCCTTGATGCCGCAGTCGAGGATGATAATCAGTTTCACACCTGTTTCCCGGGCATATTCCAATCCCTTCTTGCTGATGCCATATCCCTCATCATAACGGTCAGGGATATAGTAGTCGATGTTGGAGTAGAATTGCTGAAGAAACTTGTACACCAGGGCGACCGCTGTGCATCCGTCGACATCGTAGTCGCCGTATACCAAGATCCTCTCCTTACGGCCCATGGCATCGTTAAGCCTGTCGACTGCGATGTCCATGTCCTTCATGAGGAAGGGGTTGATAAGGTCGGCCAACTGCGGGCGGAAATACCGCTTGGCGGCAGATTCGGTCGTGATGCCACGCCTGATGAGGAGCGATGCGAGTATCGGACTCATGCCGATTTTCTCGCCCAGCTCGTCAGCTGCTTTCTTCTCGTCTGGTGTAGGTGGTTCGTAATTCCATTTAAATTGCATTTATAGTGTTTTTATTCTTATTATCTGCTCTCTTGGCGGCTGCTTGATGACTACAAGAAAATGAAGCTTGCCGCGCAATGGTGCCAATAATGGCAATTTGTGTGTAAAGATACGAATAAAAACTCATATAGTGGCAAATCCCTCGCTTTTTTTAGATTATTTAGGGATTGAGTGCCACGAAAGGGGAGGCTCTTCATGCAAAGAGGGCAGTACACCAAGTGCTGCCCTCTTGTTTGCGCTTTGTCATATATCAGTCGCCCAGTCCTTGGTTCTTGCGGGCTTCCTGCATTTTTTTGAGGATGTCCTTGGGGATGGCGTTGATGTTGACCATGTAGTCCATGGTGTTGGCGGCGATGAAATTCTTGGTCATGTACCAGATGCCTTTGTAGTCACCGGCCTCGCCCCAGGAGTTCTTCACCATGTAGTATTCCTTGCCGTTCTGGTCCTTGGCGATGCCGTAGATGAGCATGCCGTGGTCGTCGGTGAGCTCCCAGTTGTCATAACGCTCCTGGCGCTTCTCTTGCGTGGGAGTGAGCTCAGGCACAGTGCAACCCAGGGAGTCGAGCAGGTTGGTCTTCTCCGTACGGGTGAGTTTCAGCCAACGGGCCATGTCGCTGCCGGCGAGGCTCTCCGCTTTCTTAGAGTCGATGGAGTAGGCGAGACCCTTGCGGGTGAATCCGTCTTCCGACACGTCGCCGCCCCAGGCCACGGTGTAGCCTTTCTCGATGGCGTTGTCAATGATGCGCATCATGTCTTCCATGGGGAGGTTCCACGACAGGGGGTTGCGCCAGTTGTCCTGCACCTCTACGGCAAATTGGGTGTAGAAAGGATGATGGGTATAGCTGGTGATCGACACGTAATCGTTGAGATTGATGCCGAGACTCTTGACGAAGGTCTCCGGTGTATAGGTCTTGCCTTCATACTTGAATTCCTTGGGGCACTCGCCCAGGTAAGAGTCGAGGATGGCCTGCAAACCGGGCTTCCACTGATTGGAGAGCTTGCTGGCTTTGTTCTTGGACACGGCTGCCACGTAGGGCTCCAGCAGACTGAAAAACTCATTGAAGTTGTTGAGGGAGTCTCCGTAAAGACTGCCGGGGAATGGCATGGCGTCTTCAGGACAGATGCCGTAGTTCTTGAGGCAGTAGTACACGTCGTAGGCGCTTCCGCCTTGGGCAAACTGGCAGTCGCCGTGGAGCCTCACCACTTGGATGGCACGGTCCATATAGGTCTTGTTGGCTACAAAACTCTCGCAGAGGTCATAGGTCTTGCCGGTGGCCTTGAGTATCTCTGCCTCGAAGAAACTCAGGGTGGAGTAATCCCAGCAGGTGCCCGAGCGGTTCTGGTCTTTCATGCTGGTGATGGGAATCTCCTTCACTGTGGTGAAGACGGGTTTGTTGTCCGCTTTCTTGTCTTGTGCGGATGCACCGATGGCGAGGGATGCCATCAGGGTCAGGAAAAATAACTTTTTCATTTTCTTGATATTTTTGATGTGATTTGGTCCTTTGGGGTCAACGGTGGGTGGCCATGTATTCTTCCACATCATTGATATGGTAGGGGATGCGGTCCTTGCCGATGAACCGGCAACCGTCGGAGGTGATCAGCACATCGTCCTCGATGCGGATGCCGCCGAAGTCCTTGTAGGTCTCCAGCAGGTCGAAGTTGAGAAACTCGGCGCAATGGCCTGAGGCGCGCCAGTTGTCAATCAGGGCGGGGATGAAATAAATGCCTGGCTCGTCGGTCACGACAAAACCTTCCTCCAACCGTCGGCCCATGCGCAGACAGTTGGTGCCGAACTGCTCCAGATTGGGACGGGTCTCCTCGTCGAAACCCACATTGATCTGGTCGAGGTTCTCCATGTCGTGTACGTCCATTCCCATCATGTGGCCGAGACCGTGGGGCAGGAACATGGCATGGGCGCCTGCCTTGACGGCTTCTTCTGTGTCGCCGCACATCAGGCCAAGTTCCTTCAAACGGTCGGTCATCAGACGGCAGACGGCGAAGTGCACGTCCATGTATTTCACGCCCGGACGTGCCACCTCCAACACGTAGTCGTGGCAGGCCTCCACGATGGAGTATATCTCGCGCTGACGTTGGGTGAACTTCCCGTTCACAGGCATGGTGCGGGTGTTGTCAGAACAGTAGTGCTCGATGGTCTCTGCGCCACAGTCGCACAAGGCCAAACGACCATCCTCCAGCAAGTCCATGGATGGATTGCCGTGCATGATCTCGCCATGCTGGGAGAAGATGGTGGCAAAGCTCACCATGGCTCCGTAGGAATGGGCGATGCCGTCCACTTGACCGCCGACGAATTTTTCGGTCACGCCCGGACAAGTGAGCCTCATGGCGGTGGTGTGCATCTTATAGCCGATGACGGCGGCACGCTCCAGAGCCTCGATCTCCTGCGGTTCCTTGGTGGAACGCATCTTCACCACCGCACGGATGAGGGGCATTGATGCGGTAGCCTTCTGCTGACTTGGATGAATGCCGAGCAGGTCCATGAGCTGGATCTTGATGTCGTGACGATAGGGTGGGAGGAAGTGGATGGGACGCTTGGCGGCCAGGGCGGTGTCGCAGATCTCTTTGAGCTGACTCATTGGCGCAGAGGCGGCGACGCCCACCTGTGAGGCAAGGTCGCTGACGCTGTCGACGCTGCCATACCATACGATGTCCTCGATGTCGATGTCATCGCCGATTAGAATATCCTTGTCGTTATCGATGTCGATGACACCCACAAGTCCGTCGCGCTTCTGTCCGAAATAATAAAGGAATGACGAGTCCTGACGGAAAGGGTAATAGGCATTGGCCGGATAGTTGCAGGGCGACTCATTATTGCCGAAAAGAAGGATGATGCCTTCACCGACAAGCCGTTTCAATGCTGCACGGCGACAGATATAGGTTTCTTTGCTGAACATGGTACTCCTTGGGTTGTTTAGAATTTTGCAAAGGTAATGCAAAAAAACGATTTAAAGTGAGGAAAGAGGATTTAATTTTTAAAAAACCTCTTGTCTGAAATCTTAATCCTCCAACTTCATTCCCTTCAGGAGGTCGGGCCGCAACCGCCGGGTGCGCTCCAGACTCTGCTCGATTTCCCAGTCCTTGATTTTCCCCTCGTTGCCGCTGAGCAGGATGTCGGGCACTTTCCAGCCTTTGTAGTCGGCGGGACGGGTGTAGATGGGGGCGGAGAGCAGACCGTCTTGGAAACAGTCGGAGAGGGCGCTCTGGTCGTCGCTGATGACTCCGGGCACGAGCCTCACGATGGCATCGGCCATGACGGCGGCTGCCAGTTCGCCTCCCGTCAGCACATAGTCGCCGATGGAGATCTCACGGGTGATCAGGTGATCGCGCACGCGTTGGTCGATTCCCTTGTAGTGACCGCACAGGATGATGATGTTGCCGAGCATCGACATCTCGTTGGCGATGTCCTGATCAAACTGCTCTCCATCAGGCGATGTGAAGATCACCTCGTCGTATTCACGTTCGGCCTTGAGGGCGGTGATGGCTCGGTCGATGGGTTCGCATTGCATCACCATGCCGGCGAATCCTCCATAGGGATAGTCGTCGACACGGCGCCATTTGTCAGTGGTGTAGTCGCGGAGGTTGTGCAGGTGGATCTCTGCAAGTCCTTTCTTCTGTGCACGGGCAAGGATGGACTCGTGGACGAATCCTTCCAACATCTCGGGTAATACTGTGATGATATCTATTCTCATGATGATTTGAAATGATGTTGCTTGTTCGTTTATTTTGCCATCGGGGAATCAACGGTACCCGCTTCCTCCACCGCCGCCGCTTCCTCCGCCTCCGCCGTAGGAAGAACGACCGCCACCGCCCGAACTGCTGCTGTAGCTGCGGGAACTGGAAGAAGAACTGCCCGAATAGGTTCTGGGAGCCATGATGTGGTCCATGTGCTTGTAGGCCTCTCTTGCCGCGGTGGCCAGGGCCGTAGTCATGGGCACGGGATCGATGGTCGATGATGATGTCGCTCTGATCCCCGATCTGGCTGAAGTCCGGCATCACCTTCCGCGATGTCGACGGCATTCCTATGTATCAAGGGCTTGGCCGACAGGGGCAGCGCCATCAACCACAGCCACAATATGGCGTTCCATTTCCTCTTTTCCATCTGCCTCGGCTTTATTTCCCTCTTTTCAGCCGCACGAACACATGCGTGGCATGACTGTTCTCTGCCTTGCGCCTTTCTACCTCAAAGTATTTGGGGCATGACTCAATCAGTGGGGTGAGTTTTTGGAACCCGTAGTTGCGGGGGTCGAAATCGGGACGTTTCTTCAGTACCAGACTGCCCACCTCGGCCATCGACACCCAGTCGTTGTCATCACTCAGGTCATCGATGGTGTGGCGCAGCAGTTTGATCACGGCATTAGTGATCTTCTCCTTGGGTGGAGCGGCTTTCTTTTCCTTGTCGCTGACAGCTTCCTGCGATGCCGTGTCCTCGTCCTCATTGCCCAGGTTCTCTATATAGATGAACTTGTCGCAGGAGACGATGAAGGGCCGGGGGGTCTTCTTCTCACCCATGCCGATGACCAGCTTGCTCGACTCACGCAGACGGGTGGCCAGACGGGTGAAGTCGCTGTCGCTGGAGATGATGCAGAAACCATCCACTTTGTCGCTGTGGAGGATGTCCATCGCATCGATGATCATCGCAGAGTCGGTGGCATTCTTCCCCGTGGTGTAGCCATATTGCTGAATGGGGGTGATGGCGTTCTCCAGCAACACGGATTTCCATCCTGCCAGATTGGGCTTGGTCCAGTCGCCGTAAATGCGCTTGATGGTGGGCACTCCATATTTGGTGATCTCATTGAGCATCTCCTGTACGTGTGATGCGGGCACATTGTCGGCATCAAACAGCACGGCGAGATTGAGTTCCTTCTTGTTCTCTGTCATATCATTCATGAATAAAGTGCAAATATATACAAAAAATCTGATAATAACCCTTTTTGGGTGCGAATAAATCGACTGCAGGCAGGGTTTGCGGATTTTCTTGCCTCAGGGATTGTGCTCCCAGAAAGTTTTTTGGCCTATATCCTTTTTGTTTTTCACATGAACAAGTTTCGTCTCCTATGTGGTATAGGATCGGGAATGTAAAGAATTAGATACATCCCACAAAAGCGATCTGCAGCGAAAATCGTATTTTTGCCCTCGCAATCTAACTTAATTATTATTAGATTATTATTAGCTTATGAAAAAAATCTTGCTTCTATTGCTGCCTATCCTGGCTTTGACAGGCTGTAACACAGAGGTGGAGTGCCCTGTCCTGGCCATTGAGGGTGGACAGGTGCAAGGCGTCACAGCCGACATCCCTGGAGTTTTCGTTTATCGTGGCATCCCTTATGCCGCTCCTCCTATTGGAGACCTGAGATGGAAAGAACCCCAGCCCGTGGTGGCTTGGGAGGGTATCAGAATGGCCGACAAGTTCGGACATCCTGGCTATCAGGCAGTGCATTACCCTGAGGGGTATGCCAAGGAATGGGGATATGGAGATGAGGCTCCATATTCGGAAGACTGCCTCTATCTCAATGTCTGGACCAAAGCTCCTGGCAAAATTGACCAGAAGTTGCCGGTGGCCTTGTGGATCCATGGTGGCGGCTACCGGGAAGGATGGGGCTCCGAACCGGAGTTCGATGGCCAGGAATGGGCCAACAAGGACGTGGTGCTTGTCTCCATCAACTATCGTCTCGGTATTTTTGGCTTCATGCCTTATCATGAGTTGTCGGAGGAGAGCCCCAACCATGTGTCAGGCAATTATGGCATCCTCGACCAAATCCAGTCGCTCAAATGGATCAAGGCCAATATCGCTCAGTTTGGCGGCGACCCCGACAATGTCACTATCTTCGGACAGAGTGCTGGCGCCGGCAGTGTGCGCGCGCTGTGTGAGTCGCCCTTGGCTCGCGGCCTATTCCATAAGGCGGTCATCATGAGTGGCGGTGGTGTCAATGTGCCGGCTACCGATAAGGAGGAGGCCAAACCTGCTGTGCCGGTCAACAAGTTCTTCACCTATAACCCCACCTTGGAGCAGGCTGAGGCTGATACGAAAAAAGTGATGGATTGGGCAGGACTGACCGATCTGGCCAAACTGAGGGCTGCTTCCACAGAGGTGCTTTATACTGTGGGCACCTTGTATAATGCCGTGACGAAAAACGACGTTTATCTGATGGGCAGACCCATCATCGACGGATATGTCTGCACCAAGAGTTTCGACGATGCTGCTCATGAGGGAACTCTGGCTGATGTGCCCTATATGATCGGATACACCCTGAATGACATGGGAAGGATGGCTCCAGGCATCGCAGAGTTCTGTAAAGTCAGGGAGAGCAAGGGCGGCAAGGCATGGGCTTATGAGTTCGCTCGTCCGTTGCCCGACGATGGCTCGCATCCTGAGGTTACCAAACGCCTGAAGGGGGCTTTCCACTCTTCCGACCTGTGGTTTGTGTTCAAGTCGCTCAAGCATTGTTGGAGACCTTGGACAAAAGGCGACTGGGATCTCTCGGAGAAAATGCTGACGGCATGGACCAATTTCGCCAAGTTCAGCGACCCCAATGGTCCTGAGGGTGGCGCCTGGACTCCTTGCACCGCAGAGAACCCGAAGTTCATGCTCTTCAAGTTGAACGACAAGGATGCGGAGAATTCAGAGATGGGTGACCCCATCGTCCCTGATACGCCATCTCCGTTCTGATCTGATCTTATCTTATCCCATTACCACATCGAGCACCATCATCAGCACAAAACCGATAGCGAAACCGATGGTGCTGAGGTTGGAGTGGCTTCCGTTGGATGCTTCGGGGATGAGCTCCTCGACCACTACATAGAACATGGCTCCCGCTGCAAAGGAGAGCATGTAGGGCAGCACTGGGGTGAGCAGCGAGGCCAACAAGATGACGGCCAGACCGCCGATGGGCTCTACTGCACCACTCAGGCTTCCCAGCATGAACGACCGCCAGCGGGAATTGCCCTCAGCACGCATGGGCATCGATATGATCGCTCCTTCCGGGATGTTCTGGATGGCGATACCCAGTGATACGGCCACTGCAGAGGCCAGTGAGATGCCTGTCGCACCTTGATCTGCACCGGCAAACACCACACCCACAGCCATGCCTTCGGGCAGGTTGTGGATGGTGACGGCCAGGGCAAGCATGGCAGTGCGTGACAGATGGGAACGTGGACCCTCGGGGGTCGAGGTGCCCAAATGCAGGTGTGGGGTCAGATCATCGAGGATCAGAAGGAATCCCATGCCCAGCAGGAAACCTACGGCGGCTGGCATCACCGACCAGGCTCCTTGGGCTTCCTCCATTTCCATCGACGGGATGATCAGCGACCACACCGAGGCGGCCACCATCACACCCGACGCAAAACCGAGCAACGATTTCTGAAGTCGTTGCGACATCTCTTTTTTCATGAAAAACACGAATGCAGATCCGAGCATCGTGCCGATCAGTGGTATGAGTAGGCCTATCGCTATGGTCATGACATGTATAAAATAAATCTTGTGATTATTCCGATGGGATGATGACACCTGTGCTTACCGGTACTTGTTTGCCGTCGATGTCAAACTGCAAGGTGGCTCCGTCGGGGCGTACATCCATTGTCACCGTGGCGCCCATGACGAGCGGCAGATTGACATCACCATGGCCGGCCGGGAATCCACACAGCACGGGGATGTGGTATTTTTCAAGGTATACACGAAGCATTTGCTCCACATCCTTATAGTCAAACTCATGGCCGCAATCGGTGAATTCGCCGAGTATCACGCCCTTGCAGTGGTCGAGTACGCCATTCAGGGCCAGGATGTGGAATTGACGGTCGATGTTGTGCATCGACTCTTCCACTTCCTCCATAAAAAGGATGATGTCGGGGTGGGCCGTGGCATCGGCGCTTGTGCCAAGATTGGGCACGAATGTGCAAATGTTGCCGCCCACAAGCACGCCTTGAGCCTTACCGGTGATGTTGGAGGGGTGGGCTGGCACTTCATACCGGGGAACACGTCCCATCAGCAGGTCGAGCATCAGAGTGCTGGTTGCATCAGTGCCTCCTTTGGCCAGCGATGAGCACATGGTGCCATGGATGCTCATCATGCCCGCGTTCTGCAAGAGGCCATGGAGCGTGGAGATGTCACTGTAGCCTACCAGCCATTTGGGGTGCGCCGAAAGTTCCTCCGGCTTCAGTTGGTTGATCAGTTGGATGGTGCCATAGCCGCCGCGGTTGCAGATGATGGCCTTCACATCGGGATTGTTGAAGGCCCAGCGGATGTCGCTGATGCGCTCTTCCAAGGTGCCGGCGTATTGGCCTTGGTACTTCTGGCCTACGTTGGGACCGACAACGGGCACGAGTCCCCAGTTGCGCAGTATGGCGGCAGTCTTCTCCACATTCTCCATCGGGGTGAAGTAGGAGGGCGAGATGAGGGCCACTTGGTCGCCGGCTTGCAGATAGGGCGGGCGGGAGCAGTTAAGTGGCTTCTTGATGGAGGAGGTGGACTCCCTGTTGAAGTCGTTGTCATCGTCTTTGCAGGAGGCAAAGGTGCAGCTGCAGATGAGAATGGCTGTCAGGAGCGACAGGATTTTGTTGTTCATGTTGGTTGCTATTTTGTTGTTCTATTTGTTTTTCTGTCTTGCCGTCATTTTCCTTCCGTTGGTGATAAAGATGCCTTTAGTCGGTTTATGGCTGAGGGGGCGGCCTTGCAGGTCATAAATGACCATGCGGCCTGGTGTGGAGGAACTGGCTGTGACCGACCTGACCGAGGCGTATGCCTCCCATCCTCCTGACAGATCGTCCAGGGTGACGACGCGCGGGTCGTTCATGCACTTGCGCCACTCCTCAGGACTGGTCTTGCTCACAAAACCGCCGTTCCAAGTCTGGTACCAAGGCATCCACCACGACCATACCGCTTCTTCGTCCACTTCTTTCTGGATGTCGGGAATCGGGCCATTCTCCGAGAGGGCGATGATCTTCTTTCCTTGGGTCAGTTTCTGCAGATTGTAGAACGTGGGGGCGTTGCTCGAATAGTCGAAGTCGGCATTGTAGATATCTGCCGATACCACGTCGTAGTATTCTTCGCCGGGGCACCAGTCCTCGTCGTTGGGGTCGGCGTTCCATGCCCAGATGACGTTGTGCACACCCTTCACACGCACCATTTCATCGAACACCAGCTTGTAGAGTTTCCGGAAAGGCTCAGCTCCTTCACGGCCCCACCAGAACCACCCTCCGCTCGCCTCATGCAGCGGACGGAAAATACATGCCATGCCTGCTGATTGGAGTTCAAGGAAGAAATCGGCCACGGCGTCGATGTCATGGATGATGTTCTTATACAGCGCGGAGGATGTGTTCCAACTGCCATCGCTGTTCATGGCGTGGGTGATGCGCATGTTCGTTCCGTCTGAGTAAAAAGCGTCGGTTGCCCTGGAGGGGTCGCGCCAGTGCCATGTGAACGCTGGGAATCCACCGCGGCGATAAGTGTCCTTGGCAAGATCTACGCTGCTTCGGGTGTAGTCTTTCATCCAACTGTCGCTCGCACTTTTGCCTGTGGCGTTCATGAAGTCGAAACCGACGAGTGCCGGATACTTGCCGGAAGCTTGATACACGGCTTTCACATCGGCATGCTGGGTCACGTTGCCGTTGGCAGTGGTCATGTCACCTGTCATGATGCCCGAGATGGTCTTCTGTCCGAAATGCTCATAGAGGAAGGTGTACATCAAGCGTGCTGCATCAGTGGCTTCGGCGTCGACGGGGGTGGGTGAGAGGTCAAAAGCCAATGAGCTTTGACTGTCTTCTATCCGCACGTAGTCGACGTTGTACCAGGTCCAGTTGGGGGTTATGGTCAATGTGTTGTCGCCTTGATGCATGAAGAAAATACCCACTTCCACCTCACCATAATTGCTGAGCCTGAAAGAGGTGCTTGTCTCGTTCACCATGCAGTTGACGACTTTCTCGCCTCCGATGCCGTCGCCCGCCACAAAGACGGTGTATTTCCCGGAGCTTCCGGCTGGGACAGAGAAACGGATGCTGGAATTGCTCTCTGTCATACTCACGGCTTTGCCGCCGGAGTATTTGTGGTCGTTCACCACGTTGCAGTTGCTGCGCTGGGCGCTCTCTGCCTCTAACTTGGTTTGGGCAGCTAGGTTGCTGAATATGCAGCACAAGACAGCGGCCAGCAGGATTTTACACGTTTTTTTCATACATTTCACTTTTTCATCCACTCATTGCGCTCGTCGTCGCTCATTAACTCAATGGCATAGCGGAGCATCGTCCGGGGCATCTCATGGATATGCAGACGGAGAAACTCACGCAGCAAATCCATGGAGACGCGCTTGCCCATCTCACGCAGCATCCAGCCTACAGCTTTGTGCATCAGGTCGTGGGGATGGTGCAGGTGTATCTCGGCATAGCGCAGGCACCATGAGGCATCGCCCTGTTGTGAGGTCTTCCATGTGCAGACCATGCTCATGCGCTGCCGCCATAGGTTGTCGCTCAGTGCAAGCTCATCCAGCACTTGCAGCTTGTATCGCTTCTCGTCCACGTCCTTGGCCATCGCCGTTGGCAGTAAGAGCCATTGCCCCAGAATCTTCGGAGCGGAAAGATCCACCAAGTCCCAGTTGTTGGCTTGCCCGGCATGTCGCAGATAGACCGACAGGATCTCATCCCGCTTGCGGATCGCTTCAGTGTCATTGACGAGCCGTTTCTTCGAAAGGCGCTCAAACTTGCTTACAAGTATCAGCAGCCCGCAGAGCCTCACTTCATGCCACCGTGACATCAGCAATTCGGGAATCTCTGTCAGTGGGAAATCCTTGGACACAAAGCTGACCACCTCTCTCGTCTGTGGAACCTTCAGACCTAAGAACTCGTCGCCCTCGCCATACTCACCTGGTCCCGTCTTGAAGAATCGCATCAATACCCGGCGCTGGTCTTCGTCCTGCAGCGTCTCCATATACTCGATGATATCCCCTGCTACATTCATAGGATGCAAAGTTAACTATTTTCTGACGATTTTGCTGGTTTTTCATTTTATTTTGCACTATTATTTGTCATTTGCTCAGGATGAGACGATCTGTTGGCGATATCTGCAAGCGATGACGCTTCCTAAACTCATCATCGACATTAGAGGGGGGCGGGCATTTGCCGAACTTGTGGAAAATGGGCCATTTTATATAGAAAAAAAAGAAAAAGTGTTGATAATTGAAAATAATGATGTAACTTTAACCCTTGAAACGAAAATTGTTCTTAAACAAATACTATTTCTGAAATGAAAAATGTACCAGTAATCAAGATTGGAATCGTCGCTGTAAGTCGCGACTGCTTTCCTGAGTCATTGGCGGTCAATCGTCGTAAAGCCGTGATTGCCAAGTATGTAGAGAAATTCGGGTCTGATAGTATCTACGAGTGCCCTATCTGTATCGTTGAGAGCGAGATTCATGCTCAACAGGCTCTTGAGGATGTCAAGAAAGCCGGATGCAATGCGCTCTGTGTATACCTTGGCAATTTCGGTCCTGAGATTTCCGAGACCATGATTGCTGACTGGTTCCAGGGACCTACCATGTTCTGCGCTGCTGCCGAGGAGACACAGGAGAACTTGATCGATGGCCGTGGCGATGCCTACTGCGGTATGCTGAATGCCAGCCAGGCTCTCTCTCTGCGCAAGACACGTGCCTATATCCCCGAAGAGCCCGTCGGCGATGCCGATGAGTGCGCGGAGATGATCCATGAGTTCCTGCCCATCGCCCGTGCCATCGTCGGCCTGCAGAACCTGAAGATCATCAGCTTCGGTCCGCGTCCCAACAACTTCCTGGCTTGCAACGCACCTATCCGTGCTCTTTATGACCTCGACGTTGAGATAGAGGAAAATTCAGAGCTTGACTTGCTCGAGGCTTTCCAAAAGCATGAGGGCGACCCGCGCATCGACGATGTGGTGAAGGATATGGTGGCAGAGCTGGGCACAGGCAATAAGATTCCGTCGGTATTGCCGAAACTTGCTCAATATGAGCTGACGCTGTTGGATTGGATTGAGGGCCACAAGGGATCTCGCCAGTTTGTTGCCATGGCCAACAAGTGCTGGCCTGCATTCCAGACGATGTTCGGCTTCGTTCCTTGTTATGTGAACAGCCGTCTGACGGGCCGCGGCATACCCGTAGCCTGCGAGGTCGACATCTACGGTGCCCTTTCGGAGTATATCGGTACATGCATCACCCAGGATGCTGTCACATTGCTCGACATCAACAACTCCGTTCCTAAGGACATGTATGAGGAGAGCATCAAGGGCAAGCAATTCGAATGCGACTGCTATACCGACAAGGAGATCTTCATGGGATTCCACTGTGGCAACACAGCTTCATCCAAGGTGTGCAGCTGCCAGATGTGCTTCCAGCGCATCATGGCCCGGGCACTGCCGGTAGAAGTGACTAACGGTACGCTGGAAGGCGACTTGAAACCCGGTAAGGCCACTGTCTACCGCCTGCAATCGACGGCCGACACCAAGCTTCGTGCCTATATCGCCCAGGGTGAGATCCTGCCGGTAGCCACTCGCTCGTTTGGCTCCATCGGAATCTTTGGCATCAAGAACATGAGCCGTTTCTATCGCCATGTGCTCATCGAGAAGCACTATCCACACCATGCCGCGGTGATGTTTGAGCACGCCGGTAAATATCTGTGGGAGGTGCTGAAATATATGTGCATCCCCGTTGAGGAAATTGACTATAACTTCCCCAAGGGCAATTATTATCCCACTGAGAATCCGTTTGCCTGAAAAAGCAAGCCGGGTGCCGCTCTCTTCTGAAGCGGCATCCGGCAGATGCTAGGATAATCTTATGAAGACTCTATGAGCGTTCGTAGAGATACCTGCTTTTTGTGTCAACACAGAGGTGGTTATGCTTTCGTTTTGTTTCGTTTTGTTCTGTTCTGTTTTATTTTGTTCTGTTTTATTTTGTTTTATCAAACCAAGTATAATTATCTGACGTTCAGAGTACCTCCCAATCGATATCCTACCATCTTTTAACCTCGTTTTTTTTACCACCAACTCGCAATAATCGCACTTAAATCGCAAAATATATGGTTTTCACTTGATTATTGCCTTGTAAATATCAAAAGATTGGTGTTTTTTTCAAATTTTTGCTTGATTGAAGGAGATTTTTGAAGATTTCTGCACCTATGACGATTTTTTAGTAAATTTGCATTAAACGTTGGGCTATGTCAATATGTTCAATCGAGGTGTAGGGCATGTCCAGACTGACTTGAAGAAGAATGGCAACCTACCCGCAGAGTTCAACGTTAATTTTATAACGGCATTCAAGGTTGAGGTGTATGTTGCCCCAAGCTATGCAACAGATAATGGCGGTAATGTTGGCGGTAATGTTGGCGGTAAAAATGGCGATGTCCCCAGCTTGTCCCCAGTTTGTCCCCAGCTTTGTCACAAGTCTTGTCACAAGACGAAGAAAAGGATGCAAGTATTGATGCAAAAGATGCAACCTCCAGTTCAAAGGTTGCAACC
>OCTW011593365.1_pt1 | contig 25055 bp, 20 predicted proteins | sample 1539671 | NCBI WGS metagenome assembly OCTW01 (sample SAMN02144230, study PRJEB22623) | gut metagenome | biome: sheep rumen | host: Ovis aries | place: New Zealand | reverse complement strand
AACCTCTGTCAGATGTACGACCAGAACTATATCAATCAAGATAACGACGAGGTGGAAGCCACCAATGGACTGATTATCTCTTCAGAGAAAGACTTTGGCTTCTATCGTTCTACGGATATGAAGAGAATCCTCGACCGTACAAATATCTTCTTCGATGATAGTCCTACCGATGAGGTTATCTATGGTACCTTTGCCAGTTCCTTTAATGCCATGCTGATATCTTCAAAAGGATTCTATTCTTTCTCTGGAGGAACAGGCCAGTTCGGTATGCCGGATGTAGAATGTAACGGCAGTCCTTACTACTATATCGACTTTGCTGCTGATGGTGGCGGTGCCTATTGGAATCCCACAACTCATGGCATCTACGCATTCGACTATCTGCTCAATCCCTATCCGCTTACTGATGCAACCATGGGCGGGGAGGATATCACGCAGAATCTCACCAACTACGACTGTCTGCACTGTAGCTATAGTTATGCCGCTTGGACAGAAAGAGGTTATGTCATCCTACGCAATAATGCCAATCAAGATCGCTACCTCTACCTGATCGACGGCAGTTTCTCAGGACAGTATCTGAATAGTCGTGTCAAGTTGGATCCCAACTCTCACATGGCTAAGGCTGAGCATTATGCTACCAACGGCAGTTCTGCCTCTTATATTTACTGTGCCGAGGGTGGTAAACTCTATGCCTGCATCACCAATACCGGCGACTTCAGTGAGGTGGAGATCAAGCCAGAAGGTATCCCTTCAGGAGAATATATCAACTTTGTGGCTAATCAGTTCTGGGATGATGATACCTCTGGCACACCGTTCAACTACCTGATAGTGGGCACCCAGAGTGGTAATAACTATAAGTTGTATCTCTATGAGACCAATGGTGGTGCACCTGTGGGGAAACCTGTCAAGACTGTAGAGGGAACTGGAAAGGTGCGCAAGGTAAGATACCTGAACAGCACCAGCTCCTTATATATGAAATATGGATTCTATTATGCTTTTAGTGCATACGATTGATTATAATACAAATGCAGACTCAGTAGTATATTTTACTGCTGAGCCTGCTAATAGATATTATTATAAACGATGAGAAAAGTTTTTTTTTCTGTCATCTGCCTGATATTGACAATGACAGTACAGGCTCAGACCAAATTCCGCGAGATATCCTTCGACCAGGCAATATCTGCTGCCAAGTCGGAGGGAAAGTTTGTGTTTATTGACGTGATGACCTCTTGGTGCGGACCATGTAAGATGATGGCCCGTGACGTTTTCCCACAGAAGAAAGTGGGGGATTTTATGAATGATAGGTTCGTCAGTATCAAGATTGATGCCGAGAAAGGAGAGGGTATCCAGATAGCCAAGACCTATAATGTACATTCCTATCCTACCTTCCTCATCCTAAACACAGAGAAGAGCGAGGTAGCTCGTTCAGTAGGGTATAAGGAAGGCGATAGCTTTATCACGGAATTGCAGCGTCTCCTTGATCCGGAATCTACTCCTGAGAAACTCAGGGCTCGTTATAAGCGTGGAGAACGTACTCCGTCGCTCATCAAGAACTATGCCAGTTACCTCTATGATGAAGCTTCAAACAACAGAAGGAGTTTCGAAAGTAGGGTGAAAGAAATCAATCAGATGGTTACCGACTACTATATGGCCCTGTCGGATGCTGATAAAGTAAAACCAGAGAATTTCTTTGTCTTCAACAAATATGTCAAGAGCACGGAAGAACCTGCTGTCAGGTATATCGTGGAAAACATCAAGAAGATACCTTCTTCCAATAGACAGGAACTTATGGATATACTCAGCAAACTATACGATAATGAGGAATATTTCTTGATTTCTGGTGGAAGACCTGTTACCCAGGAAAATATCAATACTTTTAAGAATGATTTGAAAGTGTTGGGCTTGAACGACAAAGGACAGCACGATCATGGTATCACACTGATGGAAGCAGGATTAACAGGAGGTGACATTTTTATACAGACATGCCGTTCCTTATTCAATCAAGTGAATGAATTGCAGTTATCCGGTATCTTAGGTGGACTGAATGCAAGATTCTCTAAGTCGGATGAGGCCACTCGAAAGAAAGCTGCCAGAGTTATTCGTGAACAGTTGAAGGACATGGATGTGAACATGTTATACACAGCAGTTATGAGCATCCTTGATCTTGAAGGTTCTCATTAATATAATAAAGGTTTAGTATAAATTAAAATCTTCTTCAGATGAAAAAAATAATTCTAATGTTGGTAGCCGTAGCATTCTGCATGTCTGCAGCTGCGCAGGGTGTCAACTTTGTAGAGGGTAAGACTTTGTCAGAAGTAGAGGCACAGGCTAAGGCCGAAGGCAAACTGGTATTCGTGGATTGCTACACCGAGTGGTGCGGCCCTTGTAAGATGATGGCCACCCGTGAGTTTGTCAAGAAGGAGGCGGGTGATTACTTCAACGCCAAGTTCGTCAACTTCAAGATCGACATGGAAAAAGGTGAAGGTCCTCAGGTGGCCAAGCAATATGACGTGAATGCATTCCCAACCTTCCTTATCCTGGAATCTAATGGTGACCTGCGCGGTCGCTTGGTAGGTGCTGCTAATATCGATGAATTCATTAAGAAGGTGGAGGCTGCCATGAAAGAAGAGAAAGGACTTCCCTGGTATCAAAAGAAATTCAAGGCAGGAGAGCGTGATGAGGCATTCTTAAAGGAATATGTGAAAATACTCAGCGACAATTATATGCGTGATGAGGTGAAGAATGTCTCCAAAGTGCTGTTGAACGGTAAAAGTGGATCTGAGATTGCCTCAGATAAAGCCTTGTTCGGTGCATTTATGCAAGGTGGTTTCACACCCTATGATGACTCTTTCCTTTCTGTCTATAAAGAGCGTGCAACAGTCACAAGGGTACAGGGTGAACCCGCAGCCAAAGAGTTGGATGATGTCTGGAGACAGTATGCCATGGCCAGTATGAAGTTTGATGGTAAGACCTACCAAGGATTTGACAATGAGAAGTTTGAGGCTTACAAACAGCTGATGCGTGAGTATGCTGTTCCTGATATTGATGGTATCGTAAAAGAGACGATGATCAACAATGCCAGATATGCAAAAGATTATCCTACGGTTTACAAAGAACTGGTCAACACCATGAAGGCTGGTGGGGAGATTAACGATCGTATCGTTCTCACGGATATGGAGACACTGGTGAAAGAATACAAGTCGAATAAGAAGGCTGTCAAGAACATCGCAAAACTTGCCAAACAACGTGTAGCCGACTTGCAAAAGAAGGATACCAGCGGGGAACGTAAGTTTAAGATGGGTGACAAGGAGATTACGCTCACGGGATATCTGATAGAGCAATATCAGGATGTCGTCGAGGAGGCTTCCAAGAAATAATATCAAAGGATATTCGTTCAATTAAAAAAACAGTCATGGTGGAAAAATGATCTCTCGTCTGTATGAGAAGTGCGACGAGGCTACTAAGAAGAAGGCTGCCCGCTGTCTGCGTAACCACCTGGCAAACCTGCCTTACAATGTGATCTATTTCTCTGCCATGGAGATCGGTAAATTGGAAGGCCAGGTAAAGGGACACTAAAAATATAATTCCACGCGGATTATTTGGATGTCTGCGTGATTATTCCTACTTTTGTGACATCATCCGTTATATAATGCGATGGTGTCACAAAATGTTTTTATATGGTTCGTAAATATCTTGTTCTATTGTTGATGTTTCTGCTGGCTCCACTCACAGGCATGGCGGGGGAGGCCGACAGCGTGAAGTATGTTATCCAAGGCACCGCTCCATATAACATGGAGGGAAAACAGGTGATGATCAGATTCTCTGACAGTAGGGGTAGCCATATCTTGTGTACCTCTACCGTTAAGAAGGGAAAGTTCAGCATGCAGGGAGTGATTCCCGAACCAGTCATCGCAAGTATAGAGATTGCCGATCAGAACCTATCCAATAATCTGATAGCCCTCGATGGACACCCCCTCAAGATTACCACCTCTTACGTTGACTTCAAGGTGATCGGTGGCGAGAATAACGTACGGTTATTGACATTCCAGAAACTGGAGAATGAGTTTATGGATAACCTATACCGCGGTCTGTCGCAGGAGAGTTGTGCAGAAAAGATCAAGCAGTATGTCTTCGCGAATGCGGATAACCTGGTGGGCGGTTATGTCTTCGGTCGATTTAACGACTTCTTCAGTCGTGAGGAGACGGATAGTCTGTTTGAGAAAACCGGGGATGATTTCCTGACGGATGAGCAGGCGAGGATCGCCTTTATGAAGAACGAAGCCGGCAAAACAAGGAAGGTGGGCAGTATGTTCACGGATGTAGAACTCGAGAAAGGTGATGATTACGACCTGCGACTGTCGTATGTTGTCGAGAAAAACCAATATACCCTGCTTTATTTCTGGGCAACCACAAATCCCAACTGTCTCACCCATATTCCTTTGATCAAGCAGATGTACGACAGCTATCATGAGAAGGGATTTGAGATCGTTGCCTTCTCTATGGATGAGCAGACAGAGAAATGGGAAAAATACGTCGAGACACATGGCATCCTCGACTGGTTACACGTTAATAATCCTGATGGGGGCGCAGCACAAGTGTATGGACTGATGGACTGGAATAATCTCCCTTATTTCATCCTGATCGACAAAGACGGAAAGATTGTTGTCAGCGATAAGAAGATGGATGCCGTAAAAGAGACGCTGATGCAGTATTTCGGTCCGATCACGGCTCAGGAAGAGCAAAAGCCAGAGGTGCTGCCGAAGGAGAAAAAACTTGTTTCCTACCATGTCGTGGGTACTTTGCCACCGTCATTGAACGGTAAGGAGGTGCGCCTCTACACGAAATCGAATGATATCTATGCGGTGGATTCCGCCTTCGTGAAGAAGGGTAGATTCGAATTCCGTGGTAGTGGCGAATACGCTGAACTGGCTCATATCTACGTGCGTGGCGGTTCTTTTGCCCAACAGAAATATTTCCTGCTTGAAGAGGGCACGACGACGATAACCTACTCCGACAAGCGTTTTCATGTGAAAGGTGGCAAACTGAATAATGCCTATGAGGAAGTTGCTGATAGCGTGGAGATTCTCAATCGTCAGGGAATGTCACAGGAAGAGATGAGTAAATTGTCTGAGGAATACCAGAATGTGAATACCAGCAGTGAGCGCCGTGAACAGATAGCCCGTATCATGCAGGAGCATGACCGTCAGCAGATACAGTTTGTCACTAGGTTCATCAAAAGGAACAATGACAATGTAGTGGGGGCGATGCTATACGATCAGTATAGCGGTTTGTTGGATGAGGAAGAGCGCCGTAGTATCTTGAAGAGTGCCGGCAAGGAATTCCTCGACTACCTGCAGGAGTTAGAGAAAGAGATGCTGCAGCGGTTTGTCCAACATCAATGAAGAAAGAAATATTCAGTTAATATAAAATGACTAAAGTTTCGCATGTACTAAATGTCTGATAATGAGTGTCACTTCGTGACAGAAATCTTACAAATCTTGTGCAAGCCGAATGCAGAGTCAAGCTTGCTTGAGCTTTGCCGAGGCGCCGCCAAGATTATCAAAATCTTTTCAAATCTTTCAAAATTGATTTGTTTGATTTGTATAGATTTGAAAGATTTCTCGCCGTAGGCGACTAATTATCCGTGATTTAGCTCACTTCCGAAAGTTGAGTAATATGATATATAGATGAAGAAACTTGTAATATTTGCTTTTGCAGTCCTGGTAATGGCGGCATGCACTGATAAGAAAGAAAAGTTGATGCAGCGTGCAACAGAACTGTGTCAGTATATCCCTGACCATAAACTGCTGGAAAAGTCGAAAGCCTTTTTGACGGCTGATTTCTATGCCGTGCTGGATACAATGTTCAACCACTTGCCGGAGCATGAGGCGATGGACCATGAGTGGCTGTACTATTTCGTAACCAGTAATGGAGGAACGATGGCCGACTATGAGGTGATTGACATAGAACAGACAGATGCTACCCATGCTGTGGCAACGATCAGCGTTCGTCAGAAGTGGGAGGATGGTTCCTTTGATGAGAATAGCGATATCGAGGAGCACAAATTGTATATGGAGAAGGTGAATGGTCAATGGCTCATGTCTGACTTCGATGAGCATAAGCAAGACTGCATCCGTCATATTGAGATCAACCGCAAAGAACAAGCCGTGCGTGATGCGATGGGGGAGTATCTCGTCAATGAGATCGGAAATCATTATCAGCAGGGAGAAGTGTGTGTGCCGACCCTGATGATTGTTGCGACAGAGGAGAGCGACTCCACCAAGGCACAGGTATGGTGCGATTGTTGGATTGACTGGTATCGCATGGCTGGTGATACGTTGAAGACCGTATCAGGAGGTAATCATTCGGGTCTTATGACGCTTCAGCTAAAAGATGGTAAATCCGTAGTGACAGCCTTCGAGCAAACCCTTGACGGTAACAGGTATCTCCCCAGTGCCAAACGTATCTTCGGCAAGCACTACGATGTCTATGAGGGGATGCACTCCAAACAAGATGTCAGGGACGCAGCCCGGAAAGAACAACTGCGAGAGTATGTGCTCCGGCATAAGCTCAATATCCGCTATTATCAGGATTATGGCTGGGATGCCGTGGAGCTGTAAACACGCGCAGTTATCTTTCAGACATATCTTATAGATATAGCCCGAAGGTGAGCGAACGGAATTTCACACTTCCTTCTTTCAGCACATCGTTCGGACTATACTTGATGTAGAAATCCGGACCAGGTGTGTAGACGATTCCCATCCAGTCGAACGTTACCTTTCGCTGATGGATATCTTTCTCCACCTCCTTGAATTTGCCTCCATCCTTCTTGTAGCGCGTCTTGATGCTGGCATAGGTGTTGAAATTGATCATCGGACCGAAGCCGATGCCATATTTCTTGCCGAAGTACTGATTATATACTAATGCACCGGAGATACTAAATACCTTGATGCGTGAGAATTGGGGCTTAGCACCTTCCGGGTAGGGTGACAGCACGACAGAGCCGTTGTCGCCCTTCGCAAAACGCAGATCTCCGTTCATGCGATAGTTGCGCCAGTTGAAGAATGACTGGAAGGTTATTACAGACCGTTCCTTCTTGTCAAAATAATGGTAGGCTCCTAGGAAGGGCAGGGCAAACTCCCATGAACGGAAGGTGGAGAAGTCGGTGCCTGTCGCCGTATGTGTGGGAGCCGTGAATCCAACCAGGAAGGGACCTCCGAGCATAACGACAGTTTCTTTTCTTTTTTTGCCAGACACACATACCGTGGGCATGACGTTCCTAAACGTCCATGTATCTTTATTGATCTCGGTGTTACTCACGTAATTGCTGTCCACCAACTGGATGGTATTCCGGTATTCGTAACTCTCGTCTCCCTCCTTACCTTTCACGATGATTTTCTGGATGGAATCCCCCGTGATGACGGTCACCTTTTGAGGATTCTTGATGACGACGGTATCGTTGTCGTAGGTGTCGGCAAACGCGCTATACGACAGGGTTGCCAACAGAAGCAGGAATAGTTTCTTTCTCATAATCGGTATTTTTATTTATCTGTATTCTTTAATATCTTATCAAGTTCGTGGACTGATTTCAATGATCCCTCTAAATAGATGACGATCATCTCTATTTTTTTACTGCCAGACTTTTCTTTTGTCTTGGTGCAAATAAAACGGTTCTTGCCTTTTAAGGACTTCAGTTGTATCTTATTACTTGCTACGATTTGTTTCTTGTTGCGATATTCCGTGAAGTCATTTCCGCAATCCTCATCCTGATGCTCCTTACGATCTTTCTCAATCAATTCTTTGATCCGTTTTGCCTCTTCTTGATTGGCATAGAACCTCAGACTGTGGTAGTAGGAGAGTTGATACTTCGCGATCATCTTCCCTCTCACGCGTGTCTCCATCATCTCATCCTGTGGGATGATAGCACCCTTGAAGAGTTCGTTGATGTGTAACCCCTGCTGGGCGTGTACAACCAGTACGGAGGTTACCATGATCAGTAATATAGTTATTCTTTTCATACTCGAATATTCTTGTTAGTTGATATCAAACAATTCATTCAGTTCCTGTTCGATATTTACTGTCCCGTCATCTGTTATCTCAGAGATTCCCCTTTCCACTTCTTGCATCACCACCTGACGGTCGGTACATTTCTTCCCGTAGATATAAGCCACGTATTCGTCTTGGTGGAGACTGTTGTAGTAGGTTATGCCACCGATGAGTAAGATCAATACCGAGGCGGCTATGGCAATCCATCTGCTCCATCGTATCTGTTTTACGACAGTTGTCTCTCTCTTCGGCGCTATGTCGTCCAGTCCCAAGAACAGAGGACGAAGCCTGAGCAAGTCCGCAGGAACATCCCCTTTACGATAGCGGTCGTAAAGCCACTGTTCCTCTTCGAGAGTGGTCTCTCCTTCCAGAAACCGTTCTGTCAATGTACGTATCTTCAGTTCATTACTCATATCTCTTATTCTTTATTTTGTTGCTGACAATACTTTTTGTGCGAGTGCCTTACGTGCCCGGCTAAGGGCTTTCCTGACGGCCACTTCCGTAGATCCCGTCAGCGAAGCGATCTCTTTCATCTCCATACCCTCCATGTGGCGCAGTCGGATAATAGTCTGTTGCATCTCGGGTAGTTGGTCGATCATCTTCATGGTCTGTTCCAGTAGGGTGGTGTCTGAATCCTCATGACTGATATCGCTGACATCCTCCACCCGCAACATCGTCTTTCTCCTTCTGAGTTTGTCGATACACAGGTTTTTCGTGAGAATGGCAGCCAGCCTGTCTATGGGCAGACGCAACTCCTCAACCATCTGCCAAAGTCGCAGCATCACCTCCTGAACGGTGTCCTCTGCTTCATCGGCATCATTCAGATGACGCTGTGCGATCTGTACCAGCGTGGGTCTGATGCGTTGCAATTCCCGATCGAAAACTTCTCGTGTAATCATGATCCTCTTTGCCCTATATACGAAGGATGATCCGATTTGTGACATCAGATCGGTATGTTTTTCTTAGAATTTTTTTTTCTATCCGATCTCCTTATTGGTGCGATAGGCCATGGCCGTAAAGGCGCATATCAGTTCATTGTGTTGGTTGTTTACCTTCACCTCTATGTAGGGAATCTTATGGTGGTTGAATGTCTCGGTAGCCACCGCCGTCAGCGTATCTCCCTCATGAGCACTCTGCAGGAAGGCGATGCTGCTCTGCAGACTGAAGGTGAGCAGTCCTCTGTTGTTCATCACGGCGGCCAGCGCGAGATCCGCCAAGGTGAAGATGGCTCCTCCCTGACATACGCCACCCGCATTCAGATGGTCGTGTGTTACCGTCATCACGGCCTTGGCACATCCTTCGCCTATCATGGTCAACTGCGCACCCGCCTTGGCTGCGAATATATCCCCTTTGTTCAGAAACTCTTTGATATCCATAATTACTTGATATTTCCCATATGCAATTCTGTGTTCCTTTATGTTATATACCTTGCAAAGGTGAGATGTGCAAAACAGTAAGGTCTATGATTTTTCACTAGAATCACTTGCACACCATGCAAGTCGATCTGCAATTTCCCAGTTCTCAAAGTCAATTTGAAGGTCACGATTTAGATGTGGACTTTCAACATATTTTTTTATCGCGCAAGCTACGAATTTAGCAAGATTAACGGGAACTGCATTACCTATCATTTGTTCAACGTCTGTTTTGTTTCCGATAAACTTGAAATCTCGGGGAAATGTCTGTATATAACTACGCTCAATCGTCGTGAGTGAGCGAATTCCATCTTTCGACTTTATGGGATCGTTAGAATGAATTTGGTATCCTTTGGGCATGGGACGATTGACACCACGAATGGTCGGACTTGGTTCATCAATGCTAAAAATGCCTCGTCGTACATAGCTACGTGGGTGTCTGTAGTAGTATTCAATTCCGAGACTATCCCCAAAGTAGTCACGTAAAGTCATCGGCTTCGTTGAGAGCCCGTCATGAATGAATGGTTCCATAAACTCATCCATTTCTCGAAGTTTCCCGATGAGAAAAAAACGTTTTCGTAGTTGTGGAACACCACATAGAGATGCGTCGAGTACATGTTGCGATAATCCGTAGCCAGCTTTTTTAAAGATGGCCTTTGCCTCGACGAGTTTTTGAGTTTTGGTTATTCGAGCAACATTTTCCATTACAAACCATTTGGGACGAACTTGGCTGATGATTTGCGCGTAATCTACAGTTAGGTCTCCACGACCTCCATCCTCATTGCGTTTACCAGCTGATGAGAAATCTTGACATGGTGGCCCACCAATAATCATGTCAGGCTGAATTTTGCCAATAATAATTGCAGCGGTTTGTACGTTACTCAAATCAATATTCTCTATGGGATGATCAAAATTAAGGTGATATACTTTTAGTGCAGCTTCCCATTTGTCATAAGCAGCTACTATGTCGAAGCCGGCATTTTGAAAGCCGAGACTCATACCTCCACAGCCACAAAATAAATCTACAACTCTCATTGACTAATCGAAAATATCTGGACTATTAACTAATACGGCATCAAACCTACGTTCGGGGCTAAGTAGTTCTTGACCACCACCAAGAATGATGTTCTTAATTTCATATTTTGAAATACGTGGCTTCACTATCTCAGGTCCGTTCAGAAATATATGAGACTTAGTGCCAGGAAGAGCAAATGCTTTGTCGTTGGCTAGATTGTATGACAGAAGTCGAATAATTCGTTTGTAGTCGAAAGAGTCGTAGGTCACGAAATCAAGGAGCATTTTGTAAAGCCAAATTATGGTTCGGTGGAAACGGTTAATACGGCGTATTGTGCTTGAATCTTCCGTGCAACACATTTGAATGATGCTTAGATTTGACCAGACAAAAACATCAAGACAATCATCTTTAAGACGCATCTTACTACCGTCTGTTTTCCAAATAGGTTGGATGATTAGAGGTTTCTGTTTGTTGACCATATCAGCGGATATGGCAAGGATAGAATCTAGAATATTTAGGTAATGAGGAAGAACCTCGTCGATTTCCTCCCAATGATTAATTTGAGGAACGTTTCTTAGCAATTTCCTCAGTTTCTCCTTTGCTTTCTCAGTTTCGTAGTTAGCACAGATGCTACAGGCGAGAAAACATATTGTCGGTGGACGCATTACAATTTCTGTACCCCAATCAGATTCAGGCTGATTCTTTGTTGTATTATCAGGTAGAGCAGTTAGTTTGACCTCTAGGCCAGAGAGAAGTTCATTTGTCGTATTATTCATCATGACAAGATCGATTTTCTCACGCTCACCCTGATAGTATTTTTCATATGGGGCATAGCCTGCTTCGTAATTATAGTATGCATCGTTGCTAAGAGGGTCGATGCCTAATAATTCTTCTTTTTCTATGGATGTATGGATTATTCTGTTGTTCTTGTCTGTTTTAATGTAAACAGGTTTTGTGTCCCTATAGTACATGTAGGCGACAAGAGAGGCTGGGAATGAACTGTTAAACTGGTTTTTACCCCAACATTCTGCTAAGGTATAGTCACGGCTTGAATGTTTCTGCCCAAATAAACCAGGGATTATATTTTTATCTGCCATATTATAATTTAAACGTATTCGGATACAAAGTTAAACAAAAAAGATGAGAATGTATTATCTGTTGTGTAAATTAAATGTTAATATCATAACGAAATACTGAAAAATGATATATTTAATGACTCTCCAACGGATCGTCAATAGTAATCAGTTCGCAAATATGTGACCATGTTAATTTGTCAGACGTCTGACAAATTGATGTAGAATTGTCAGATTTCTGACAAATGGGATACATTAGATAGAATTTACGCATATTATTCAGGTTAGGACGGCTATACCCACGGCCTACTCTTGCCCGAAGCAGTTTGGCAAGGTTCGATAATAGAGATGTCCCATATTTCGCGCGAGCATTACCCTGCTGCTCAAATTCAACAATAAATCTGCCTATCTCCCAATATGTTGCCTTGATTGTTTCATTGATGTTAATAGCTAGTGCCTGTTTAGCTTCTTCTATAACCTGCACGATCTTGTCTGAGAGAGATATTAATTCGGGGTCAGACATTTCCATTTTTATTTTTTCTAATTCGTTTGCCATATTCTTTCCTTTTGATTGTTTTTATTCATATGTCTAATCGTTTTTGATATTACTACGCAAAGGTAACACAATCAAAAGGCTGTCACAAGGTTTATGGGTGGTTTTAACATTTATTTGCGTAGAGTGTAAATATCCCTTAAACGGTGTGGGACTTTTGAGTTATGCGCTCTTGACTTTTATGCGGAGAAAGTAAGGAATCGTTAGTCGGTTTTCTTGACTTTCTTCTTGTCAGTTCGTATGGTTTTCGGGCGAGATGTAAAAAACGTAAATCGTAAAAACGTAAATTGCACATGCTTGTATTATTCCTTAATTATTAGAATAATATTATATTATTAAATAGGTACGTGTAATTAAAAGTTTTTTTGAGTTAGAACATGCAGTTGCTTTTTACGTTTTACGTTTTATGCTTGCTTCAAGAAGGGGGTTATAGTTTAGGGTTTATAGTTTAGGGTTTATAGTTTAGGGTTTAGTGTTTAGTGTTAAGAGTTTAGGGTGTATTTAGCGATTCCTTGTGTCCCGTTTAAATAGTGACGAATGTTCTTTGGGAGATTGCGGGTCATGCTTCCCTCATCCCGGGCTTGACCCGGGATCTCCTGCGAAAAAATTAAACATAGTAACTGTGTTGAAATAAAAGAAAATGAAGTTTTCCTTTTGCATTTCACATGTAACTTTGGCTTTGCCGAAGTTACTTTCATTCGGAAAAGCCAAAATCCTTTTACTTTGTAAAAGTTCATTTAGTAACAATTCAATAAATTGAATAAATTCCTTTATTCTCATTGTTACTAAATTTATCTTCGATGAATTTTGGCTTTTCGCTCATTTATACGTAACTTTGTCCCCATATTGTAGAAATATAAACGTTTATATATGAAAATTTTGAAGCAGATCCTGCCAGATATTCTGGTGGTAGTGTGTTTTGCGGTTATCTCGTTCGCTTATTTCTTTCCCGCTGATATAGAGGGCAGAATCCTGTATCGGCACGATGCTTCGGCTGGTGTGGGAGCCGGACGTGAGGCATCAGAGTATCATCAGCGTACTGGGGAGCGCACCAGATGGACAAATGCTACGTTCAGTGGTATGCCTACCTATCAGACAGCCCCGTCGTATAAGAGTACCGACGGTTTGTCGAAGGTGATGGATGCCTATCATCTGTGGATGCCCGAGAATGTATGGTATGTGTTTGTATACCTACTGGGCTTCTATATCCTGCTCAGGGCGTTCGACTTCCGACAGTGGATGGCGGCCTTGGGTGCCGTGATATGGGCCTTCTCGAGCTACTTCTTCATCATCATCGCCGCAGGACATATCTGGAAGGTGATGGCTTTGGCGTATCTACCGCCGATGATAGCGGGTATTGTGCTAAGCTACAAGGGGAAATACCTGTGGGGCTTGGTAGTGACGGCAATCTTTGCGGCTTTCGAGGTGAAGGCCAACCACGTGCAGATGACGTACTACTATCTGTTTATCATCCTCTTCATGGTGATCGCCTATCTGGTGGATGCGATCAGGCAACACCGCATGAAGCACTTCCTGAAGGCAACCGCCGCATGTGCGATCGGAGGACTGTTAGGTATCTGTCTGAACATCAGCAATCTATACCATACCTGGCAGTATTCGCAGGAGTCGATGCGTGGAAAGAGTGAACTGGTGAAGAAGAACAGCAGTAACCAGACGAATAGTGGACTGGATCGCGACTATATCACGCAATGGAGTTACGGTATTGGTGAGACATGGACCTTATTGGTGCCCAACACCAAGGGTGGTGCCTCAATACCTTTGTCGGAGAATAAGACGGCCATGGATAAGGCCAACCCCGAGTTCATGCAGATATACCAGCAGATAGGACAGTATTGGGGTGAGCAACCGGGCACCAGTGGACCGGTCTATGTGGGTGCCTTCGTGCTGATGCTCTTCATCCTCGGACTGTTTATCGTGAAGGGTCCGATGAAGTGGGCGCTGTTGGCGGCTACGATCCTGAGTATCCTGTTGTCATGGGGAAAGAACTTCATGGAATTCACCGATTTCTTCCTCGACTATATACCGATGTATGCGAAGTTCCGTACAGTGGCATCTATCCTTGTGATAGCTGAGTTTACCATACCTCTCTTGGCGATGCTCGCCTTGAAGAAGATCGTGGAAGATCCCACCATCCTGACGAAGAATATCAAGGCGCTGGCTGCCAGTTGGGCACTTACGGCCGGTATCGCCCTGCTTTTCGCCTTGATGCCGTCGGTATTTTTCTCCTCGTTTGTCTCCACATCAGAGATGCACGCCTTGCAGAGCGGTATTCCACAAGAGTATCTCGGTCCGCTGATCAGTAACCTCACAGAGATGCGTCAGGCGATGTTCACAACGGATTGTTGGCGTTCGTTCTTCCTGATCACCATCGGAACATTCTTCCTCTTGCTGTATCGTTATAACAAGATCAAGAGTGAGTACCTGGTGGGTATTTTGTTGGTGATGTGTCTGTTGGATATGTGGATGGTGAACAAACGTTATCTGAATGATGCGATGTTCGTAGACAAGACAGAGCGTGACGCACCACAGCCAAAGACCAAGACGGATGACTTTATCCTGCAGGATACGTCGGATTGTGGCAACTACCGCGTGCTGAACCTGGCATCTAATACGTTTAATGAGAACGAGACATCGTATTACCATAAGAGTATCGGCGGTTACCATGCTGCCAAACTGCGTCGTTACCAGGAGTTGATCGATGCGTATATCGAACCGGAGATGCGGGCAATGTTCCCGACTATCGCCGAGGCTGCCGGTGACATGACGAAGGTGAATGGCGACAGCATCTATCCGATACTGAATATGCTGAACACCCGATATGTGATCATGCCGCTGCAGGGTGGTGAGACTGTTCCGATGAAGAACCCATACGCCTACGGCAATGCCTGGTTTGTGGATAAGGTCAGTTATGTGAACAATGCCAACGAAGAACTCGACACCACCGGTAAGATCGTTCTTCGTCATGAGGCCGTGGCAGATAAGCAATTCCAGGATGTCCTCGGAGCAGGTGCGCCACAGGATCAGGTGGCGCTGGTGAAGTTGACCGCCTATGAGCCTAACGAACTGAAATACGAGACTGAGTCGGGTAAGGGTGGCGTCGTGGTCTTCTCCGAGATCTATTACCCCGGATGGACAGCAACGATCGATGGCAACCCCGCGGAATTAGGACGTGTTGACTATGTGCTGCGCGCCTTGAAGGTGCCTGCAGGCAAACACCAGATCGTGCTGACCTTCAAGCCCAAGTCGATCAATACCACCGAGACGATTGCCTATATAGCCGGTGTCGTGCTGTTGTTGGCTCTCCTCATGGTGTGTTATGTGGAATGGAAGAAAAGAAAGAAATGATGAAGAAACTATTGTCGCTCCCGCCTAATCTGGTGAGTTGCTTTCATCAGATTACCGGAAAGTCAAGGGATGAGTGGTTTTGCACCAACGACCCGGTGGGTAAAAAACTGGGTAGTGGCGGTGGCAGCACCTGGCTGTTGATGGAAGCATACCGTGACAGTCAGCGTGATGCGACGGAAGGTAAAGAGGATTTCGATTCATGGCTGTCGTCAGAGCAACGTATCCTGTTGCATGCCGGCGGTCAGAGTCGCCGGTTGCCCGCCTATGCCCCGTCGGGAAAGATCCTTACGCCGATACCCGTTTTCCGTTGGGAGCGTGGACAGCGCTTAGAACAAGACCTGCTCTCGTTGCAGATCCCTCTGTATGAGCAGATCATGAAAAGGGCGCCGAAGGATATCCATACGATGATCGTCAGCGGCGATGTGTATATACGAGCCACCAAACCCCTGCAACAGATTCCTGATGCCGATGTGATATGCTATGGCTTGTGGCTACCCCCGGAGATTGCCAGTCATCATGGTGTGTATGTCTCCTCACGACAGCATCCCACCACGCTGGAGTATATGTTGCAGAAACCCTCTGTACAACAGCTGGGAGAACTGCAGAAAGATCATTTCTACCTTACCGATATCGGCATCTGGCTCTTTTCCGATAAGGCCGTCAAACGACTGATGGAACGTTCTGTGAAGGATGGTGAGGTCATCAACTACGATATGTATGGCACCTTCGGTTGTGCCTTGGGAACGAATCCCCAGATTGATGATGAACTGTTGAAGGATCTGAAGGTCGTCGTGTTGCCGTTGCCAGGCGGAGAGTTCTACCACTATGGTACCTCTCATGAGATTATCTCTTCGACACTGAGCATACAAAACCTGGTGCACGACCAGCGTGAATGGTTGCATCACTCGCGGAAACCCCATCCGTCGATGTTTGTGCAGAACGCCTTCATCGAGACATCCATTACGGAAGCAAACCAACAGTTGTGGATAGAAAACAGTTGGGTAGGACTGGGTATCCAGTTAGCCAATAAGAATATACTGACGGGCATTCCCGAGAACCACTGGGAGATAACCCTGCAGAGTGGTGACTGTATCGATATCGTTCCTATTGGAGAAGATGCGTATGCGGTACGTCCGTATGGTTTTGATGACCTCTTCCGTGGTGCGCTGGCGGATGACAGCACCCTTTATCTGGGTAAACCCTTCACCAAGTGGGCTGCCGACAGAGAGATCCGTATTGAGGATATCGAAGGAAATGAAGACTTACAGTCGGCCAGGATCTTCCCCGTCTGCAAGAATATCGATGATATCGGACTCCTCTTGCGCTGGATGATGCATGATCCGTCGCTTTCGATGGCTCGTCATTTCTGGCAGGAGTGCCGTAAGATAAGTGCTGACGAGATCAGCGCCGAGGCAAACCTGTTGAGGTTGACTCAGCAACGGGAGTTGTTCCGTGCGGACAACTGGCGTATGCTGGCCCGTAACTACGAGCATAGCGTGTTCTATCAGGTGGATCTGACCGATGCCGCTGAGGCTTACCGTCGTCATGAGATGAACCTACCATTGCCGATATCAGATGGTGCGCCCTTGTTGACACGTATTCACGACCAGATGTTCCGCAGTGAGGTACTGCGACTGAAGGGTACGTCTCCGGAAGAGAGTAAGCAACATGAGCAGCAGGCCTTTGCGCTCTTAAGACAAGGACTCACTCACCGGGTACTGCAAGAAAGACAGACACCGATTAAGTCGGTCTACCACGATCAGATCGTGTGGGCCCGCTCTCCGGTGAGAATAGACATTGCCGGTGGATGGACCGACACGCCTCCTTACTGTATGATGGAGGGTGGCAACGTGGTGAACATGGCCATCGAGTTGAATGGTCAACCACCCCTGCAGACATACGTCCGTCCGTGTCCCGACCATCATATCATCCTCCGAAGCATCGACTTAGGTGCGATGGAGGTAGTGGAGAACTACGAACAACTGGCTGATTACAATAAGGTGGGCAGTCCGTTCTCCATCCCCAAGGCAGCCTTGGCATTAGCCGGGTTCCTGCCGGGATTCTGCACCGAGCCTTACGACAGTCTGGAACACCAGTTGCAGGCTTTCGGCAGCGGTATAGAGATCACGCTCCTTTCGGCTGTTCCTGCTGGCAGCGGATTAGGTACCAGCAGTATCTTGGCCGCCACAGTATTGGGCGCCCTGAATGATTTCTGCGGACTGGCATGGGATAAGAATGAGATCGGCAACCGTACGTTGGTGCTCGAACAACTGCTTACTACCGGTGGCGGTTGGCAGGATCAGTATGGCGGACTCTTGCAAGGTGTCAAACTCCTGCAGACCGACCGCGGTTTTGAACAGACACCCACGGTGCGCTGGTTGCCTACCGAACTGTTCACACAACCTGAATATAAAGCTTGTCATCTGTTGTATTATACCGGTATTACCCGTACGGCGAAAGGTATCCTGGCAGAGATCGTCAGGAGGATGTTCCTCAACGAGCACGATGAACTCGAACTGTTGCGTGAGATGCGTCATCATGCCCTCGATATGTACGACACCATCCAGCGTGCCAACTTCGAGAAGATGGGACGTCTGGTGGGTAAGACCTGGCAACAGAACATGCTCATCGATAGTGGCACCTGTCCGCCAGCCATCGCACAGATCGTACAAAAGGTGGATGACCTGTGCTTAGGTTATAAGCTCTGTGGTGCCGGCGGTGGCGGATTCCTCTATCTCGTCGCCAAGGATGCTGAGGCGGCGGCACGTATCCGTCGTATCCTCCATGAGCAGCGTACGAACGACAGCGCCCGTTTTGTGGAGATGTCACTCAGTACGCAGGGTCTGCAGGTAAGTAGGAGTTAACAAAAGTAATCAGGAGACGATGGATTTCAGGACGGTCGTGACGATACCCCATAGCAGTTGGCAGTATGAGCCTTGCGAGAAAGTGCTCTTCGTGGGTTCATGCTTCGCTGAGCATATCGGTCGTCGTTTCATGCAAGAGAAGTTCCGCACGCTCATCAATCCCTTTGGGGTGATGTACAATCCGGTGAGTGTGGGGCATACCATCGAACGGTTATCATCAGCACAGGCAGCGGATGATCCTTCCTTGTCGGCCTTCTCGTTATCCGGGCACAATACCGATCCGGTAGGAAAGGTGGTTATCACCTTAGGCACGAATCATGTGTATATACTGAAAGAGACGGGCGAGGTGGTGGACAACTGTCAGAAGCGTCCAGCCAGTCTCTTTGAGGAGAAGAAACTGTCGGTAGCGGCGTGTGCGGATGCTTTATCCACTGTCGTCGGACGATTGACGGACAGCAATCCGCAGATGCAGATCCTCTTGACGGTCAGTCCGATACGTTATGCCAAATACGGCTACCACGAGAGTAACCTCTCGAAGGCCACCCTGCTCTTAGCCTGTCAACAGGTGGCTGAACAAAACCCTGACCACGTCACTTATTTCCCGGCATACGAAATTATGAACGATGAGTTGCGCGACTACCGTTTCTATGCCGCCGACATGTTGCATCCGTCTGACCAGGCGGTGGAGTATATCTGGGAACGACTCTCGGAGCAGTTCTTCTCAGCGGCAACACAACAGTTCTTGCAGGAGTGGCGCCCCATCAGACAGGCATTGAATCACCGACCGTTCAACCCGGATAGCGACGATTATCTCGCCTTCTTGCAAAAGACCAGACAACGGGTAGAACAATTATCACAAAAATATCCTGCCTTTTCATTATCAGAAGAGGAAAACAAACGATTAGAAAGGAATACTATATGATCTATTCTATTGAAAAAGTAACAGCACTTATCGGTGCGCATCGCTTTGGTACTCATGCAGGTAATATCTCATTCCTGCTCATCGACAGTCGTAGTCTGTGTTTCCCCGAGGAAACACTCTTCTTCGCACTCCATACAGAGCGTAACGACGGACACCGATATATTCATGAACTATACAACCGTGGCGTGAGGAACTTCGTGGTGGAGACGTTGCCCGACAGTTGGCAGGAGCGATATCCGCAAGCCAACTTCCTCAGGGTGCCCAATACGTTGAAAGCCTTACAACGACTGGCCGAGCGCCATCGTGATGAATACCAGATACCCATCGTCGGCATTACCGGCAGCAACGGTAAGACCGTGGTGAAAGAGTGGATCTACCAACTGCTGCTCCCCTCACATACCGTGACGAGGAGTCCGCGGTCGTTCAACTCACAGATCGGTGTGCCACTAAGTGTATGGCTGTTGAATGAACATACCCGCATCGGACTCTTCGAGGCGGGCATCAGTCAACCGAACGAGATGCAGGCATTACGCGATATCATACAACCCACCATCGGTGTCTTTACCAGTCTGGGTAGTGCCCATCAGGAGAATTTCAGCAGCATGCGTGAGAAATGCCTGGAGAAGATGAAACTCTTCCAGGATGCCAAGACGATTGTCTATCCTGCTGATGACCCCGTCATTGCCGAGGTTATCGCCACGGAGTGTCAGCCGGGTGCCCATTTCGGTCGTTATGATCATACAGAGCGCATGGCATGCCGACTCCTTGACAGTCAGGTGGTTGGCAATCAGGCACATATCCGCGCTTCTTTCCGTTGCGAGTTGGAGGGTAGTGAGACATTGTTTGAGTACATCCTGCCTTTCATCGATGAGGCTTCTATCCGTAACAGTATGATCTGTGCCGCCACCTGTCTGCAATTAGGGTTGACACTCGACGTGATCCGGGAACGGTTGCTGCATCTCGAGCCTGTCGCCATGCGCTTAGAGGTAAAACCCGGCATTAACGACTGTACGTTGATCAACGACTCATACAACAACGATCTCGACTCATTGGTCATCGCCATGGACTTCATGAACCGTCGTCCTGACTGTGAGGGAAGAAAACGTACGTTGATCCTGAGTGATATCTTCCAGAGCGGATTGCGCCCGGAACAGTTGTATAAGCAAGTGTCTGAGATCGTCAGCAAGGGTGGGGTAGAGAAGTTCATCGGTATCGGAGCGGAGATATCAGCCTGTCAGGAGGATATCCGGATACCAGAGAAATATTTCTTCCCGACGACGGAAGCCTTCTTAGAGAGTGATCTCTTCAAACAGTTGCATAGTGAGGTGATCCTGTTGAAGGGTGCCCGCAAATACGGCTTCGACCTGATTACCGACCAGTTGGTGGAGAAGGTGCATGAGACAATCCTGGAGGTGAACCTCAATGCGGTGGTGAAGAACCTGAACTATTTCCGTTCGTTCCTGAAGCCCGAGACGAAGATGGTCTGTATGGTGAAGGCCGATGCCTACGGCAGTGGTGCCATCGAGGTGGCGAAGACCCTGCAGGATCATCGGGTGGACTATCTCGCAGTAGCTGTTGCCGATGAGGGTGTCACCCTGCGACAAAACGGTATCACCAGTAATATCATGATCATGAACCCCGAGATGACCGCCTTTAAGACGATGTTCGATCATGAGTTGGAGCCCGAGGTGTACTCTTTCCGACTGATGGACGCGCTGATCAAGGCGGCCCGTAAGGAGGGAATCACCGGTTATCCTGTTCATATCAAGATCGATACGGGTATGCATCGTTTAGGATTCGACCCGGAGAAAGACATCGATGAGCTGATCTACCGCCTCCAGCAACAGAACGCGATCATCCCCCGTTCGGTATTCAGCCATTTCGTGGGATCAGACAGCGACGACTTCGATGCGTTCTCCGCCATGCAGTTTGAGCGTTTCGACAAGGCCAGTAAGAAGTTGCAGTCGGCCTTCTCACATCATATCCTCCGACATATTGACAACTCCGCGGGCATCGAGCATTTCCCGGAGCGACAACTCGATATGTGTCGGTTGGGCATCGGACTCTATGGCGTTGACAGTCGTGACAACCGCATCCTCAATAATGTTTGTACATTGAAGACCACCATTCTGCAGATTCGTCACGTGCCTAAGGAGGAGACGGTGGGATATAGCCGTCGTGGTGTCTTACAACGTGACAGCGTGATCGCCGCCATCCCTATCGGTTATGCCGACGGACTGGATCGTCATCTGGGTCGTGGCCATGGCTACTGTCTGGTAAACGGACAGAAAGCGCCTTATGTGGGGAATATCTGCATGGACGTGGCGATGATCGACGTGACCGACATCGACTGCCATGAGGGTGATACGGTGGAGATCTTCGGCGACAACCTGCCGGTAACGGTCCTCTCGGATATCCTCGACACGATTCCATATGAGATCCTCACGGGGGTAAGCAACCGTGTCAAACGTATTTATTTCCAAGACTAATCATTTGCGATATCACGTTGAAAATGATAAAAATTGTAAAATGAATGAGCAAAATATAAGGTGATTGAACATATTTCGAATATTTTTTATTACTTTTGCGTTCATATTTCGACAGTCGTGATAATTTTAAACAATTACTATATCAATGAATTCAGTACAAACTACTAAGATGACCAATTATCGTTGGGTCATTTGCGCGATGTTGTTCTTGGCAACAACCGTTAATTACATGGACCGTCAGGTGCTTTCGCTTACCTATCCTGGTGAGGGCGGTATTCAGCAAGAGTTTGGTTGGACGGACGACAACTACGGAACAATCACAGCATGGTTCTCTATTTTCTATGCTATCTTCATGCTGTTCGCCGGAAAGTTTATCGACTGGATGGGAACAAAGAAAGGTTACCTCTGGGCTATCTTCGTATGGAGTACAGGTGCTGTGCTGCATGCTTTCTGTGGTATTGCCACCAGTGGTATCGTAACCGGTCATGGCCTGGTAGGCTTTGAGGGTGCTCTCGAGTATCTGCGTGAGTTCCGTGCCAGTGGAGCCGCTGATGCCGGCCTCGTAATCTCTACCGTATCAATGTACCTCTTCCTGGGTGCCCGTGCTATCCTTGCCCTTGGTGAGGCTGGTAACTTCCCCGCAGCCATCAAGGTAACGGCAGAGTATTTCCCGAAGAAAGACCGTGCCTTCGCTACCGCTATCTTCAATAGTGGTGCTTCTGTAGGTGCGCTGATCGCTCCTTTCACCATCCCTGTGCTGGCTAAGTTCTTCGGTTGGGAGATGGCGTTCATCGTGATCGGTGCCTTAGGTTATATCTGGATGGGCTTCTGGATCTTCCTGTATCAGAAACCCAATGTGAACAAGCGCGTGAATGCTGCCGAGCTTACTTATATCAATCAGGATGCAGAGACAGAGGGCGATCCGAAAGATGCTCATGATGAGGGTCCGCAGATCAGCTTCTGGAAGTGTTTCACCTATCGTCAGACATGGTCGTTCATCGTTGGTAAGTTCATGACCGATGGTGTATGGTGGTTCTTCCTCTTCTGGACACCTGCTTACCTGAAGTCCAAGTTTGACATCAACCCGACAGACGGTCTTGGAATGGTGCTCATCTTCGTATTGTATCTGATTACCATGCTGAGTATCCTCGGTGGTAAGTTGCCTAACTACTTCATCAACAAGGGAATGAATGCCTATGCCGGTCGTATGCGTGCGATGCTGATCTTCGCCTTCTTCCCCTTGGTAGGATTGGTAGCACAGCCGTTGGGCGACCAGTTCGGTACTCCTTGGTTCCCCATCATCCTCATCGGTATCTTAGGTGCTGCTCACCAGAGTTGGTCAGCCAACATCTTCTCTACCGTGGGTGACATGTTCCCGAAGTCAACAATCGCTACTATTACTGGTATCGGTGGTATGGCAGGTGGTGTAGGTTCCTTCCTGATCAACAAGAGCGCCGGTGCTTTGTTCACCTACGCAGAGCAGCAGGGTGAGGCCTTCCAGTTCATGGGCTACGACGGTAAGCCAGCCGGTTATATGATTATCTTCTGTGTGTGTGCCGTTGCATACCTCATCGGATGGGTAATCATGAAGTTCTTGGTTCCGAAGTACAAGCCCATTATCGTGGAGTAATATCGGTTTAGAGTTTAGAGTTTAGAGTTTAGGGTTTGATGACCCTGCGTTATAGGTGATCATCCTCGCAACCCACGTAACTCGACAGTATAACAATTATCATTGGGGACAGGACTGCTTAGCGGTCCTGTCCCCAATCGTTTTTATTCTAAGCCCCACCCCAACCCCATTGGCTTTTTCAACACAGAGGCACAGAGTGACAGAGGATTTTTATATTATCTCCGTATCCCGGTATCTCTGTGTTTTAATTTTCACAGGAGATTGCAGATCAAGTCCGCAATGAGGAAACATTCTGGCCATTTGTTTTTAGTGATATCGTCACAAAGACTACGGATAGGCTTTCATCGTTCCTCTCATTGCGGGCTTGACCCGCAATCTCCTGTAAAGTAATGATTAGCCCACAGGGCGATAGAGTATAGGCGGGGGTGTCAACCCCCGTGGAGGATGTCACCCCCAATATATAAGCCCCGCAGGGGCGACACAACATAGGTGGAAGCACGTTAATCCCTACACCCGCAAGGGCTGCACAACAATCTGTCACCCCGTTGGGGTTATGTTGTTCTATGATACAAAAACGGGGGCTCACGCCCCCGCCTATGTTCTGACGCCCTTGCAGGGCTAAGATACTCGGATCATTTCAGTTACGTCCCCATTTGATCCCCTAAGGGGCTCTTGCCTTTGAACTTGCTAGACTTCGTTCTTCTCGTGAATTATTTAGTATTGTTAAAGTTGCTATTTGAAAAGTTTTTACAATTCTTAAACTTTTTACGGATAAAGGAAACTAAAAACCGAGTGAAGTTACAGGAAATAACTTTGAACTTTGCGTTACACTAAACTCTATTTTAGTTTTATCCTGCCATTTTGTATCACCAGTTGTCAAATCGATCAAGAACTGTGCAGACTCATCATCAAGCCTATATTCTCTCAGAATAGCACCTTTGTATTCACCTTTACTGTCATATATCGGTTTCTCGACTTTTGCACCTAAGAAAGCATCATCCCCAATATTATGATATACGAGTTCAGCTATAAATGATGGCTCCCGTAGAGCATACCGACCTGTATCACCATCTTTTACAAAATAGACTTTTCTTACAATATTACTCTCCGGTCCGTCACCATAATGGCCTACAAGAACAAGATTAGCTTTTTCTCCGTTTGCAATTGTTGTTCTTATTTCTTGAATTTTACGATCATCTAAATATCTGATATTAAAAGGATTTACTATTTTTTTCTGCTGCTGAACCTCTCGAAAGTCTATTGTTGCGACATCTTCTGACGGAATCTGTGCGACAACTTCGGTCAATTCCTGCGCATTCATCGGCAAATCTTTTACCGGCGTACTGCTATTCAATACCGCAGGCATCAACGCCAACAAACTAGTGGGAAGAATTCTTACCGCCACCTTGCTTTCCTTGAGCATATTATTTCTTACTTTCATACTCGTTTTTTTCTCAGATTACTTTGCAAATATACAAAAACGAAACGAATAATACAAGAGATATAAAGGTTTTACTTATAATTAATCTAAGAATCAGATTGCTCTGTGCCTCCTTATCTCTGTGTTTTTACTTGTGGGAGATCCATTCGGGGACTGACTCTGCCCGAAGGGGTGCCTGTCCCCGCCCATAGGTTTTCCAACACAGAGGCGCAGAGTGACAGAGGATTATTTATATTATCTCCGTATC
>OCTW011510119.1_pt1 | contig 25069 bp, 26 predicted proteins | sample 1539671 | NCBI WGS metagenome assembly OCTW01 (sample SAMN02144230, study PRJEB22623) | gut metagenome | biome: sheep rumen | host: Ovis aries | place: New Zealand | reverse complement strand
CCCGCACATTCACGCCCGGCAGGTATTCGACATCGAAAACCGCTATGGGGAGATCGAGCCGAAGCAGGAGAAGGCACTGGAAGCCCTGGGTATTCCGCTGCCCTTTCCGGACAAAAAGCCCGGTCGGCAGAACAACAGGAAGATCACCTTCGACAGCATGTGCCGGGAGCTGCTCCTGAACATCTGCGAAGAACACGGACTTTCCGTGGAGCGTGAGGCCATCTATGGCGGACAGGCCAGCCGGGAGAAAAACGATTATATCATCGCCGCTCAGCGGGAAAGGATCGCGGAACTGGAACGGCGCAATGCGGAGCTGACTGCCGACAACGAAGCTCAGAGCAGGCTCATTGCCCGGAAGGAGGCGGAGCTGGAGGACAAGCTGGAGAAGCTGTCCGACGTCGACACCGTGCTGGATGCTGTCTCCGATGCCGCCTATCAGGAAGCAGTCAAGGTGGTTGCCATCGACGCCATCCATGCCACGCAGGAAGAAACCCAGCGGGTGCTGGACAAGGGCGTGAGCCTTGCGCAATCCCCGGAGACCAGGCTGAAGCCCAGAGAGCGGGAACTGGTTCTGGACTGGCTGGGGAAGGTATCAAGCGCCCTGAAGAAACGCGCTGTGACGATGCTGCAGAAAGTGATCGAAAAACTCCGGCACCCCACCATGAGGAAGACCATGACAGAAAAGATCAGAGAACAGGCAAGGCCCTCTGTCAGGAAGATCCTCGAGGAACACCGGCAAACCATCCATCAGAATACGCACCGCAGCCCGCCAATGGAGCGGTGAGGCTGCAGAAGAAGGAAGTGATTCAACATGAATGAAATCATCCAAAGCATGAATACGCCAGCTTATCCCGAGGATGCCGATCTGGAGCAGCTGCGCGCATCTATCCGGGAATCGTTGGAAAAAACGGACAAGGGCGGCACAGCCAACACCATTCTGAACTGTGTGACAGTCTATGAGAGGGATCCGCTCTTTGCTGGCAAGATCAGCCGGAACCTGCTGACCGAAACGGATGACATCACCGCACCTATGCCCTGGCCGCGCGTCAGCACCCGCTTTGACGATCAGGACCTGCCCCATGTCCTGCTGCATTTTGAACAGTATTATGGCATACGATCCGAAAAGTGCATTCAGAATGCTTTCCGTGTGGTGGCCAGCCGGCACAGCTTCCATCCCATCCGGGATCATCTGAACAGCCTGTCATGGGATGGCATACCCCGTGTGAGGTATGCGCTGCACCATTTTCTCGGCGCTGAGGTCAGCGACTACAATGAGAACTGCCTGCGCCTGTTCATGATGGGCGCAGTGAAACGTGTGTTTGTGCCGGGCTGCAAATTTGAACTGATGCTGGTGCTCACCGGAGGCCAGGGAGCGGGGAAGTCCACCTTCCTCCGCTTCCTGGCTATTCGGGACGAATGGTTCTCCGATGACCTGAAGCGGCTGGAGGATGAAAAGATCTACCAGCGGCTGGCGGGACACTGGATCCTGGAAATGTCGGAGATGGTAGCGACGGCCAACGCCAAGAGCATCGAGGACATCAAATCGTTTCTGTCCCGGAACAAGGATACCTACAAGTTCCCCTATGACCGCTATGCTGCGGATCATCTGCGGCAGTGCGTCTTTGCCGGCACGACCAACAGGATTGATTTCCTGCCCATGGATCGCAGCGGCAACCGTCGCTTCCTGCCGGTGCAGGTGCACCCTGACCAGGCAGAAATCCATATTCTGACGGATGAAGCGGCTTCCCGCGCCTATATCGGTCAGATGTGGGCAGAGATCATGGTGGATTTTCGTGAAGGACTGGACTGTACACACCTGAGCAGGGAGATGGAGCAGCAGCTGGCCCAGGTACAGGAGACGTTCCAACAGGAGGACACCCTGGCCGGTCAGATTTACAGCTTCATGGAAGAATTCAGCGGTGATAAGCTGTGCACCAGACAGATCTACCATGAAGGACTGAATCATCCCAATGACGACCCGAAGCAATGGGAGATCCGGGAAATCTACGAGATCGTCTGCACCGGAATCGCAAAGGGCATCATTACGGGATGGCGTGCATTTTCAAGCTCCCAGCGCTTCGAGAAGTATGGCACGCAGCGGGGGTGGGAGCGGATACCGCCTTCTGCTGAAAAAGAGCCGGAATCCCAATCTGTAGAATCAGTTGAGCAGATGGACTTCATTCCGGTGGACCCGGGGGATGATTTCCCATTCTGACAAACAGCGTCAACTGGCTGCGTCAACCAGGGGCAAAAGATTTTTCTCGCCCAGTTGACAGGGCCAGTTGACGCTCATTCGAGCATCAGGCTGGAATATGCCTGCCGGCCGCAGTCACGTGCTGCGTGCCCCGTCGCTTCCGAAAGCTGCCGAATGGAGCAGCTTTTTACACCACGACAAAATAAGGGATTGGAAAGGAAAACGATATGTGTTACAATAAAAGCGGGATTGAGCCCGTGAACCTTGACAACAGAATGCTCGCGTTATCATCTGTGCAGATGCCTCGCGACATGATTACTGAAAACGGCTGTCATGTATCCCTGTGCTTCCGGGAAGTGGATGATCCGAACGTCCACCGGGAGATTGCCAGGATGCTGATTGCCGCCTTCAAGAAAAGGAGAAGCAGTGAGCATGAAACGAGTGCTTTGTCTGTACAGAGTATCGACCAAAGGGCAGGTTGACAGAATCACCGATGATATTCCCATGCAGCGCCGTGAGTGCATGGATTTCATAGCCAAAATGGATGGCTGGGAATTCTACGACGAGCGGGTGGAAAAAGGTGTGTCCGGCTACAAGGTGTCCGCCGAAAACCGTGATGCGATCCTCGATATCCGTGCCCTGGCCGAAAAGAAGAAATTCGATGTGCTGCTGGTTTTCATGTTTGACCGTCTTGGCCGCCGCGAAGATGAGACGCCCTTCCTGGTGGAATGGTTCATCGAGCACGGGATCGAGGTCTGGAGTACCCGGGAAGGCCAGCAGAAAATCGAGAGCCGAAGCGACAAGCTGATCAATTACATCCGGTTCTGGCAGGCCGGCGGCGAAAGCGAAAAGACCTCCATGCGGGTCAAGGCAGCCCACACGCAGATGACCGCCGACGGCCAGTGGCGTGGCGGCATTGCGCCCTATGGGTACAAGCTGGTGCTGAACGGCAGGATCGGAAAGAAAAACCGGCAGCTGTATGACCTGGAAATCGATGAGGTGAAAGGGCCGATTGTCAGAGAGCTCTTCGAGCTGATCGTCAACGAGGGGTACGGAACCCTCCGGGCTGCCAATCACCTGAACGAAAAGTATCCCGATCCCTCCAAGGTCTGGACGCCGCAGACGATCCGGAACATGATCCGGAACCCGATGTATACGGGACGGTTTCATATGAATGATACGCTGTCGGAGCCGGTCGAAAAGCTTCGGATCATCTCGGATGAAATCTTCCGGTTTGTCCAGTATGTGCTGGCCCAGCATATTCCTCGCAAGTACTACACGCAGCGGGAAGCGGAGAATGAAGCCATGCCCGAGGATGCCGGGACCAAGACCAGCATCTACGGCGCATCACTCCTGTCCGGCCTCCTGTACTGCGCGCATTGCGGATGCAGGCTGGTCGGAACCTACTGCACCAAGCAGAGAAAAAAAGGTGCCTATCACCGCCCGATCTACCGCTGCTACAACGGAGGCGTGAAGGCAAAGAACTGCGACGGGCAGACAGTCTACTCCGCATCCAGGATCGAGGATGCCGTTATGGAGATCGTGCACCAGTATTTCAGCAGTATTGCGCATACGGTCAGCGAAGTATGGGAGGAACAGGCCAGAATTCAGCTCAAGAGCAGGATTTCCACCCAGTTGAGGGCCGCAAGAGCGGAGCATGAAAAACTGGCTGCACAGGAGGGACGGCTCCGCCAGGAAGTTTTGCGCTCCATCATGGGGGAGAGCGACTTTGACACCGCGCTGCTGAACGAGATGCTGGACAAGAGCAAGGCGGACCTCGCCGCGTGTGAAGCACGGATCAGCGAACTGGAGGATGAGCAAAGCGCGGAGGAATCCCGCGTAAGATACCTGTCCGCACAGTATGAGCAGATTAACGACTGGGCTGCGGAATTCGATGCCGCGGACAACGACACGAAAAAGATGATTCTGGCCCAGCTGATCGAAAAGATCACTGTGGATAAGGATTATCACCTGTGTATCACATTCTATGTCACGGCAGGTTCCTTCCGGGTGCAGGAACAGTCTATGGTTCAGATTGGTGAAGCGGAACGCTGCATCCCGGCAGTCGCCGTATAAACCATGAATTCGGCCAACGCGAGATAAAAACTCATGTTGGCCGGGTTTTTCCTTCCAGCGCTGTGAAACAGGAGTGCGGGATGCATGCTTCGTTCCCACCGAAGTTGCTGACACCCCACATGGCCGTGCGAAGGCCAAAACGGGGTGAGGAAAGCAGAACTCGTTAGCGCGCTACATTCGCATTGTAGAGGTCAGCGGTTCGAATCCGCTATGCTCCACTCCACTCTCACTGGGCGAACACCCAATCATCTTCATGGTCCACGGCTTGTTCGTTCTTGAGATCTCAATCGCTGATCTGGAGTGATTGGCGGCAGAAAAGGGTTTACACTTCTGGAATGAAGTGCAGACCCTTTTTCCTTTCTCGTGCTCCTCCTGACAATCATGTGAATTGTGATGCAGTCACCGTATCCGTGAAAGAATAACAAATCCAACATGGGTATGCGGCAGCGTGTTAGAATGTCACGTGAAGGAGCATGGTGTCGATGATCAAGATCGTTCTCTCCCGCAAGCTTGGCGAGCTGCGGATGACGCAGGCAGAACTGGCCAGGATGACTGGCATCCGACCGACAACTGTCAGCGACTGGTACAATGAGTTCGTTGACAGGATCAACCTTGAGCACCTCGACCTGATCTGTGAAGCGCTGAATTGCGATATTTCAGAGATCATTGTGCGGATCCCGAATGAAGAGCCGAAGATCACGCACGATCGAGCTGGCCGCCTGAAGAAGGCAGCGAAGGAATAACCTCACTCCCCGGCCTCGGATGTTGACGCATCCGGGGCTTCTTCTGTTTCTGGGACATACTCGACAATATCTCCGGGTTGGCAATGCAGAATTCGGCAGATCGTTTCGATGGTTTTCCAGGACGGCAGTTCGCCTTGCCGGATTTTCTGCAGCATCTGTTCACCCATGATGCGCTCGTTCCGGATCCTGTTTGTTGAATAGCCCGCGTCCTTAAGGGCGCTGATGACGTTGAATCTGTATCGCAGATGTTCAGGCATACTTACACCTCCCTGTACAGCATACCATAGAACAACACCCGTTGCAAGTGTAAATACACTGAAAAAAAGTGTAATTGCCTCTTGACATACACCCGAAACGGGTGTATTATATGGTTGTAAGCGATACCAAATAAGCCATCACCGAAAGGAGCAGCCACCATGAAGAGCACCGACATCAACGCCATCTACGCCCAGAAGGTCACCGAATACCTCACCGCCGGATACACCATTAACGTCAATACCATGAACGGCTCCCAGGGCGAGATCGCCAAGATCGACTTCCGGAAGGGCAGCGAAGTCATCCGGGTGCTGCTCCACCAGGAAACAATCTGGGGCGACAACTTCCGGACGGCCGACGCGATCATCCTCACCGTTGGCCGGTGTGATGACGAACGGGTTATCAACGCCTGCGGGTTTGGTCGGGATGCCATCATCTGGAATGAGCGGCTGGATGTCATCGAGGAGCGCGTCTTCTTCGAGATCGGCAGCCGGCGCGACGCAGACTGGTACCTGGAAGGCGAAGAGGGCGAAGCTGCCATAGAAAAGCATTACCGCCGCCTCCACGCCAGATACGAGATGGAACGAATTGAGGAAGCCCGGACCCGCTCGAAGGACGTGACTTCTGATGTGGCCCGGAAGATCGTTCTCCCCGCTGTCCGCCGTCATCTGGGAAAGCCGAACATGAAGATGAACCGGATTGCGAAGGTTATCCGCAGCCGGAACAACGGCCGCTTCGAGTACACCGTCACCACTGTTGGAAAGAACCGCGTGGTGCTTCACTGAAACCCAGATGGGAAAGGAGACGCAGATCATGATCACCATCCAGAATCAGAACTTCGGCGTAGAAATCGAGCTGACCGGCATCAGCCGTCAGAAAGGCGCACGGGTTATTGCCGATCACTTCGGCACCGAGAATACCGTTGATCATCTGCATGATGGTTACGATTCCTCGGTGGCTTATGATCGCCAGGGCCGGAAGTGGAAGTGCATGCGGGATGGGTCGATCAACCCGCAGGTCCGGAGGAACGGCCGGACAGAATGCACCTCTGCTGACCTTCGCTGTGAAGTGGTGACACCGATTCTGCAGTATGACGACCTGGCCGACCTGCAGGAGATCGTCCGGAAGCTGCGGGAGGCCGGAGCAATTGCCAACAGCAGCTGCGGGATCCATGTTCATGTGGACGGCGCCAATCACACGCCGGAATCTCTGGGCCGGCTGCTCTGCTTCGCCGTCGGCAGGCAGGATCTGTTCTATGAGGCGCTGGGCATCACGGATCGCGCCAACCGCTGGTGCAGGAAGATCAACGCCAACCTGTGGAAGGCGGTGAAGAAGGATAGCGTCAAGAGCCGGGAGTCGCTTGAAAACATCTGGTACAGCGCGGTCAATGACGGCCACGTCGGCGGGATCAGCCACGCGCACTATGACAGCTCCCGGTATCACGGCATCAATCTCCACGCCTTCTTCACCAAAGGCACGGTGGAGTTCCGCCTGTTCAACGGCACCACGCACGCGGGCAAGATCAAGGCGTATGTGCAATTCTGCTTGGCCATGAGCGCCTGGGCCATCAATGCAGAAAACAACCTGCACTTCATGAAGAGCAACCACTATGAGAGCGCTGAGCAGCGGGGCAGGCTGATGCTGAACGTCATGCGGAATCGGCTAGGTATGCGGGGAAAGAAATTCAAAACCGCGAGGCTCCATCTGACCTCCGCCTTTGGCATCAATCAGGGGGCTGAAAGCGTTGGCTGATGGTAAGACAACCGTAGATGCGTCCAGGATGCGATTTAAGGCGGGTGTTACATCGAGTGATATTTATACCTCCTGAGCGTTGCGACAAATTGCAACGGCGTTGCAACGCGGGAAATCGACATTCCTGCATCACTGAACAAAAAACCGGGGATCACTCCCCGGGAATGCGGTCACACAGTCTTCCCATCCGGGAACTTGAAGCCGATGACAAACTCCGCACCGAGTGCTTTCGCGATAGTATCCCATTCTTCGATAGAGAATTTGCCTGTCTTGACGCGGTTGTTCAGCAGCTGAGGGGACCACCCGAGCTTCTGAGCCAAATCCCTTTGTGACATACCGGCATAGGCCAGACCTATGTCGATCACCTGCTTTGCCGTCACGAGTATCACCTCCACCACGGATAGTACACGATAATTTTCACGTTGTCAACAATTTCTTTGAGAAAATCACAGAAATGATATATTTTTCTGTTGACAAAGTAAAAGAAATCGTGTATATTATCACTGTAAGGCAGAGCTGCCACGGCTCTTAAGGAAGGAGGGAGGACAGTGGACGAGATGACAGCCCAGGAGCTCAACCAGTACCTTGAGAACATCGCCAAGCTGATCGAGGCGACGATCAAGGACAAGGAAGCCGCCGAGGAAGCCGCCAAGATCGTGCGTGACAGCAAGGTCAAGGCATAAGAAAAGGCCGGTGCAGCCCTGAGAAAGCCACCGGCCAGCCCCTGAGACAGGAGCGCGGGGAGCCTTACCCCCGCCTCCTTGATGGTAGCAGAGTAAGGCAGAAAAATCAAGGAGGAATTTCACCATGATGCTCCACGAATTCACCGATCTGACCGGTTTCGAGCCCAGCCCCGAGGAATACGCTGAGATCGAGGAACAGTACTACGCCTTCGACGGTGACAAGCGGGCCTTCTGCAAGCACTTTGTGCAGAGCGGCAGCATCCAGAAGGTGTACGACAGGCGCCTGGAGACCATCGAGCGCCTCCGCTCCCAGCAGGTGGAAGTCGAGAAGAACCTGATGCAGACCATCAAAGATCGGGATGCCCGCATCGCCCGCCTGGAGGCCCAGCTGGAACGGGAGCAGGAATGGCAGCCGCACGAATACGCGGAGAATGTGCCCCAGGCCCGGTACGAGGAACTGGCTGCCGGCGGCGGCACACGGGAACTGACCGATGAGGAAGCCGTTCAGCTGATCGCCGATGAGTGGGGATTCCAGCCGGGTAAGATCCGCATCATCCACACCGTGAGCAAGCTCGAAATTAATCGGCACCGGATGTGCCGCCACGTGGGGGAATACGACCGCAAACCCCTGTACAACGCCACCGATTGGAACTACATCCGCTTTGACATCGAGCACAGCATGACCTACGAGATGTTCAACGGCGAGCTCCGCTTCTTCGTCCACTGATCGACATGGGCCGGCCGGGGAGCCCTCAATCCCCGGCAGAAAGGAAACAGCAATGACTTACCGGGAAGGCATCGAAAACATGAAGAAGGAATGGGTTGGCAAGAAAGTCCGGTTCCGGGGGCATGAGTACACGGTCGTCGATGTGGACTACAACGGATCCCTGATGATCGACCTGCCGAATCAGTTCAATCCTACGACAGCCATCAGCGTTGGCATGATTGAGAGAAAAGGATGGGAGAAAGGGGAGCGCGAGCGTGTCTAAATTCTATCTCGCCTACGGATCAAACCTGAACAAGCATCAGATGTCCTGCCGGTGCCCGGACGCGGTGCCGGTTGGCATCAGCAAAATCCGGAACTACGAGTTGGTGTTTCGGCGGGGCTTCCTGACGATTGAGCGCAAACAGGGGACCTATGTTCCGGTGGCTATCTGGAGGATCAGTGCCAGGGATGAGGAAAACCTGGACCGATATGAGGGCTTCCCCCGGTTCTACACCAAACAGCCTTTCCCAATTCTGCTGAACGGGTACGATGAGACCGGGGAGAAGAAGGTCTCTGAGGAGGTCGGGGACGCCATTGCATACATCATGAATGACGGCTTTCCCATCCAGATGCCGTCCGACGCGTATTACACTACGGTCAGACAGGGATACATTGATTTCGGCTTCCGGCATGAGGATTTTGAAAAGCTCTGGAAGGCAATGGATTGCGCCAGACGAAACGGGGTGAAAGTATGAACCGACAAGAAATCCATTTCAACAGTCACGGTCCTTCCGGGAATATCTACTGCATCATGGCAGCGGTCCGGGAAGCGCTCCGGAAAGAGCGGAGGATCAGCGAATGGAATGACCTGTATCAGGCAGTCACCAGCTCCGGGAGTTATGAAGAGGCGCTGTGCCTGCTCCGGGAGAAGATCAACCTGATCGATGATGATGGTATCTATTGAGCCGCCCGCCGGGCGGTTTTCTGATGCGGCAGTACAGACCGCCGGAAACAAGTCTCAGGGGCGTTTCCTGGCGCCTGTCCTTCTGCCCTATGGGAAACCTGTCCAGAGATGCCGACAGGCAGGAAGCGCCGTTGCAACGTGCGGAATCGATGCTCTGGCACCAAAAATGCGAAAAAGCCCTCCGACGGATCGCTCCACCGAAGGGCTGCTTTTCTGTCAGTCGGTCTCCCCGTCTGTTTCAGGCGGGTGAATCTGCTCGTTGTCTTCCGGCTCGTCTTCTTCGATCATGGAATCCGGCACAGCATACCGCGTGAAGCTGTTCACGATTTCCTCGATTGTCTCACGAACCAGCTCTGTGTCGACGTTATAGCCTGCACGCTGCAGCGCCTCCATGGCATACTCCAGTTTTTCCTGTCCCTGGCCGGCGCCGAAGAGCTGCTCCGCCGCAAACACGGCGATCCTTGCGGCGGCGTACAGGTTCGCCTGCTGCTGCTCGGTGGTCTTGGACTTGATCCAGGGGATCAGCTTATAGGTGATCAGCGCGGCCAGCAGAGCAATCACAGCCTGGAAGATGGGGGTCAGATCGATGGTCATGGGAATCCTCCTCTCATTTCAGCCCTGCGGTTGTCAGGGCATAGGTTACAAGCGCGGTGATGATAACACTGAGCACTACGCCGACAGCCGTCTCCCAGCGTTTTGCCGGCTTGGCCTTCAGCTCATCCACATCGGATTTCACGCCGTCCAGCTTTTCATCGGTGGTCTTCAGGCTGAGCCCCTGTCGCTCGATGGACATGGCCAGCTTCTGCACCGTCTCGGTCAGGGCCTTGATCTCAGCCTGCTGTTTGAACAGCGTCTTGATCTGCTCGTCCACTCGCGCCATATCGGTGGAGAGCCTGGCAACGGTTGCGTTGAGTTCGTCCATTTGATTTCCTCCCTTCCGGCGTGATCACAGCTCAATGCCGGCTGCCTGGGCAAGGCGGGCGACAGCCTCTTCCAGCGCAGATAGCCGAACGGAAACGGTCTTCTCATCGTTTGGATCCGGTGAAGGCTCAGGCTGCGCTGAAACGCCAGCCAGAGCGTTGGCAATTGCTGTCTGGGTGACAGTGCCGGCGACGCCATCCACAGACAGACCGTATGCCTTCTGGAAAGCCTTAACAGCCGCAGCGGTCTTTGTGCCGAATTTGCCATCGATGTCACCGCAGCCAAAACCAAGTTTGGTCAGATCCTCCTGCAGGCTCCGGACCGCGTCTCCCTTGGAACCGGTTTTCAGAATGCTGCTCACAAGGATACCTCCTGCCTCTTCGAGTTCTTCGCTGCTGTACAGATATTTCGGGATGGCATAGTGCGTCCAGCTTTTGTCGATGACACACTCCTTCACCTCACCGGAGCAGTGGATGATCCTGCCACCGCCGATATGCATGCCGGTGTGGCTCATTTTGCTGCCGACCTTTTTGAATACACAGCAAACGAGATCAGGCATACTGGCGGTTTCTCCGCGCTCTGCCCAATCCTTGGACGTGTTGTACTGTGTGGTGGCTCCGACGGTCGATATGGAGATACCCACCTGCTTCAGCAACCAATAGGTGAAGCCCCGGCAGTCGTAGATCTGGGATCCATTGTACTTGCAGCCGGCGCAGGTCGATTTCTTCCCGCTGAGCGCCTGGCATTTGCCGACGATATTGGGATAGTCTGCCCGGTTGCGCCGCTTTCGATTGGCGGGCGTACAGTCTTCGCCCAGGGCACCGAAGACATACGGCTGTCCGATGCGCTCCCGGGCAAGAGCTACAACCTTTTCTGAGGATTCGTTCATCACTTTCATCACCACCTTTCCATATCCGGAACAGAGCGCTGCCCCGGGATAATAAAAGGCCAGGATCTCCCGATAGGAGATTCCCAGCCCTGCGGCATACCGTGCGCCGCGCTGGCTCATGCCAACGCCGTGGCCGCTTCTGCCGCTCCCGGCGGCGGCGTCCCATGGATCGTCCTGGGCAATCAGATAGGGCCTCGCGCCGCCCCAGCGTTCTGCCGACGAAACGGTTCTCCCGCCGTTGGAGGCGGAGTAGACAGCGCTGATAGCTTTCCCACCAAAGGTGAGAATCTGCCCCTCAGTCTCCCGCGCCGCCTGTATGGGTACAGGATAGAGCTTCTTATCATAGCGTCTGGCCCGGTATGCCTGTGCGGAAGATGAGCTGTCGGAGATGGCTTTTCCATCCAACACGCCACGCGCGACGGCAAAGGTTCTGGCGGAGACCGCCTGCGCCTTGCAGCCCTCCAGGCCGCCGGAGGCCAGCTCCGATGCGGTGACCGCGGCCACATACTGTTCGAATTCCACCCGGACCGTATCGCCGACGGAGACGCCGAAATAATCCGCATTCTCCTGGCGGGTCACTTCGACAATGATTTCCAAGGGCATCACCTCCGCAAGAAAAGCACCGTCCGCTGAACGGTGCCGATGCTGTTATTGACTGTGACGGACAAGCACATAATCACGCATGAGCTTGTTTCTCAGCGCTGTGCTGGTCGTATGTTTCAGGAGGCCGATATAGCTCCTGATCACGCTCAACGCGTATTCCAGGGGAACTTCACCGCGGCCATAAGCCTCACGCACATATTTCAGGTGCTTTTTCATCTGCAGGGCTGAGGATTTCCGGACATCGATGCGGTCAGGGCGAATCACTCTCCCGACAAACTCAACCCCGGCATCGTATGGCATTACAGCGGTCTTGTTGTTCAGCTGCAGCCCCAGGTGTTCCTGGAGGTAATCATCCATCCGCCAGATCGCGTCCCACACCTGCTCTTTGGACGGCGCCATCAGAAACATGTCGTCCATATAGCGGGCGTAACAGGGAATCCGGACTTCTCTTTTCAGGAAGTGATCCAGGGGAGTGAGCACCACATTCGCCGTCATCTGGCTGATCAGGCTGCCCACAGGCATTCCGATGCCGAAGATGCGCTCTGCCGTGGATACGTCGGAGTATTCCAGCGGCAAACCTGTCGGTCTCCCGTCTCCGTGTATGGAGGTCTCCAGAAACCACATCATATCCGAGTCGTCCAGCGGCTTACCAAGCTCCCTCAGCTGCACCTCATGGGGTACGCGGAAAAAGAACTTCGCTATATCCGCTTTCCCGATCCACCACCCGTCCTTTCCGCTGGCCCGGGCTTTCCGCAGCCATTGCTGGATCTGCCAGCACGCGGAGACCATGCCTTTTCCGGGGATGCTCCCATAGGAGTGCTCATAGAAACTCCTGGAATAGATTGGCCAGAGGACATTGTATGCTGCGCAGTTGATCACGCGATACCTGAACGGCCAGGCTGTGATGATGCGTTTTTTCGGGAAGTATTCATAGAACTCGTGAGCACCCTTGATGGTATAATCCTTCCAGATCAGATGATTGATGCCGTCGATCAGGTTTTCCTCAAGGTTGGCTGTATAGTCCAGCACCTCAGGCCGGTACCGCTTGTTGCGGCGGGCCAGCCGGTAACCGTCATACTGGTTCTCGAAGTCCACAAACCTTTCAAACACATGTTGATGCTTTTCCATACAGCCACCCCCGATTGCCACGCTTAGCAGCGGAAGCGGCTTTCGTGGCCGACGATTTTTCTGCCTGTCCGTCACAGACCGAGGAAGCGAATCCCTTTACATACCCGTGTACTGAGAATAAGCCCTTGAGCTTATAGTATCTGACGTTGGGGTAAAGCGGAGCGGAACCCGATGTTCGCGTTCGAGTTCGAGCGGGCGTTGTTGCCGTTGCAGTAGAAGACACCCGCGTTGGCGCCGTTGCCATAGTTGCCGCCGCAGTAGAAAGCGCACCGATTCGCACCCTATGTTGAAGCGGGTTTCTGATTGACGGTTTTCAGCCACCCGCCCAGCATCTTGCCAATCTCCACGACCATTGAAGACCATACCTCATACTTCTTGATGGGCAGGAACTTCAATTCAAATGACAGCCGCAGATAGGCCCGCAGTTTGGCGATGCAGACATCCAGATCCTGGAGGGTGGTTTTCTTGTAATACTTCTTCTGAGCTTCGATGGTCAGCTCCAGCATTTCATCCAGGATGTGCTTGATGTCCGTCACCAGGCCAAACTTTTCTGCTTTGGGAAACTGAGCGAGTGCCGGGTAAGCGTAGCCGATCATGTCAAAGATTTTCTGAAGGATTTTCAGTTCCTCTGACTTGTCAGCCACCTCGATCATCCCCCTTCACGCGAGACATTATAGCGTTGCATTGATAGGCCTGTGTCTGTTTTGTTAGAAAATCACCAATTCCGTTATTTTGGCCAGAAAATTTTCTATGCTCCGCTATCGCGGAGCATACAGTACACAGTTAGGCAGTAGGCAGTTTGACAAAAGCGGAGCGGAACCCGATGTGCGCGTTCGAGCCCGAGCGGGCGTGGTTGCCGCTGCAGTAGAAGACACCCGCGTTGGCGCCGTCGCCATAGTAGCCGCCGCAGAAGAAAGCGCGTTCTGCCACGCCATTATTGGCATAGAGACGGTCACTCAGGTATGCGCCAGCTGTATCATCGGTTTTCAGCAGACCCAGAGCCTGCAGGACGAGCTTTGCAGCATCTCCGATATTCGCAGAGCAGGTGACCTCTTCGAGCAGGCAGTTGCGGGAGGAATCTGATGCACTGCTGATGGCCGTGTCATACTGCCAGTGGCTCGACACATAGTCCAGCTTTACGCTGCCCACGGTGGTTCCGTTGCCGTCCGGGGTAACAAAAGCGCCGGTGGTGGCGTTGATCGCTTTCCACTCTGTGGATGCGGCTGTCTGGAGATGGGAGCTGTCAGCAGCGTTGTTGTTCACAAGCACCTGCAGCTCGCCATAGACAAGGCGCATGCCGCCCACCCATTCGCTCACATTTCCATTCAGACCCCAGATGCCTGCCAGCGTGCCATCGTGATACCAGGTCACGGGGCCTGTGCCGGTCAGTACTTTCTGCCGGGTGGTTCCATCCCACGAACAGGGAATCGCGCTGTAGATGGTCTCGCCGATATCCTTGCCGTTATTGTTGTTGCCCTTAGGCATAAAGCCGTTCTTCTTGCACCAGTGGGCCAGCAGTGCCCATTCCATGCGCGTCATCAGATGCCAGCCGGCGCCCTTGGCGGTACAGCGGCTGATGGCGGTCTCCAGCGTGATGTTCGTCTGCGGCGCTCTGGCAGGCAGGGAATACGCCCGGCCGTTGTACACGCAGTTCTGGTACTTGGAGATGTAAATCTCCGGCACTTCGCTGCCGTTGACAATGAAGGCCGGGAAAACGTCGGTGGAATCGCCAAGGCCAAGCTCGGCATAGGTCATCTTCGGGATGCGCACCATGAAGGAGGGCAGGCCGACATCGTCATACAGAACCTCGTTGTTCGGTGCGATGGCTTTAAAGGCCAGCATGCTAAGGTCAAAGTTTGCGGGCATCTGTTACTCCTCCTCCTCTTCTCCGTCCCCCCACAGGGCAAGCGTGACGTTTTCCATGTCCAGCGGGGAAGGAGCGCTACCCTCATCCTCATTCTCGGATTCGACGTATACCCTGGCGGGAATGTCGATCTCCGCGACATAGGTGATGCCGCCGCGGCCTGTGGTGAGTCTGTGCCTCTTGTTGTAGCAGACGGTGATGTGAATATCCCAGTCATCCTGCAGCTCCGCCAGATCAAGCGTCAGCTCATTGTCGCCGAACGCGATTACGGTCCCATCGACTGTATAATCGATCTTCCGGCCTTTGCTTTTCTCGGTGATGATCATTCGGTGAACCCTCCAATCACGAAGTAGTCGACTTCGACGGAAGAGGCGGATCCGGTGTGCTGGATTGCGAAGCCGTTGGTCATCTTGTCCGTGACCACGATATCCCCGACATTGCCGGTGAATTCGCCGATGTCCACCACCACCAGATAGTCCGTGTTGGCCTGCGCCGTCTGGAGCGCCACAGTCCGCTTGCTGTTGTTGAACGGGAACTCCTGCGAGTTGGTCAGGGTTACCGTTCCGGTCTCCACCACACGCAGCCGCTGCATCTGAGCGTTCAGCGTGGTGTTGCTGGCGTCCAGGGCGTAGAGCGCATCATCGATGTCAGCCATCTGCGCGCCGGTCAGCACCTGGCCGTCCTGAAAGTTGTGCTTTGTGTAAGCCATCGTCATCATCCTTTCCTTATGCGCTGACGTTCGCGCGTCCGAGCACCATAGATCCCAGCATGCCGATGCCCAGCACGCCGCTCATGAAGGGCTGGGCGTTATTGGTCACTTCTACGGTTACGGTGTCATACAGGCCATTGTTGATGCTGGTAATCCTGATCGTGGCTGTCCCAACTTTCAGCGGAGCAATCGTGAACCCGGCGTCGGTAATATTGCCCACACGCACTACCTGACCGCCGGCTTTGATGGAGTAACGCTTGTTGGAAGCGTTCTCCGGCGTGAATGCGACAAGGATGAGCCTCGGCGCGTCGTTGATATCCATCTCGATTGTCTCCGGCTCCGTGTCAAGCGAAACAATCGAGATCCCGCTGACCTGGACATAGGGCAGGAATTCGGATTCGCCCACCATTTCCAAATCCCAGCTGACCTTGTCGCCGCTTTTGTCTGAACTGATTTCGTGAGAGGTTACCTGGTAATACGCCTCAAGTGTGTGCCCCCACGGATCAGAAAAGCGTATGATTGCATCCGCGTCGCAGCGGGTCATTCTGCCGTACTCGTTCAGCAGGTCCTGACCTTCGTCCGCTGCGCCGGTCGCCGCGTCAACGACCGGTTTGCCCTCCAGCGACAGCTTGGCCTTCCGTTTTGTGACGTACGGCTCCTCCCAGTCCTCATCCGCGGTGCTTCCATCCTCTGTATCGCTGTCGAGAGCATAGGTCAGGCTGTTCAGCCCACGGATACGCACCCAGCGGAGTTCGAACGGATGCCAGATGCTGATCTGCCAGTCCTTGATATTGGTCGGGCAGTTGTTCTTCCGTCCTTTCACGGAGGTCACCTCCCGTTATTCATCAGGATGATATGGTACTGACTGCCGCCTTCCCATTGCACGGAAACCAGGACGGTATATCCCTCATGGCGGGCGCTCATCTCACCGAAGCGATGGATGATGGTTTCCGTATTGCGGGCATCGCCGAATTCAGCAGCGACAGAGGCAAAAGACTCGCCGTCGACGATTCGTATGTGCAGATACCCTTCAGCCGCTCCGCACCTGATCACTGCATGGACCGCGCCGGAAGCTGTTTCAATCTGATACATCCTATTCCTCCACAAAACTTATGAAACCGTCCAGGGCGTCGATATCGTTTGCGGTGAGAAGGGCATCTTCCGGCACAGGGACGCTGACGGGGGTGAAGGCCAGATCGTCAACTTCCATTTCGTTCAGCTCACGCAGCCTGTCGCGGAATTCCTGCGCTTCCTCCGGGGTTTTGAACTGCAGATCGCCGCCGTTCATCCCGGGCTGGAGGCGACTGATGATTTTCTCCTCCTCCTGCACCTGGAATTCCCACACGGGCCGGAGGCTAACCATCAGGCGATGCACCTTGCACGCGGTTTTGATCGGCAGTTCCTGTTCGCCCAGCTTTTTCAGGGCTTTGTAGGCGCGGATGATGGTGAATTGCTTCATAGCGCTGCTCCTTTCAGATCAGATAATGTTGATGGCGATGGTCTTTGTTTTGCTCCCGGCTGTGATGGTGAGCTTCGCGTGACTGTACGCGGAGGATATGGATCTTGCCACATCGCATGTGTAAGCGCTGCTCGACGTCGCAATCGCGCTGACACTGATGTCCGGATCCGGCACACTCACGGTAATTGTGGCTTTTCCCATGACGTTATATCCTGATGACGGGTTTAGTGTCTTGGTGCCGTTGCTCGTGTACGTAACCGTCCGGTTGCTTTGAACGGTATGGCTTTCCGGGGTTACGGACGCTGCGCCCGCGTTCCATGCGTCAGTGATATCACAGCTGACTGTCTCGGTCGCATCGGATACGTTGGTGCCGGAGGCTTTCACAGGCACATATACGGTCTTATAGTTCGCCGAAAACGCTGCGCTGCCGTTTTTGACGATGCTGTCGATCGAGGCGCTTGCAGCGCTGACGACCACGCTCGCCACATTGGTCTTGGACTGCGCGCCGCTGGTCCTCTTCGCCTGCGCGTACACGGTCACACTGCTGCCCGGGGTCAGGCTTTGCGCGCTTCCTGGGCTGATACCGACGGTGCCGTAAGCGCCGGACCATCCGTTGTTGTAGGCATTGGCTGCGGACAAATCGCCGCTTTCATACCATGTGCCGTTTACTTGTGCCCGTACATGGTAGGTGTAATTTGTGCCGCTCTGGTAATTGAGCTGGTAGCTGGTCGGCTGAGTCAGAGTCGCTACATAGGCGTCGAGCGCTGCTGATATGTCCAGGTTGCCGAGACCAATGTTGACAGTGGTCGCGCTGCTGTCGCCGGGATATGCGATGGTTGCGGTGGCGGAATTGACCTTGATCCTCTTGTTGGCCGAATCGAAGCTCGCCGCGATTACGGTTGTTATGTCGCTGCCGGAGCTCCATCCGGCGCTGCCCAATGCGGTGGACACCGCCGTTTTGAACGCCGACACCCGGCCCGCATACCAAGCGGTGTCGGCCATGTTAAAAGAATCGCTGCCCGCCGAGCCCTGCGCCGCGCCAATGGTCGCGGTGACAACTCCGTTGCTTTCCGTCAGTGTAATGCCATGATAGTGATCGAAATCCTTGTTTTCGATGCTGTGCGTCAGCACAGTCATGGATTTCAGGTTGCCGAGCGAGAGCGTGCCCCATCGCGCGTAATCGCCATTAAACGAAAATGCAGAGCATTGGAGCGTGTCCGTTATCAGCAGCGTAGCAGCCGCCAGGCCGGCTTTAAGATTGTCGATCTTGGCTTCTACCGAGTGCAGATCGCTGGCATTTACATATCCTTCCAGATTGATCTTTGCCGCGCTGATCAGCACGCTCTGCGCCGTCTGGTTGATTGTGGACGCGATATCGCCGGCGGATACTTTTGTCGTGATGCTCTGCTCGTTCTGTGAGATGCGCGAATAAAGGGTTTCACTCTGCCCCAGGCTGTTGATCCCGGTTTTCCGTACCAGGGTTGTGATATCTGTTGCGGTTTGGGATATCTGTGAGTACAGTGTTTCGTTTTGTCCCAGGCTGTTTATTCCGGTTTTCTGCACCAGAGTCGTAATATCCGTTGCGGTTTGCGTGATCTGCGATGACAGCGCGTTATGCCCGCCGTCGAACACATAGTTGCCGCTGCCATCCGTGACCGGGTCTCCGTTCGCATCCAGCCGCACGCCCGTCACAGAGAACGCGGAGGACAGCTTCCTGGCGGTCAGCTCAAAATCGGCTGTGTATTTGCCGATCAGGGTCTGCCCGGCCGCCTCTGTCTGGTCATACCAGCTTTCGGTGGCGATAATGGCGAACCGCCGCTCGTCCTTGGTGACCTGCAGGTCGTAGATGATCCGCCGCTTTTCTTGTTCGGTCTCGTTATTGTCTGCCTTGTCTTTCGCGGCGCGCGCAGTACCGCCTCCCCTTCCGGTGCTCTGCCGGAGCTCGGCGAAGCTGCCCTCGGCGGTCTGCCGTTTGTTCGCCAGGCTGACCTTCACATAATATGGCGTGCGCAGCGCGTCCGGATACTGCACGCTGACGATCCGCTCAGTAAATACTACGGCGTAGTCTGGCAGCGCTACCCGGCAAATCCTGCCGATGAACAGCTCGTCGATGCTTTCGCCGGTCAGCCGGTTCAGCTCCTCTCCGCTGATCGTGATCTGCAGCGCCGGGGTGTTGTGCCGGCTGAAATAGGCATCGACCCATGCTGTGAGCATCGGGTCTGTCGGCACGTCTTTCCGGAGCACGCCGGCCGTTTTGCAGACAATGCCCCAGATTGCCTGCGCGGCTGTGTCGTTGTAGGTGTAGTAGCCCTCAGACGTCTTCTTCCCGGCGATGTAAGTCGTGCCGCCGTCCGTCACAGTCTCCTGGGTTTCAGTTGTCACGGACAGATACAGCCGGGTGCACAGCTCCGAATCGTCCATGGCAACCTGACAGCTTTCCATGTTCCTGCCGAGCCGGAATTCGGAGAGCACCGCGCTGTCCCTGGCTACGAAATTGAGCGTCCACGGGAAGGTGCTCATGTCGAAGGTGAACACATAGTCCTCTTCGGTCTTCGCGATATCCGTCAGGCACTCCATAAGGTTGTCATACTTGATGTCCTTATTCCATGGGTTGGCGTCGGCTACGGTTCCCAGCTGCCAGTAACTGACGCCGCCGATCTTCTGTGTCTGCGCGCTGATCACCTTTTGCAGAAACGCGGCTACCGTCCCGCTGAATGTCTCGATCCCCGCGAAGGTGGAATCAGAGAACACGTCCAGCCCGTGGGAGAGTTCGATTTTCCGCTCTTTTCGGTAGGTGGGGGTGATCTTTGTCACGCGGTATACGCCGACGCTCCCGTTCTGATTATAGACCTCCACCAGATCATGTATGGCCAGCGGCAGATCGTTCTCCGCGAGAGTCATGGTCACCCGGTGGAGCGGCAGCATGTTCAGGGTAATCGCCAGTGCGCCGACCGGACGCAGCCGTCCCGCTTCCGTCAGCTGCCCGCCGGACACGCTCTTGTTGAGCTTGCGGGGGAGCCGCACGCTGTTCATGCTCATCGGTACAGCCCCCTCGCTTTGATCGTGTAAGTACACGCCCGGCTGAATGTCAGGATTACCGTGTTGGCCTGTCCGGCCGCTAGAATGATGTCGTCCGCGCTGGCTGCGGATCGCTTGCTGAGCAGCGAGCTGCCGCCGCTCTCGATGTGAAGCAGATGCAGCGCGTCATAGTAGATTTGCAGCGGTGCCGTCTTGGTCACAGACAGCCCAGAGAGGGCCAGCGTCTGTGTGCCCACTGCGATGCTGACAGACGTCAGCGTGCCGCTGGAGGGCTTGATTTCGGCCTCCAGGAAGCAATCCTGCGTCCCGTTCGGCATGATGGTCCGCGTGTCGGATGAGACGGCGGACGCCGCGTTGACAGACACCGGCACGATCTCCTGCCAGTAGGCCTCGCCGTAGGCGGTGAACTGGATCTCCATCCGTTCTGTCCACTCGAAGGTTTTTGTTTCCGGCAGCTTGGTACAGAAGACGTACAGCTGCTGGTTCGGCCGGATGTTCAGCGTCAGCCATCCCTCTTTTGCCCACCCCCGCACCGTCTGGATGACAGATGCCCGTGCAGTCCGGTCGCGTTCTTTGACCATAAACGTGATCGTGACGATGAGGGAGTCGCGCCTGGGAGCGTTCAGGGGAAACTGGCCATATCCAGGCCTTTTGGCTGTGTCCTGTGAGATGCTGATCTCTTCCTCAATGTCGTCGATGTAGACGCGTTCGTCCACATCCAGCAAGCCAATTCCGCCCAGCGCGCAAGTCATCAGATTTCTCATACCGTTCCCCACCTCTTTCCGGAGGCTCTGCTCGCGATACCTTCGCTGACGGTGTCTGTCACCAGCTCGCCGACCAGTTCTCCGTTCATCACAACACGTGCGCCGTTCAGCGAACTTGCGATCGCTTCTGCGTACATCTGCGCCGTTCTTTCAGATTCGGCGGCATACCGTTCCGTCTCGGTCTGACGACTCTTTACAGGCAGGCTCAGATCGGCAGCAGCCATGTTCTGCATGTCACCGACGGTTCTCTCGAGGGAGGCCGCCGCACTGCCGCCCAGAACAGCCGCTGCCTCGCCGGCTTCTCCGGCGCTGTTCATGATGCTGTTGATGAAGCCCAGCCCGAAGTTCATACCGCTTTCCCCAGTCAGCTTAGAGGGGCTTCCCTCCTGAATGGCGGCGGAGAGCGCGTTTGCCGCGGTAATGCCAATATTCCAGGCGGCGTTATAGACCGTGTCAGTCATGGAGCTGATGCCGTTTGCCAGGCCCTGGCCGAAGTTTACGCCGATGTCGTGTCCAGCGCCGCTGGCGGCGGTCACAAGATCCTCGTTCTGCAATGCCGCGATGACACCGCCGACATACATATCGCCAATGGCTTTGCCGTTATCGGCGCTCAGGGTCAGCAGGAATTCGCGCACAACCGCGTCGGAGACTTGCAGCGCGGCTTCTTCTGCCGGCTGCTGTCCGTCTGCGAGTGCGCCGGTAAAGCCGTCCAGGCCGAAGGCGTTGGCACTGCCGTCCATGGCTTCCGTGATCTCGTCCCCAGCCTCTTCAACTGTTTCCGCAAACTCTATTCCGGCTCTTTCCGCGGCGGCCTGCGCCTCATTTTCCGCCGATTCAAATGATTGACCGGGATCGCCGCCAAAAAGGTGTTCAAAAAGCAGGGACATGAGGCCGTTCTCTGCGTCCACGCCGCCGTTTTTGATCCAGTTGGCGGCTGCGTCCCAGACTTCGTCATCAATTTCGTCAGGGTCGAAATCCATGCTTTCCAGTGTGGAACGCATCATTTCTTTCACCCAGTCGCCTGTTACGGTGTCGGAGTCGGAACGGGCCGCTTCCCAGATTTGCCCCCACATACTGGTGATGATTTCCTGCCAGTGCCGGCCTTCCGGGAGTATACTGTCCACATTCGTGTCGAGCCATCTGGTCGCTTCTTCGCTGAATTGTGTCCTGCCGGTGCCGGTCCCGAATATAGCGGCTACGATTGCCCGGTTGTAATCATCGTAGTTTCCGGCGCTCAGTCCCTCAGAAAAGACGTCGTTGAAGGCGTGTCCGTAGGTCTCCCTTAGCGTTTCTGCCTGTCTGTACGCTTCCGCCTTTTCCTTGTCGATTACGCCCCAGCTGATGAGCAGACTGTTCATAAAATCTGCCAGGAATGTAGTGACACCGCCGACGGCAGTCTTGAACCCTTCCCATAGCAGATTGAACATGGCCTTCCCGGCGTTGTAAATGTCCGTAATTGCCTGCCCGCTGAAGAGCCATTTGATAAGCTCGCCCGCGAATGCGCCGAGTGTTTCTCCGATGGTTCCAAGCGCGTCAATCAGGCCCCGGCCAAGCCCTCGGAGGAATTCGAGCACATCCGCGTTCGTGGCGAATTCCGTAAAGCCGCTGAATATGGCGTGGAGCAGATTGGTGACCTCCTGGCCTGCGGCAATGCCGACATCCGCTGCCTTACCGTTCGCGATCGCCTCTCCGATAGAAGCGAAGGCGTCCCTGATTCCGCCGATGATGTTGCCGGACAGGCTTTTATAGGCTTCGTCCAGACCCTCAGAATCGACGCCGAACAATGTCGAAGCAATCGCGCCGATCAGTCTGGCTCCTGCCCCGTAGATTTTGGGAATCGCGTACACCAGCGCGTCAAACACTTTGCTGCCGAATGTTTGCAGGCCGGTCATCACGCCCTGGAGACTGGATTCAATGTCGCCGCTGTCCGCGATGCTTGTCAGCTGATCAACCACGGAAGATATAGCATCTGCAATACCGCCAATGATACTGCTGGCCAAATCCCCGAGGCCGCCGCCGAGCTGTTCCATGTTTTCTTTCGTGAACAGACCGGCGATTGCTTTCAGGATATCGCCCACAGCGCCGCCGAGACCGGGGATGACCTTCGTGCGCACAGTCTCAAAAAGATTGGTAAACATCGTGGTCAGACCGCCGATGCCCTGCCCGACGAAAGCGCCGTTTTCATCCTTCCCGAAAAGCAGATCACCGATCGCGGTGATAATTCCGGCTGCCGCTTGGCCAAGGGTCGGTATAACCTGCGTCCCCAGCGCGGTCAGCAAATCGGTCATCAGTGTTGTCATGGCCGTCAGCCCGGCGCTGATGACGCTGTCTCCGCTCCCGTTCGGCTTGAACAGTGTGTTTCCGATGGCTGTCAGGATGCCGCTCAGCGACGAGCCCAGGGAAGGAATAATGTCTGTGGTGATCGTGCTGATGATATCCGTTAGGATGGTTGCCAGCGCGGTGACGCCGCCAGACACGGCGTCATCATCTTCTCCGGAAAAGATGGCGTCCCCGATGGCCGTGATGATTCTCGCCGCGCTTGCCCCAAGCTTGGGGATCACCGTCACGAGGGCTTCAATGATCTTTCCCGCGAAAGCTCCGATCCCCTCGAGAATACCGCTGAACACTTCGTCCGCTTCCACATCGTCACCGATGGAGAGAATGGCGTCAATTGTTGCCGTCAGCGTATCGACAAGGCCCGTCAGCAGACTGCTGGCCAGGTCTCCCAGCCCTGTGCCCTGCTCCTTCATGTTTTCCGGCGTGAAGAATTGCGCGATGGCGCCGAGAATGTTCCCGACCTGTTCGCCCATCCCGGGAATCACATTGGTGGTGATTTCTGTGAAGATGTTCCGTACGATATCCGTAAGCGCCGTCACGCCGGCGGAAACCGCCCCTTCCTCTTCGCCTTCACCGAACAGCACACTGCCGATGGCGGTCAGAATCTTCACCGCGGCGCCGCCCAGGTTCGGGATGATCTCCGTGGAGACTTTCTCGAGAATGGTTGTCACGATGCCGCCCAGCGCGTCAAGCCCTGCCGTCACGACGGAATCGCCATTCTCGTCTGTTCCGAAGAGCGCGTCCCCGATGGCGGTCAGGATATCCGCGGCGAGTGTGCCAAGGCCGCCGATGGCGTTTGCGATGGCGGTCAGCAGGTTAGAAGCGAGCGTTTCCGCCCCGGCGGCGAAACTGCTTATATTGGCCGGTTTCAGAATGTCCGCCAGCGCCGTGATGAGGATTTTGCCCGCCTGTTCGACGCGGGGCAGCGCGTTTGTGATGGCGTTCAGAATTGCCGTAGCCAGCGTGCCGGCGCCTTCCATCGCGGAAGCTGCAAGCCCCTGCTGGCCGTCCTTTCCGAAGATCAGTTCGCCGAGCTTCGCCAGAATGTTTCCGGCTTGTTCTGCGGCCTCTGGGATCTTGTTGGCAATGCTGCCGATCAACTTCCCGGCCAGCGCGGACAGAGTGCCGGACGCAGCCTCAATGTTTTCGTCGGAAAACAGCCGTGCCAGGCCGTCCAGAATGCCGCTGACGAAGTCCGCCGCGCCGTCGACGCCGTTTTCCGCGCCCTGAAAGATCTTGTCGATGAGCTTGCTGCCGAAAGCGATCCAGCTTTCGTCAGGGTTGTAGCTGTCGCCCAGGATCAGCCCGCCGACAAAGTTTTTGGCATTGCCGATCGCGGAAGCCATTCCCTGCCGGATGGACTCCACCAGCGCGGTGCCCACGTCCGCCCATGTCGCGTCATCCCGGTATTGGTCGCCCATGGCCAGCTTTTTGAACCAGGTGCCTGTTTCCGTCAGCGCGTTCTGGATTGCGGTGCTCAGCTTCGTGCCGACCTGATCCCATTCCACATTGTCCAGTTCGCCCAGCAGGGAAGTGAATACCGTGGACATGCCTCCCAGCACAACCGGCGCGTTGCTGATCAGCGCGGCGGCCATGTTTGTCAGAAGGTCCACCACAGCCGGGACAATCTCATGAGCGTTGGTTTTGATGCTGTTTGCAAGCGTTCTCACGAGGGTCTGGGAGACATTCGCGATTTTCGGCATATTCGCGGAGATTGCCTGAATTCCGGTGGAAAGGATGCTGTTCAGGCCGTCCATAATGCCTGGAAGCCCATTTGCGATACCGGTGGAAACGCTGTCAAGAAACCTGCCCATGTTGGCTGTCAGCGTAGGCAGCTGTTTCTTCACGTCTTTTCCAAACTTTCGGACCCTTTGTCCGGCTCTGTCCATCGCTTTGACAAAGGTTCGCCCGATGTCATTCTTGCTGTCGATAGCTGCGGCGCCAAGCGCCAGCAAGCCGATCGCCAACAGAGCCGCCGGCCCG
>OCTW011592495.1_pt1 | contig 25075 bp, 43 predicted proteins | sample 1539671 | NCBI WGS metagenome assembly OCTW01 (sample SAMN02144230, study PRJEB22623) | gut metagenome | biome: sheep rumen | host: Ovis aries | place: New Zealand | reverse complement strand
TCGTGTGAAACAATGTTTCACGGGGGATATGACAGTCATCGTGCGACGACCGAACCGTCAGAAAGAATTCGATACCGCATTTGTCTTGCCCGATGCCGGTCAGCGTGACAGTCTTTGCACAGTGATACAAGGTTGTCGAGGTTCAGCGAAACGCTCGGGTCGCTGATGTTGTCCGGTGTGAGTTCGGTTATGTGATGAACTTCAACCGCCGGCACGACGAGACCTTTGCGCATGCAGTCTTGGCATAGACCTTTATCTCTCGACCAAGCTGCCGCCCGTGTCCGCTGCCATGCCCTCGACTTGTAGAATCTCTTTGCCCACTCCTGCATACAAAAAGAATCACGGTTTCTTGTTCCGTGATTCGTCGTTATACATATAGCACACTTGGTTTATCAACATTTTAAACAGCGGCATTCTCTTCAGAGAAATATCTATGCACCCGTTGATGCGCCCGTTGCGGGCACGGGTAACCGTAGACTTTAATGCTCGTTGCCTTCCATGTGAGACCGCAGATGAAGTACCACCGAATCAATGCCCGCACCTGTGCGTCTGCTACCACATTTACCCAGGCGTCGATCTTGTCCAGAAGTGCGAGTGCATCGTTGCGTTTCTGTTCGAGTGTCTGTTTCCGCTCAATGATTCGCAGTGCGGTTCGCTCGGTCGGGTTTCCCGGTGTCGAGCCGTGCCCTGCATCCGTTCTGCCGTTGGGTGACGCAACCGGATTGTACAGCGTTTCTATCTCTGCCTGCATTGCGTCGATCTCTGCCTGCAGACCTCGATACTGTTCGAGTGTTTCAATCGTCACGGCGTCAATCCCTCGGTCGTGCAAGACTGCAGAAGTCATACGGCTTCATGTACGGGCAATGACCATAGAATGCAATCGGGTCGTTGTCTGCGTACCGTCTCTTGCTGTTCGGCTGATACTTGCAGTCTTTACAGCGAATCAGAAGTTCTGCGCCTTTGTTCTGTTCCGCTTCTTCTTCGGTCATCGGTACCATATAAGTTTTGTACTCACTCATGCTCTGTCTCCTTTTCTGCTTCTGCGAAACATGCACACGGTCTTTCCCACGGATCACGCCCAAGGTCGCAGATTATCATGTAAATCAGATTTGTATAATCCCAAAAAACACCGGTGCAATGTTTGCAGAACACACAGTCATGATCATCTTTGCACTTGACCGTGATGCCACCATCTGGATGCAAACCGTCTTCAAGAAAATACTCTCTCATGGTTTATCCTTCGGCTCTGCTTGTGAACAGAACCAATCACCATTTACCGAATGCGTGTTGAAGTATGAGCACGAGTATTCCCACTGTTTCAACCACGGCAGGTTCTTTATGTAAATCTTCTTTGCGTACTTACAATCTCTGCACCGTATCAGTTCGCCGACCACCATGCCGTTCATCGTGTCATGAAGTGCATTGCTGTTCGTGCCGACTATGAAGTATTTGTTGAAGTCAATCATCTTTATGCATCCTCGCTCTTGCTTTGAAATACTTATCGATTGATTCATCGTCATATTGGATTGCGTGAATAATCGCTTTTTTCATTTCGCCGTAAATGTCATAATGTCCAATCACTCGCCATTTGTCTTTATCGTGCCATCTCCCGTTCTGCGACCATTTAGAGGTTCTACCTAAATAATCAATGGTCGTATCATGACCGATATAAACATTCGCATATATTGGATTTATGTCGCCGTTGAACAGTATTGATACCCACGGATTGACAATTATGTCTCCCACTTTGAATCGTGTCATTGATCCATCCTCGCCCCGCATTGCGGGCAGTAGTTAGCCTTCCACCTATAATCAACCTCGTCATACATTATGCCGATGAACCGCCACGGTGCTTGTGCGTTACATTCTGAGCAACGTAACACTCCCATACAGTCATTTTTCCACTTCCCGTGTCGCACTGCGTCTGTGTACGGCACCCTGTCCAGAGCCTCACGCAGTGCCCGGTGCTGTGTCTCGGTCTGATGGTGGTACAGGTTGGTCAGTACTTCGTATGCGTCTTCTCGTTTGATGTAGTCGCTCATTAGTTCGCTCCTTTAGTGATAATGCCGTCGATTTCCCCTGTGACAGCGTCACCGTTTATAGTTCCGAGAAAATGCCCGGCGACCTTGTAGTCAATCCGGTTGATACCGACAAGCTTCGATACTCTCGCATTTATGGCAGCCGGTGTTCTCCCCAAACTCAGTGCGATACTTAACGGTTCTCTTTTCTCCCTTGCCACAAGTTCAATAAGAAGTTCGTCTTCTTCGGCTGTCCACCGTTTATTGTTGTTCGGGAAACCTTCGGTATTTAATCTTTCGATTGTTGCTTTGTATCCGTTCAGAAGCATAATAACGTCTTCATAAACCTCAAGAAGTGTCTTCAGCTGCTTAATTAAATGGACGAGTGCCGCAGTACTGTTTCTGCGGTCAAGACTCTGTAGTCCTTTCCATGAGCTACTATACGCATTGTCGAGTTTTTCTTTCAGTTTTTCTATTTCGCTAGTTGCACAAACCAATACCCCGGAATCACGAAGTTTTTTTGCTGTTTCTGACATTTAGTTCACCTTTCCTTTCAAAATTTTTGCTCTTGCCTCTGCGATCTCTTCAGCGGTTGCAGGTGTTGCACTTTGCCGCACGGGTTCCGGGTTGTACCATTCAGGCATTGACCGTACCGGCTTCTGGTTCAGATACGCTTCGAACTTTGTGCCGAAGAGTGTTTCGGGTCGTATGTACTTCGCCATGTCGGTACCGCTCCACTCGTCGACCTTCTTTTTGATTACGGTCTTGAAGTCGTCGACGGTGAAGCCTTCGTTTAAGCGTGCCGATATCAGCTGCCGTGTCTTACTCGAATTAGGTTTGTAAGACGTCCCCGCACAGTCGTTGAGGTACGAAACGACAATATATATTTCTTCTTTGTTCTTTAACTTCTTAATATTCTTAGTTGTGTTAACTTCGTTGTTAACGTCGTTGTTAACTAAATTAACAACCTCATTAACAACCTCGTTAACAACACCGTTAACAACCCCATTAACAACCGGTGGTTTTTCGCTCTGATATTTGTCGTAATTGACGACGGTTATTTTCGTGAATTGCCGGTTGCTTTCGACCTGCAGTTCGCCGGTCTTCTGTAGCCGTCTGAGGCATTTAGAAACAGTCTGACGGGTCAATCCGGTTACCTCTGATAATTTGACCGTCGAGGTTATAAACGAGCCTCTGCCGATCTTCTGACCGTGCCAACGTTTCGGCTCCCAATTCGCAAGCAGAAGGCAGTGCAGAAAGACAGACAGAACCGTTTCGTCGTCGTGCCATTCCCAATTCAAGAATGACCGATGCACTTTGATATATCCTGTGTCGTCATTCATCGTCTCGTACTCCTATATCCTTTTTGACCTTCTGTTCAATCAGCCGCAGTACGTCGTCGCCGTTGACATTGGGCATCAGTGCGGCGAATATTGGCGACTTGAAGAACCGCTCTGCAAAGTATATCTCGGCGTCAGCGTTGTTCTTTGCCTTCTCAGACGGCGAGCAGTACCACGTCATTAATGCCCGTTCGTATTCTTGGGCGACCTCTTTTGCGACCGTGTCTATCAGTCGTTGATAGTTCTCAATCGGCACGTCGTCCGTGACGGCAGCTGTGTCGAATTCGGGGCAATCCTTATGCCCGTACTCGATACCGTTTATGATTACGATCTGACCGACGAAGCACGACGGGTATACTTCGAGAACCTCTCTGTCGTGCATTTTTACGTGTGTGTACGCTTCAATGTGATTCAGCGTGAATGCGTCTATGGTACCGGCAAAGACGAAGCCTGCGCCGTTTTTCGTGCCGATACGCACGACCTCGCCTTTGTGCTTTTTCAGATACTGACTCAATAACATTGCCGGTTACCTCACACACTCAGAACGGCAGGTCGTCAGCCGGTGCCGGTTCCGGTACGGTCACGTCGTCCAGATACAGTTTGTCGCCCATGCTCGGATAGTCTGCCTTTGCCTTCTTGCTCTCAAGAATGGTCACCCGGTCGCACTCGACCTCAGTCGTGAAGACTTTCTTGCCGGTCGTCCGGTCGTCATACGATCCGGTCTTGATATGACCTGTGACGCCGACCATCGTGCCTTTGCTTGCGTAATTCGCCAAGAAATCGGCATTCTGACGCCATGCGACGCACAGAATGAAGTCGGCACCGTCTTCTTTCTTTGCACGGTCTACGGCTACTGTAAATCGAGTTACAGACAGGTCTGACGCTGTCTTTCGTAACTCAATATCTTTAGTTAAACGCCCCGTGAGAACTACGCTGTTAATGCCTGCCATAAGTCTTCATTTCCCCTCTCTTTCAATTCTTCTTCGTCGTCGTAGTCGTAAATCAGAACCCGCACGCACGGTCGGTCTCCGTACTTCTTGAACACGAAGCCGGCGAATATCTGATTGTCGTCTGTCCACGCAACCCCGTTCAGTGCGTCGCATACGATCTTGCCGACATTGTCCCAATCGTGCCGCCTGGGTGTGAGTATCCCGGCGTCGGCTTTGATTTTGTCTTTCTTCGACCATGACTTCGGTATCGGATACACCGCACAGATGAAGACCGAGCACGGTGCCTCAGTCGGCACGGCTTCCGGGTATTTATCGACGAAGCAGGTCTTCACCAAGTTTTCGTATATCACCGTCTCTTTCGGCGTGTACGACCGCCCTGTGCGCAAGGTGCGTGCCCTCTGTTTTGCAAATGGCATGCCCGGCACGTCAAACATGTATGACCTCACTCGACCACCTCGCCGGTCTTGCTCTGAATGACCTTGCGTGCGTCTGCCTTCGAGATTGCCTCTAAATCGGCGATTCTGAGGTATTTGCACAGTGCAGGTTCGTTTACCTGTCCGTCGGCGATTAACGCCCGTATGCGTGCTTTCTGTGCGTCTGAGGCAGGTTCTGCAGCTGTAGCCGGTTCCGGTTTGCGGTCACGCACCCGGATTGCTTCGGCGACCTTACCGAAGAACCGCCCTTTCTCAGTACCGACGACGATCTGTTTGCCTATCCAATCATGCATATATGAGGTTCCGGTTACCTGCGCAATCATTGCCGCATTGGTCTTATTCAGAACCATAGGAAGTGTCTTCTCTGCGAACCGGACGCACAAGCCGGTTTTCTGTGAGTTCGTCTGTGCGTCGTACATGGTCTCTTCACTGACACCGGCGATAGTCAGAACCTCGTCACCGTTTGCGAACGACCATGCCCCGAGGTAGTTGTTGAAATACTCTTGATAATTCATGTACTGCGCTTCTTTGTTACTCGTATTCTTCGGCATAGAGATATTCCGTTTCGTATCCTTTCCAAATATCGTTCACTTTGCATTCGTGATACTTGCCGAGCAGGTCACGGTACTTGCGTCTGCCGGCATTGATGAAACCTTCGTCGCACACGTAGACTCTCGAAAGATACGGTGCCTGCTTCTCCTGTGCGATGAAGATAAACTGATGGTCTTCGAGCGTGCACAGGTTGATACCTTCGAGGTAGAACGCCGCCTGAAAGTCATAACCATATTTGCGGCACGATCTCTCAAACGCTCCGTCTTCACATGACAGCGTCGTTTTGTAGTCAATCACCGTCGGTACACCGTCGACCTCTGTCAGTATGTCGGCTTTGCATTTGCAGATTTCGCCGGTCTGACCGTCGTGCCATGTAAACGGCACCTCGAACCGTGTAACGTCTTTGCGGGTTATCAGCTGCCGTACTTCTGGATTGCATAACAGAGCGGTTCGCATGTCCTGTATCGTGTCAAAGTCGTCCGCATCAATCCATGACTGCGTTGCATGTTCTGCCTTGAATGCTTCTACGGCGTCTTTGCCGGCTTTGGTGCGACGATCTACCTTCGGCATGATTGCGTACTCATTGTCGAAGTCACCCGGCTCCAGAATGTATTTGTGTGCGGCAGAACCGAAGAGCAGAGCGGGTGCCTGCTCCTCGTCGTCTTTGTGCTCCATGTGATATTTGAAGTGCGCCGCACTCTTTTTCATCCACCACAAATCAGAGCGTCTGATACCGTCCAGGCGGTCATATTCACGGTCATTCATTGATATTCACCACCAATCCGTCTTCATCATTTGCAACGTCCAGAGCACGGTTTTCGTCGGCATATGCGCCATAGAACCAAAGACGCCCGGCGTCGTATTTGACCACCCAATACGAGCGGTCGTTTGCATAATCCGGCACATTGTTGACCGGTAAAGATACAGTGCGTGTCATTCCTCTTTCGCTCCTTCCAATTCGTCGACGATCTCTTCGAGCGCATCGACCATCATGTTGAATCTGCGTGTTGTAAAGTTCTGCTTCACCGCCTGCAGTTCGTCGCATGCGGTCTTGATTGTTTCAATGACCTCGTCGAGTGCGTCGTTGATATCTGCCCGTTCTTCTGCCTCGACGTCGGCGTATTCGGGGTTCTGCGATGCGTAGTGCGCATCTGCGTATGCATCCATGCTGAATTCAGTCATTGTCATTCACCTTCTGCCGAAGCCGTTCGAGTTCAGCTTCGAGCCGGTACAGTTCCTCTGTCTTCTGTGCTTCGGTCATCATGTCGTATTTGTTCTTCATGACCTCTTCGACCTTTTCTGCCATTGCCTCATTGACGAAGTGCGTGCAGTTGATATCGAGCAATGCGCAGTACCGCTTAATCTTGCGGGCGACTTCCGGTTCAATCATGACGGTCAGTGAACCGTCACGGCTCTTGCTCTTCTTGTATCCGAAAGTGCGTGTCTTTTTGAGTTCTTCATACTTGAATAACGATGTGTTTTCAGTCATTTGAGTTCTCCTTCACCTTTTTCTGTTTCGTCGCCTGTGCGGCTTTTTTCGTGCCTTCTGACGCCTTCTGCGCCGGTGCCTGGGTCTTCTTCTGCCGGTCGTCGTAGTCGTTCCACAGACCGTTCAGACTTTCCCATACTGCGCCCCGTTCCCGGACGAATTTGTACGTCAGCTGCTCAAGTGCGACCGTGCACGCTTTGTACTGTGCGTCGATGTTCTGCAGATGGTTCTGTGCTTCTGCGTGTCTCTTCTCAGCGTCTTCAATGCTCCGGTCGTACTTCTGCTCTAACGTCTCGTGCAGAACCATTGCCCCGAGCACCCCGCCGACGAAACCGGCAATCAGTGCCGTCAAGATTGTTGCTATCATCTCCGGTCACCTCAAATGCAATAGACGCAGAAGGCATACAGTGCCAGTGCGGCGAATGTGCTTATGAATGCACAGAGCATGATTACGTTGCCGACCTCGAATACGTCAGCGTCTCCAACCGCCTCACGTACGATTTCCGACGTGATATACTTCATGCGGCGAGATAATGTTTTGATTCTCATTTCTTGTCTTGTCCTTTCTTCCTGCAGGCGTCGGCTCTTTGCCGGCGTCCTTTTTCATGTCGTGATAAATCAGTCGTGCGAGTTCTTGTGCTTCTAACATAGTGTTAACTCTCGGCTCAAAAAATAAGGTCACTCCGTTTTGATGTTGTCTGCCGGCACCTTTGTAAATTTCGCCAACCGCTTGAGGTCTTCACCGGTCATTGTTACGTTCCCGGCTGAGACCTGCTTCAGATGGTACGGGTTAATGCCGCACTTTTCGGCGAGTTCTACAATGCTCATGTCCATCAGTGCCGCAAGTGCTCTGACGCTGAACTGTAAGTTCTCCATGCTTTCACCCCCTTTCATTCTTCTTCCATACCGAGATAGACTTTCTCGGTGTGTGTGCCTTCTTCGATTCCTGCCTCGACTGCGGCAAGATGCAGTTCGTATAACTGCTTGTGCCAGAACTTCAGCTGCTTGAGTTCCTTTTCGATCTTCGTTGCCCGCTTTTCATACTCGTCTTGATACCGCTGATACCCGTACCAATTAACGTCGTACCGGTCTTTGCAATAATCCATGAGACCGGCAAGTTTCTCTTCACGGTCTGCAATCTTCTTCTGCAGTTTTGCTCTGACTGCTTCAATCTCTTTCAACATGTCAGCGACCCACCTTGATATCTTTCAAGCCGTACCGGGTGATACCTTCGCAGTCTACATAGTCAATGCAGTCTGCCATGAATTTACATTCATCTTGCCAGTCATCCGCAGATACAAGCAGTCTGACCTGCCTGCCGTTGTTCATTGTGACGATGTACTCCGTCATTTCTTGGTGTTGCCCAGGTGCCAATTCTTCGAGCCTTTTGGTCTTCTTTTCTTCCATGTTCTCTTTCCTTTCTTGGTTGGTGTTGTTTAGGTGTTATCGCCTCACCTGTGCCGGCGTTTGTTATGGTAGCCGGCGAACCGTTAGTGCCTATGCTTCGGAAACTCTGCAACGAGTTAATACGGTCTGTTTAATACCGTTGTAGGTAGTATGGTCTTTGACCGTGCCTTTGATTGCGAAGCGTTCGCCGTCTTCGACTTGATGGTATGTGTCGCTCTCGTTCTCGTCTTCGTACCAGCCGAGACCCTTACCGGTCGACCACTTGTAGACGTTGCCGGCGTCGTCTTTCATGAAGTAGAGAAAGGTTTTGCCGTAGTCTGTTTCATACTCGAATGACTTGGTAAGTGTTACTGCGGCGTTGACCTTGTCGCCTATTGAACCTTGCCACGTCGAAGCCTTGTTCGCTTCTGCTTCAGCCTTGCGGTGATCGAAGCGGGCATTCTCTAACAGAGCCTGCCGGTGTGCCTCGATGATTTCCCACGCTTTCAGCCTGTTCTCTCTTTCACGTGCTTCTTTCTCTCGCTTTGCCTCTAATTTTGCCGCATGTTCGGGCGTAAACTCGTACTCTTTCCACGAGACAGTACCTGTGCCTTTGCAATCGAAGCAGACGCCGTCGGCATAGTTGAACGGCACACGACCGGAGCCGTTGCACTTCACGCAGGTGTCAGAGTACTTCCAAACTTTGGTACCGTTCTTGCATATCTTGATGAGTTCTTTCGTTGCCATTTTCTTGTTCTCCTTTGCCGTCTTATTGCGGCTCTCTTGGTCTGTCTCGTCAGTACCGGTAGACCGTTCCCGGTAGACACCCCGAAGGGTGTTTCGACTGTCAGAGTGTTTCAATCAGAATCTCTGCGACGTGTCCGTGCATTTTGATTTTGATTTCGGATACTTTACGGTCGAGCCGTTTGCTACGTCCGAACGCTTCGTCGATGCTTTCGAACTGTTCCGGGAGTGTGTCATTTGAGAAGATAAGTACCGTTCCGCCGAACGTCATTGAAGCGAGTGCGTCATTAACTTTCATGTTGTGTTCTCCTTTTTCCCTGTCTTCAAGTTAACTTTTTGTTATCTTGGAATTTCATCATATGTCAACCTATTGTTAACTGTCAACACATTATGTACAGATTTTTAACCACACGTTAAAATTGAAGAAGAAAAGGAGACCGACAAAATGAACAAATCATTCGATATAAGACTCGGTGAAGTCATGCGCAAACACCGGGAAGCGAAGCACCTTTCAACGACTCAAGTCGGCGAACTGCTCAACGTTTCGAAAGTTTCTGTGCATTATTGGGAAACCGGAAAAAGACAAATCAATGCAAGCATGTTGAAGAAATACTGCGACGTCGTCGGCGTCCGTGTGCAGGCACTGTTTGATGAAATGGACGGTATCATATGAAAACCGCCGTCATATACGCAAGATACTCGTCTAGCGGTCAGCGTGAAGAAAGCATAGTCGGTCAGCTGCGTGAGTGCCGAGAGTATGCGAAAAAGCACAAATTAACAGTGCTCGAAGAGTATACCGACTCGGCACTGACCGGTACTTCAGATCGTCGACCGGCATTTCAGAAAATGATAAAAGACTCCGAGACCGGCGCATTCTCGGTCGTCATTGTTTGGAAACTTGACCGGTTCGCCCGTAACCGGTACGACGCCGCAACATACCGGCATATGTTGCAGGCAAACGGCGTGAAGATCGTTTCAGCGATGGAAAATATCAGCGACTCGCCCGAAGGCATCATACTTGAAGGATTGATGGAATCCCTCGCCGAGTACTACAGCGCAAACCTCGCCGAGAATGTCCGCCGGGGTCTGTATGATTCGGCTCTGGAACGAAAGATGCTGTCACAACCGACGTTCGGATACCGCAAGTCGTCCGACGGAAAATATGAGATAGACGAAACCCAGGCGGCGATTGTGCGCCGGGTCTTCACCGAGTACGCAAACGGGAAACCGTACATGCAGATAATCGACGACCTCAACGCAGAAGGAATCACGACCGGTCACGGTCACAAATTCACTAATAATTCACTGCGGTACATGCTGAAGAACGAGAAGTATATCGGCATCTACCGATACAAAGACATACTCGACGAGCACGGCATACCGCCCATCATAGACCGTGAGTTATACGACCGTGTCCAGAAGGAACGAAAACGCCGGTCATTCACCCGGAAACGAAAGAAACCGACGGGCGGTGACGAATACCTTCTGACCGGTAAGTTGTTCTGCGGTCACTGCGGTCGTCAGATCGTCGGAGAAAGCGTCCGAAACAAAGGCGGCAACACGTACCGGTATTACACTTGCACCGGTACCAAGACCGCAAGCCGAAACGGATGCACGAAAAAGCGTGTGCCGAAAGAATGGATTGAAAACGAGGTCATCCGCATCATCAATGAAGAAGTTTTGACGGATACCTTCATTGACCTCATGGCAGCTGAAGTGCTCCGGTACCAAGACTCAGCCGAAGTCAACCGGACGACGCAAATACTGTCTGACCAATTAGCCGAGATAAAGCGAAAGATAAACAACATAGTCGCCGCAATCCAGAACGGTATATGGTCAGAGACGACCGGCGAAGTGCTTCGGTCATTGGAAGCCGAGCAGAAAGCCACAGAAGACCGTATACGGCACGAAGAACTTACCCGGCGAGTATTTACCGCCGAAGAGATAAAGACGTTCCTGTACGCCCTCAAACGAGCCGAGAAGACCGATACAGAAGCGCAAAGGTATCTGATAAACGCCTGCATCAACCGGATATACCTGTTTGACGACGACGACGGTCAGAAGTTCATATTCGACCTCAACTACTCGACGACCGGTTCAGAGCCGGTATCATTCGAACGTGTTCGACAAATGTGTTCGAACCCCTGCCTTTTCGTAGATAGACGAACAGTGACTGAAGACGGGCACGTTCTCTTGTTCATCAAGGCATAAAAAAAGACCGGTCACGAAGACCGGTTTTTTGTTGTTTGGGTACATGCGGTAAAAAGGTTTGAAGGAAAAAACCCGCATGCACCCTATGCCAAGAAAGGAGGACTACTTTCGGGGCGTCAGATTGATGATAATTCTTTGATTGTGTCGTCGATTGCTTTGTCGTCTTTCTTTGTCGGTTCTTTGAGCAGTAACAGTATCTGAATCAGTGCCGCATTCTGTGCCTTTGCCGTGCGCTCTGATTCTTCTTTGTTCTCTCTGATTTTGTCGAAGGCATGATTGATGTCTTTCTTCATATCGACCATCTCGTGTTTGATATCGGCGATCTCTGCCCCGTGTGCCGTGACCATAACTTTGACCTGTTGCAATGGTTCGCCGGCATTCTTTCGTGCCGTAGAAATGCTGTTATACAGTGACACGACCTGCCCGACGAGCAGAAGCACACCGACGACCGCAACCCATGTGATATCCTGCATCATTTATCACCTTCTGCCTTCTTGAACTGATACCCGAAAAAGAACGAGATACACATTGTGTAGATGTTGACGAAGTCGTCCGGTAACTCTCGCCCATTCAGAACGAGCAAACCGAAGATCGCCGTCAAGAAGATCGTGATAATCGACTTGACCGAAAGCAGAGCAGAAATGCGTTGCAGAATGGTCGTGCCTGAGGTCGGCTCTGGGTCTGTCCAAGAATCGCCCTGTATCGGCTCAAATTCGATGGTATCGTCTTTCATGGTCTGTCCCTCGTCTTTCTGTGTTTCGCCGCCTGTAGGCGTGTTTACGTCGGTCTGAGGCGGTATCTGTGCCGGTTCCGTTCCGATAATGGCAACCGCACTCGGTACTTCTCTGCCTGTGTCTCGTATGTACTCGAATTCGGTACCGTTCCACCGCCCGAACTGTGCAGAGCCGCCGCCGTCGAGAAATGAGATTGACTCAATGGCGTACTGTCTGAAGTCAGCTGCAATCTGCTTCGGGGTGAGTTCCTGTTTCGCAATGCCGACGGCATAATCACCCTGCACGAACCGTATCACGAACGAATACGTCGATACAGTGTTGACATGATTAATACCGACCATTCGAGCGTACTGATAGTTGCCTTGTGCCGGGTAAACGACCGCCGGCGAGTAGACGTTATGCGTCGGCTCAATGTGAATGCCGGTACAGTCACCGTATGCGCCCGTGTCGAGATCGAAATACAGTGTCGTATCTTGGTTCGGGGTCTCTGTCCAAACGTCGTTCAGTGGTGCCGAGATATCACCGTAGGTTGTGCCGTACGGGTCTTCGGTATCTGACCGCATCTGAAAGTAATTAGCACCTGTGACCTTTGCGTATATGTTCGCATTGCAGTCGAGATCTTTGATGCCCTGTAACCGGTTCAGACCGGCAGACAGTATGACTGCCTTCTGTTTCTGGGTCTGACGGTACAGTGCGTATGCGTGCCCGTTGATGGTCACGTCCGACGCTCCGGGTGAGATCGTTGCCCACCCTTTGAAACGCATTGCGCCGAGCATGTCGCTATAGTTCGTCGCTTTCTCGGTGACGTACGGCGCACCTTGGTTCTGTCCTAATTCAAGATTAGGCGAGAAAAACATGCACACGTGACTTTGATTGTGAGACGCACTGCCACGGTCAAAAAAGACCCAATCGCCGCTCTGCAGCTGAACCGGGTCTGTAATGAAATCGAAGTACTTTGCATACCCGTATTTGTCTTTGAGCCGCCACAGGTCGCAGACGTAACCGGTCAACGCACAGTATGTCGATACGTTTAACTTGAAGTACCGAATAAATGCGTCGAAATAGTCCCAACATTGAAAACCATACGCTGAATCGGTGTTGTACGATTTGCCGAGTGTCATTGCTTTCCATTCTGCCGGTGTCATGGTCTGCCCCCCTTCACCAAAAAACGTGCTTGTGTTTGCACGTTATGTTTGAATTAAATGTTGATTAAAATCGGGCAAGGATTTGCACCTTGCATGACCCAAACATTTCCGTCACAACGTCTGCAGCAATGAACTCCTTCGTTCTAAAAACTGCATCGTGGATTTGAACCACGTTATTAGTCTTACGGTTGCATATGCGTCTACCTATTCCGCCACCGATTTTGTGTTTACTTGAAACCCCTGTGCTGTTTGCACGTGTTGTTATTGCTCAATGTAAATCGCTATGCACCGTTTTGTTCCGCTCGTTTTGTGATAAATCTGTTCACTTGCTGCGTATGTGTTTAACTGAAAAGCTGATCCGTCGGCACTTACTGCATACGTTCCAGCAACGCGCGCGACAACGGTTGTGGTTTTTTGAATCTGAATATATGTTCCTGTTAAGTTGTTATTTCCGTTCGCATTCAGCGTAATCGAATTAGGGCGTGCTATCGTTGCTATCAGTGTTCCGGACACATGAGAAAGTTCACCGATTTCCTTAATTTTTGAATAATCAAAAGGTTCAGGTGTAGGACTGTCCCCGCCGGCTTTCTTTGCCGCCTCGTCGTTCGACCCGTACCGCACCCTAACTGCCATTGCCTAACACCTCGCCGCCTTTGCTTTCAATGCTGTCTGTGAGTACCTGTATACCGCTCAGAGTTCGAGATAGCACATATGTGCCGACAGTACCGCCGTCTGCGTCGTCAATTTCGAGATAGTCGCCTGCTTCGATGTAGGGCAGACCGATTGCGTCAAGTGTGACAGGAACAAAACTGACGTCTTGCAGTTTGGGCACAAAGTTTTCGTCAAGCAACGCTTTGACATATTCTTCAAGTGTTTGACCGGTCAAGTCAGCTGCCGATAGATTAAGACTCTTCAAAAAATAGTTGTCGTTCATTGTATACGTCGACTGTCCGGTTCCGACGTCGTATGTGACGATTTGTTCTTGCCCTGCATCGACGTCTTTGTATGTTGCGGTTATTGTCCCGACCGGCTCGACGTCGAATTCATCCCACCATAATTCAGAATATTCAGCCGGCGTCATTGCGACCGGTTCCGATTTAGAGACTGTTACATACTCTGCGTCGCCGTTTCTGCTTGGTCGTCTAAACTGACCGTGTATTTCTGTGTAACCGTCAACTAAAGACGCAAAATCTAATGCATCTGTGTAAGTGCTTAAATATCCGTACGCTCCTGTGGCGGTTACTTCTATGGTTTGATTTAACATATCGGGGTCTGTTAGGGTGTATTGATATGCGTGTAGATTCGATACTGTTTCTCCTATGTTGAACGATTCTGACGAAGTTGTTCCAAGGTCTATCACAGCACGGTCACAGCCGCTATTTTTGAAACAAATCCCATACGATCCGGTTTCGTTCGCAAAAGCATATAAATAACCTGTGTCTTCAGCATTTTCAAAAGCATATACAACTTTATTTCCGTATCTTGTATCACTGTCAGCATAATAAAATACTGTCAGAACGCTCCTCACGATGTTTATAACATCGGTAGGCGCATTCAATTCATTAAGTCTGTCTAGCACAGGCGTAATAGTAGAATAATCAACATCACACACAACTCTAAACAAACTGTCCCGGTCGCTACGAAGCATAGTATCAAACATCCAATTTTTGATTTGTCCGAAATATGTCATTGCGCCACTTCTTCTAAATGAAATGGTGTGCAAAGTGTCACCGTCGTACCAAGATATCGGGCGCACTACGTCATAACTTGATGCCGTGCTGTTTGTCTCTAGTTCTGTTTCCGTTACAGTAATATCAGAAATGTCGTTTTTGTTACATGCAAGCAATAACGGCACGTTTTGTATCATGCTTTTTTCATTTTGGTATAACGGTGCATTGAATTTGAATTTCAAGAATGGCGACAACTCGACTTTCTGACCGCCGACGACCGAGAACGCATCTACCCTTCTATGCTTCATTGCCCCTTGCGATCTTGGGCAAGACTCAACGATGAAACGACCGTATGGTACACGATACATAATGTGCCCTTGGTACGGCGAGACGACTTGACAGTCTAACCACTTCCACGTTCCCGCTTCTTCACGTGCGTGCACTTCTTGCCACTGTTGAAAAAGCCATTCTGCGCCTAGACTTGCGACTTCGATTTCAATCGCACACTCGATAGTCATGCCGTAAATATTCTGTACGCCCACGCACTCAAATTCGATTTCAGACCGCTCTGACAGACCGAACTGAAACACCTGTGCAGAGCAAATCGACTCTGTGAATGATACCGACTCAGAAACGATATCGTCGTTCGTGAGGTCGGCGTTTTCACCGTTCGGGAAATGTACACGAAAATTCTTGAAGACGCTGTCAGCCTTGAACAGTGCCTGTACTTCTGTAGGTACGTTCAGCATGTTACATTTCCTCGAATTCTACGGTCACATACATGCCGGCAGGGTTGTAGGCATACGCTTCGGTGCCGTATGCGACCTGTGACGAGATGCGTGCCGTCGCTACTATCGGCACAAGACCGGTGCCGGTCGTCGTGTTGTTCGGATGCACGCCAAGATTGTAATAACTACCGCCCGTTTTTGCGGTCTCCATGTCGGCGAGAAATTGATTGTATTCTGCCTTCTTCAGAAGCAGATTGACGGTGCCGGCAATCCTTGTGCGAATTGTCGACACCCTGTTCCGATGATTGCCGTCAACCCATGCCTGGGTTACGTTTTCCCGGCGAACGTCATACGCCGTCTGCTTGACCTTGTCGGTGTAGTCTACCGAACCGACTGTGAATAACTGATAATCTGCCATGCGTTACACCTCTCAGTACTCAAAACCACTGCGACCGGTCGACGTCTTGAAGTTTGCGTTTTGTGACCGAACGACCTTGAATACCCGACGTGCATCGGTACTCAGTGTCACCGGGTTTGCGACGATCTGTTCGAGCAATTCTTCAATACGACTCAGTTCAGCTGCGCCAGAGTTTTGCTGAATCATGCGTGCGAGTAAATCGTTACCGACGACCATTTCGCCGCCGTTGCCGTCTCCGAATCCCTTCATACCGGATGCGGTCGGCACGACCGTCGGCGTACTGAACATGATTGCGTTCTGATATGCTTTTTTGTACCAATCAATCGAGATTTTCGGCAATGAACCTTGACCCATCAACCCCCAAGGCGGCTCACCGCCAGATACGTGAAAGTGCGGAAGCTTTAAAGGCGGCAGAGACCACGAGAAGTTAAACACGCCTTTGATTTTCTCGACCGCATCTGTGACGATCTTTTTTGCGCCTTCGATCTTTTCGCTGATGGTGCTTTTGATGTTTTCAAAGACGGTCATGACGTTGTCTTTGAGATTGTTAAACGCTCCAATCGCATTATCTTTCAGTGTGTTGAAAGCATTTACGACGTTATCACGCAATGTGCCTGCCCATGCTACGACAGTATCCCAGTTCTGATACAGTGCCACACCTGCGGCGACGAGTAGAGCGATGCCGGCAACCACTGCGGCGACCGTACCGACTAAAGGCAATACAGCAACATTCAGTGCCGCCGCCGCTCCTGTTATTGCTGAGATAATGCCGAGCACCGGCGAAATTGCCGCAACCAATCCAAGCACCGCAAGAATTGCCGCCTGTGCCAGACCGGAAAGGTTACCGAACCATGTTGCGAGTTTTGATATGCCTGTCACGATCTTTTCGACCGCCGGGGCAAGGGTCGTTGCAAGTGCCGCACCCGCCTCTAATGCCGCCTGCGTCGCTGTCGCTTTCAGTGTGTCGACTTGGTCGTTTAACTGATTCGCCGCCTGCATCGTCTCGCCCGAAAGAATCAGACCTGCGTCTTCTGCCTGCTGTCCGTATGCCTTCAATGCCTGCCCGCCGTCGTCGACGATGCCTGACAAATCCATTGCCGATTTACCGAACAATTCCATGGCGAGCGCATCACGCTCGGTCTCGTTTGAAACCTCTGACAGTGCTTTCAACGAGTCGTACCAGACGTCGGTTGCGTTACGCATTTCACCGGTCGCCTCGTCTCGGATTGATACGCCGAGCGTCTCGAAAGCGTCAGAGCCGTTCGCCATGTTCTTGACGAGTTTCGCCATGCTTCCGGTCATTGACTCGAAAGAGACGTCGACGAAGTCTGACGCATATTTCATCTTCTGCAGTTCCTCGACCGTCAGACCGGTATTGCGGGCGAGTGTGTTGTATTCGTCTGCCTGTGCGGATGCGGCAAAAGCATTCGCAAGCAGACCGCCTGCAGCTGCCCCCGCCGCCATTGAAAGACCTTTCGTTTTGTTCGACCATTCCCCGGTCTTTGCAGAGACATCTGACATGGTCGCTTTAAAGTCTTGAAGCGGTGCGCTCATGCCGTCGAGTTGGTCTTTCCACTTTTTCTGTGCAGACTCACACGCTACAATCTCACGTTCAATAGCGTCATACTGTGCGGCGTTTTCTTCTGTGCGACCGCCTAACTGTTCCTGCGCTTTCTGCAGGTTCTTGACCTTGTCTTCAGAATCTTTGATTGCCTTGTTCAGCAATTCCGTCTTCTGCCGTAAGAGTTCTGTGTTCTTTGGGTCGAGCTTCAGAAGCCGGTTGACGTCCGACAACTGCTTCTGCGTGCTTTTCAATTTGTCGTCAACATCACGCAGTGACTGTGACAGTTTCGACGTATCACCGCCGATCTCAATCGTTATGCCTCGAATCTTGTTGCCTGCCATGCTTGCCGGCTCCTTTCTAAAATTTATTCATGTCGTCCTGTGTAGCGACCTTTGCGTACTCGACGTCGTCGTTCGACTTCTCTGTGAACATGTCGAAAACCATGCCCATGTCGAGGTCTTCGAGGTCTTGCATACTCAGACCGAGTTCTGTGCATCTTAACAAAAAAAGCGCAGTAGTCATTCTGCGACTAGTCTGCGCTATTTTTTTTTACCTGTTTCGAGTGTCTCCATGCTCACGCCCCATAATTCGATAATCTGAGGCAGTATTTCGTAGATAGAGAACATGTCGAAAGTATCCAACCATTCATTGGCATCTGACGGTACGGTATCGTCTGCCTGCTTCGCCATTGTATACGCAATGTTCTCGAACGTTTCGAGTGCAGACGCAGACAGCGTCTGACCGTTTCCGATACTCGTCGACAATGCCTGCATGTCAACGAGAAGGTCACGGTTAAACTGCTGTCTGTATCGCCTCGCCGTCGAAGCAGTCGCCTTGAACTTTACCGGTCTGCCGTCTACTTCGAGTGTCTTTTCCATGCTGATTACGCTGTCGGCTCCTGCACCGCCGTGAACCATGTCTGATAAGGGCTCTGCGCATCGTCGTCGAACGGGCACCGGCTCTTCACGACGCCGTCATTGATACGGGCAAGTGCCGTGATAGTGATTGTTTCAGTCTGCGGTGAAACTGCATCTTCTTTCGTCTGACCGGATACTTCGGCACGAGTCGCAGTGCATCTGTAGAAGCAGTGCCGTGTTGCGTTCTCGTCACCTTCGAACTGAAACAGAAGCGCAAATTCTGTCTGCGTGTCGTCGGCTCTCTCAACGTAGAATCCTTTTGCGTCGAGTGTTTCGCCGAGAATCGCCGTGCGGAACGCATCTGGAATCAGTGCGAGTTCGAGGTCACCGCTGTAGCCGTTGTTTGCGACACCCTGCCAATATACGACGTTGTCTGCGTAGAACGGGTCAGATGAACCCTCGGCACTCAGAGAAATTGAAACGGCACCCGGAAGCGCAACCGGTGAGCCGTATGTGAGTGCACCGTCAGCCGCAACCTCTGTGACCGGTGCAAAATAGCACGCTTTAATACCGTACTTAATCTTGTTAGCCATTGATTATTACCTCACTGTCATAAAGTACTTGATACATGTTTTCGGACTCGATAAAGGTTTCTGACTTGTTCCAGAACCCGCAAATGTCGCCGAGTACCTGCTCGACCTGGGTTTCTGTCTCGAAGTCTTTTTCAGCCGTGTACAGTTCGACGTAAAGCCGGTTCACGTTTGCGTATACCTTGTTATCGGCTCCGAAATTGTCGGTGTTTGGATAGTAGTAACAGATGTACGGCAGTTCCGGTACCTGCCCTTCTCGCCATTGAAGATACGTGACAGGCAGACCGGACGACTGCAGTGTTTCGTAAATGTCTTGAATAGTCATATTCTTTTGCGTAACTCCGTTTCGAACATTTCTGCGACTTTGTCGTTGACCGGCGCAATGTGCGGAAACGATCTCGTCCGACCGCCGTTTTGTTTTGCGTGCCCGAATTCGAGCAGATGCGTCAGTCGATAGTGCTTCTTATTGAAGACCGTTGCGTCGGTGTATCCGACTTTCTTCTGCACTTCTGTCGACCATGAGGCACGGTACTTGCGCCCTTTGAAGTCGCCTGCCGTCTTGAGTTCGGCAGCTGCCTTCTCGGCGACGTCTTGTACCGTCTCGTTTACGGCTTCGGTAACCTCTTTGCCGTATTCGTTGAGATACTTTGAGACGACCGCTGAAAGGTTCGCAGAAGCAATTACAGAACCGCTCACGATCCTTTGCGCCTCTCGACGTACAATTCGACGGTGTCGTCTTGTGCCCGGTACGTGCGGTAAATCGAATATCGCACGCCGTCATACTCGCAGGTGTCTTCGCCGGCATAGTCGTAAAAGAACATTGTGAAACGCAGTTCAGGGTTGAGACCGAGCCTGCCACCCTCTGACCATTCGGTGCGGGTGACGTTGGATACGTCGCAGAAGACCTCACGACGTGTTTCTGAGGCTCTCTGCACGCCGAAAGCGTCGGTCGTGTATGTTTTACTGACCAACGTCAAAACGTCGCTTCTATCCATTCGTTTCGCCCCATTCTGTGAAGCCGGTTGACATGCTCATCTGCCGTTTCTGTTCGTCGTACGATGCCTTCAAGCGGTCGTACTCGTTACTATCCAATTTCCCGAAGTTGAATTTGCAGAAAGTTATAACCGCCATGACGACCGCAGGGTTGGTCAGATAATCACTGCCGATAATCTCCGTATCAATCCCTGCAAACCCCATATCGGCGACGCACTGATTCACAAGGTCGGTCAATTCTGCGTCGAACGCATCCGTTTTGATTCTCAATGCGAGTTTGATTTTTGCCAGTAAATCAGTCATGCGTAATACCTCTCAAGTGAACAAAAAGGCGGGTTTACTTCGCCGCCTTCTTCTTTGCCGTTTTCTTTTTCAGTTCTTTGACCGCTTCGATTTCACGTGCGTCAATCTCAAACACGGCGCACGGTTCAGCGACACCCAGAGCACAGAGCCGGGCACACTCTGCGTCAGTGACGTTATGCGTGCCCGCTTCTGCGTAAATGTGCGTTGCGGTCTTTAACTTGACCGTTTTCATTATGCCGTCGCTTTGACGATTGTGAAGCGTCCCGGTGCGGTGACGTCATAACCCGCATAAATTCTGCCGAGAACACGAATCATGTCGGAAGTCATGAGGGTATGGTCGTCGAACTTGAACTTCACGTCGTCGCCTTCGGGGAAGTTTACGGTAAAGCCTTTGAGGTCGCCGATAATCATGTAGACCTTGTTGGAAGATGCGTTATACGGAAGCAGTGAGTCTGTAAACAGTACCGGCAGACCGTTGAACACGTCGCCGACATTATTGCCGGATGTAATCTGAATCTGCTTAAGTGCGCCCCATGTAGCACGGTTCATGATTGCTACTACGTCAGTAGCCTCTGCAGAAAGCAGTGCTTCAGCCGCAACGATTGTGCCGGCACCAAGTGTCTGTGTAAGTGTTGCAACTTCCGGTTTTGTGTTGTCTTCGGTTGCATCGATGATTGCCATAATCACTTCACCTGCAAGTGCCTTGACGATCCGGTATGCGAGTTCGTCGTAAATGTAGTCGAGGAACGCTTCACCGCCCATTGCGTAAACCTCGTCAGAAATAGGTACCCACTTCTTAATGCTGACCGGAACGAGGTTGACGATACCGAGTGTCAGTGTCTCTGCCTCTACTTCGCCGGAACCTTCAGTGTGTACGACTGCTTCTGTACCGGAAATCTCAAAGTTTACCTTCAGATTGCCTTTGATAAAGGTCTTGCGCACACGGTTCATAATTTCGTCGTTTTCCCATGCGGTCATGACCTTGGTTTCGACGAATTCCGGTACGACTACTGTGCCGGTGCCGACGTTCTCAGTCAGAAGTGCACGGCACTCTGCATCGTTGCCGGTCTTGACGTATTCAGCAAATGCGTCGATGTATTCTTTTGTGTTGCGGTACTCTTTAACGTCCATCATCTGTTCTACCTCTCTCTCTTCGATGGTCTCGACCGGTGCTGTCTTCATGTTTGCGACCTTGTCGAGAAGTGCACGTTTCTCTTCAGCTGCAGTCTTAATCTGATTCTTACGCTCAATAAGTGCGTCTACTTCTGCGCTGAGTTCTTCGAGATTTGCCCCGTCGGCATTCATCTCTGTTTCGATCTCAGACATGCGTGCTTCAATGTCTGCGACCTGCATTTCTTTGATATCCATGCGTTAAACCTCTCTATGTATCTTCAACTTCAACGAAAGCATCGCTCTTGCGTGTTCGGCTTTCAGTCTCTCCGCTTCTCTCTTTTCAATCACTCCGTCGAAAAGAGACCGATACGCAATACCGATATTCGTTGAGGGGTTGGCGGGGAAAGCCACGGCACTGATGTCAAAGACCTTGCGAATCTTGTCTATGACTCTTGTGACCTTGCGTGCTTCCTCTTCGTAATGGTCTTCAGCGACCACGAAAGAAAAAGACATCTGCGAGTAGTTGCCCGTCTGGATGTCTTCGTACATTTCTCTGCTTGCTTCTGTCAGACCAAGGTCTGTATCTGAGAACAGACCGAAGTTGTCTACCGTCAGAGCGATTGCCCCGTTCTTTGTCCGGGCAAGCACTCTGCCTTCATGGTCTCTCAGAAACACGACGTCGGTCATGTCTGCATCATTGAAGGCGTCAGGTGCGATCCGCTCGAAGAATTCGATACCGTCATCGTCAAATAACTTGTACGGCTCGAAGGTCGAAGCGTAACCCTGCACCCGGTATGACTTCTCGCCTTCGTCATCGGCACGCACTTCAAACGTGCCCAGGTTCCGGTATTCCCTGTCATTCTTGATTGCCATTGTCATTAACCCCCTCACGTGTAAACGTGCCGTCTGAATTCATCAGATAGTACTCACCTCTGATGGTGTATGCCTGCCCCTGCCCGTCGGGTAACGGTGGCAGGTTCCAGATTTCCCGAATCTCGTCACGGTTCAAAATGCCTCTGTCTGCCATTTGCGACGAGACGTTCAACTTCTCTTGAGTTGACATATACTGCAGCCGGTTTGCGGTCGCCATGATTAAAGTGCCTCGCTGAATCTCAGTATCAGAAAAGACCGCATGCGTCATCGCTTCGCTGAACTGTATTGCGAATGTTTCAATCGCCGACTCATAGAATGCCGACCACGCATCACCGAAAGCCTTCGACTGCAGAACGTCTTCATTCACGCCGAAATAGTTGTAGACATTCGTCCGAATCTCTTCGAGTTCCGCTTCTGGTACTTCATATGCCTGCGTGTCGATTTGTTTAATGTCGGTATATGTGTTCGGGAAAAGCAGTATGCCGTTGTTCGCACTGTCTGCCTGTAGGTTCGCTTCTGTGAACCGTAACCGCTCACGGCGCAGGTCGTCGGTCTTGGTAAAGTTGTTCACTCTCGCAATGAACGAGTAGTTCGATCCGTTCTTCACCGCTTCTTCAATCGACTGATTGTTCAGGTGCTCAAGTTTCATCGTCGAATTCAGTGCGTTATTAGGTTCACCGAAAAAGTCTGACGAATACTGAAACTTCGTGAGCACCGCACAGTCGGCGAGGCGTTCAGCTGCCCTCTGCCGGTTGTAGAACGTATACCGCAACCACGGTTCACCGTCATACTCGACGACCTCGCATTTCTTCGGCAGTATCGGATAATACCCGACGACGTTCATGTAATCGTCGTAAACCGGAACAATAACGCATGTGTTGTGCATGTCGAGTATCGTTGACGCCCGGTACAGAAACTGCGACCAAGTCTGCCACGCATTCGGGCGCAGTTTTAGACGTGTCTGAAGCGCAGGTTTCGCAGTTCCGATAATTTCTACCTTCAGTTTCGAAACGTGCCGTGCACGGGCGTCAATTGCGCTCCTAACGAGTGCAGACTCATACAGGCGACCATTCCACGAAGAAAAGTGCGGTCTGTATGCGGTCAGAGCCTCGAAGTATCCGTCGTAATTCTTGGCGACGTCTTCGTTCTCTTTCTTGAATAAAAAGTCAAATAATCCCACGGTTTCACCTCACTCTTCGTTCTTCAGCTGCTCGCCTATTTCGCTGTACCACTTCTGACGCACGCACATTGCGTCAAGCAGTGCCGCCATGAAGTCGACGTGTACGTATGTCGACAGTTTTATCAGTTTCTTTCGTCCGCTCTCTGCATTCAGTTTGAGTGCGGAATCGTACATATGAATCTTTGCAAGGTCGTTGTCAACGACCTTCACTTTGCCGTCTCGCAGTAGACCGTCGAATTCGTCTATGACACCGCTGAGGTTTTCGCCCTGATAGACGTCGTCACAGACGAAGCCGTAACCCTGTAAAGCCTGTGTCAGATACTGCGAGTTGTACCGGTCATATCCGATGCGCAAAGGCAGAATCTCGTACTTCTCGACTAACTCAGTAAGCCACTTGTAACAGTCGTTATAGTCGACGAAGTTGTCACCGGATAAAACGAGGTTGCCTTTCTTCTCGTAAATCGAATACGGCACACTGTCTCGTGCCTGCATCGTCTCCAACCGCTCACGAGGCATGAAGAACTTCGAGAAGACATACAGAATGCCGTCTTTCTCAATCACTGCCACACATGCGGTCAAGTCTGTTGTCCGTGACAGGTCAACGCCGACGACGCAATAGTGATGCGCAAAATCGGCGAGCGTCAGACCGTGTACCTGTGCCGCTTCGATATCCTTTGACTGCAACCATGCCGTTGAGGCACTCTGCTTTATGTTGCAGTACTTGCACAAGAATTCTGCCTTCTTCGAAAGACTGCCTTCTGCTATGGCGATCTCTTCGAGAAGATAGTCGACTGTAATTGATACACCCAGGTTCGGGTTGCTCTTCTTTAACTCGTTGATGTCGTTCCACTTCTCTACATCGTCAATCATGTAAAGAAACGGCAGAAGACGCCGTTCTTTGCTGTCACCGTTGAGAAAGCGTGTTGACCGCTTCATGAGTTCATCAAAGATGCCGTCGTTGACGTAACCGGACGTCGAGATGCTCAGAAGGATACTTTGCCGTCGTGCGCCCATGCCCGATTTGAGTACTTCATACTGACGAAGTGACTGCAGACCTTCCCACGAAGCGACCTCGTCACAGAGCGTGATAGACGGATTGAAACCGTCGCTCTTCTTTGCGTTAAATGCGATCTTCTTCACGGTCGAATTTGTGCCGGGAATGTATAAGTCTGTCTGCCGGTGTTTCTCCATGGTCGGGTCATCCGGGTTCATCTTCCGCCGGCTCGAATCCAATACCCGAGACTCTTTGAACTTCTCTTGATACTCTGGGTCGAGTGTCGTCATTGTCCAGATGCTCGAATAAGACAGTTCTGACTGTTCGAGTTTTGGCGCAACAACATAACACCGGTTGCCGAAACCGTCGGTACACCATATGTACCGGACGATTGCAGCTGCAAAAAGTGTCTTGCCGTTCTTTCGACCGACTACGAGAAACACTTCACGAAAGATGCGGTACCCATCTTCGTCAACGACCCCGAACATGACTGACAGCATCGCTTTCTGCCACAGTTCGAGATTGAGATTGCCCGGTGCGAGTTCGCCTTCAGTATGGAAGCAGTGCGCCTGTATCCATTCGACGGCGTGATTCGCTTTCTTTTGGTCAAAGAAAAACTTCTTCGTCTGAAGACCGTTCACGATGTACTCATAAATCAGCCGAACCCACCTGCCGACGGTTACCGAGCCGTCTTTCATTTGCTGATAGTAGGCGAATATGTAGTTGTCTGAAGATTTGATCATTTCGTCTCCGATCTTCTCTGCGTAAAACGTCCGAAAACCGCTTCAC
>OCTW011464635.1_pt1 | contig 25076 bp, 24 predicted proteins | sample 1539671 | NCBI WGS metagenome assembly OCTW01 (sample SAMN02144230, study PRJEB22623) | gut metagenome | biome: sheep rumen | host: Ovis aries | place: New Zealand | reverse complement strand
CGGCGGGATTGATATGGCAGCCGGAGATGTTGCCGATGGAATACGCCATTGCCACGATTGTCAGGCCGAAGGCCAGAGCTGTCAGCAGATAACCGCTGCCCGCAGCAGCGTCGCAGCCTACCAGCATCGCCGTACCGCAGCCCAGGACCACCAGCGTTGCCGTGCCGATGCATTCCGCAAGATACTTTTTCATGTCTGGTACCCTCCTTGTTTTTTGCAATTATTATACAGAAATACTGTATACGATGCAATAAAAACTCTGAAACTGGATCGTGTCAAGAGTTCCGGGAAAAAAGTTCAGGAGATATTGATTTGCTAATAAATACTGGAACTATGCATCTGATATGGCAGATATGGTATATTGAAACCCAACGGTTTATTCATTTTTATCTTTAAATACTCGTTTGCTTGTGGCTAGAAACATCAGGACAGCACAGACTGCCTCGACAGCAACGCCTACGATCAGAATGATGCGGATAGTGGTGTGTTCCAGCATATAACCGCCGGTCAGACTTGCAATGATGCCCACCAGACCGGTGACGCCTACGGAAAGGAAGCCCTGGGCTTTGACAGAATCCTTTTCGCCGACAATGGAATTGGCATAAAAAATGGAGGAAACGGAATAGAAGCCGGTATAGAAGAAGTGAAGCAGTTGAAGGGCGATCAGCCAGGTGACGTTTGGAATCACCAGCATGAGGGAGAATTTGAGCAGGCCGCTGAGGCTGGAAATACGCAGCATCCTTTCCGCTGACAGCTTTTTGAGCAGGGGTACCCCCAGAAACACGGCTGGCATTTCAGCAAATGCGCAAACGGAAAGCACCATTCCCATTTCTGTTTTTCCTCCGCCGTAGTATTCCACAAAGTAGATCATATAGGTATTGGTGATCATCTGCGCGAAGAAAATCAGAATAACGCTGATCAAAAACAGGTCATAGCGTTTATACTTCCGGAAAAAAACCAGGAAGCCGCTGGGCTGACCGCTGTTCTCCGCAACTGTTCTTTGGACAAGGATGGCGACGGGCATTTTCATCAGCCGCAGGAGGATGAAAAGCCCTTCAAGTACAGTTAAGAAGACAGGAAGAACAGCTTCTGTTCCCAAGGCCTCGGTAAGCCGCCCAATGAAGTAGCCGGCCGCAGCGTATCCCATGGAGCCGATGCTGCGGGCAATGCCGTAATTGATATCCGAACCCGCGGCATTGCTCTGGAGGCACAGGGATACCATGAAAGGCTGCATGGAACTGACCAGGCCCAGGGTGGCAAACATACAGACGAAAGAAACGCCATATGCCTTTGGCAGCAGCATCAGAACCAGAACAAAGGCAGCACAGACCAGGAGCAGGCAGGAGAGAATGCCCCGAACGGTGATTTTCTCAGCTTTGTCCGCCAGGGTGGACAAGACTGATTGCAGTGTAATTGTCAGCAAAGCTCCGATGGTGGTTACATAGCCGATCTCGGTGGGCTGAAAGCCCCGCCCGGCCAGAAGTACCGTGCCGAAGGAAAAAGCTATCAGGTAATCGACCCAATAGCCAAACTGAAAAGTAGAATATTGCAGGCTCAGTCTGCGGTCAGGTTGATTCATACTTCTGTTTTGTCTCCATTGTTTGGAATGTAAGGAAGCGTCAGCTCCACGGTGCCATGACCGCTGAATATATGCTGCCGGATGCCGGGATCATCCAGCACATGGCGGTTGACCGGATCTTCCAGCAGATGGGGGATGCAGTAGTCTGCCGTTGGCCACAGCGCCACAGAGGCGCTGCAGGCGTCATAGAGAGCAGCTGAAGCCCCCGGGAATCCGTGATGAGCGATTTGTACGATATCACAGGACAGTTCCTCCGGGCGGCTCAGCAGGTATTGACTGCCCAGACGGTAAATATCCCCCAGAAAGAGGATCCTCTGCCCTTGAAAAGAAACGCGGAGCACGGTGGAATGATCGTTGAAGGTGCTTTCTTCCGGCAGGTTTTCATGGGTAAAGAGAAAATCGAGGGTTAGTTCCCGCAAACACATGCTCTCTCCGGCATGAGGGGAAACTATGGGAACGTCCGCACAGACTTCATCCACAATCTCATAGAACTTCTTAACTGTCGCAAGGTCGTTGCTTTTGATATCCCATCCATCGGAAACGGGCGGAAGCGGAAGAGGCTGGAAATTGAAAATCAGCTTTTCCAGTTCGATATCCGTACGGTGGCACATCATCATTCGGAGGAATACCCCGATATGGTCCTGATGGGCGTGAGAAAAGAACCAGCCGGCTATCCGCGGTTTGACGTGGCTTCGGGCCAGCATCCATTGATACAGCGATTCCTCTTCTCCGGGGGTGAAATATCCGCCGTCGATCAGGAAGAAGCTCCCGTCTGACAGTGTGAAGGCATAGCTCATGCCGCAGTCGACCAGGGACTGATCCAGCTGGAATTGGGTCAGCGTTGTCACAGTACATCGCCTTCTTCCAGATAGACTCGTGCTTCGTAGGGACGGAAGCGAGTACCGTTTCCGCCAATATAATTGCACAATAGCAGGCGGCCACAGCACAGGGGCAGGACCTCGGGACAATCTTTTTCTTCCCCGTTGAAGCCGCACAGGACTGTCAGACGCTGGCCCGGCATGACTCGCTGATAGGCAAACAGGAATGGATGATCGGGCAGAAGCAGTTCGTAATTGCCGTCTGTGATCACATCCATCTCCTTGCGCAGACGGATCAGGTGGCGGTAATAGGAAAACACGCTGTTTTCGTCATCGACCTGAGCGGCGGCGTTGATCTCACGGTAATTGGGATTGACTTTGATCCAGGGAGTGCCGGCGGTAAAGCCGGCATTTTCAGTACTGTTCCACTGCATGGGAGTACGGGCGTTATCCCGGCTGCGGCAATGGAGCCGCTGAAGCATATCCTCAGGCGTGACGCCCCGCTGACGGGTGTATTCTTCATATATGTTCAGTGTTTCGATATCCCGGTAGTCATCAATGTGGTCAAAGGCGATGTTGGTCATGCCCAGTTCTTCCCCTTGATAAACATAAGGAGTACCCTCCATCATGTGAAGCAAGGTACCAAGCATCTTGGCGGAAGCGGCTCGTTTTTCGGGTGTGCTGTCGTCACCAAAGCGGGAAACCACCCGCGGTTGGTCATGGTTGTTCCAGTACAGGCTGTTCCATCCCATGCTGTGCAGTGCCGTTTGCCAGCGGGACAGTACGCGCCTCAGGTCGTCCAGGCGGAAACGGTTGGTGGTCCAGCGGCCGTTTTCATCGTTGTCGATCCCCATGTGTTCAAACTGGAACACCATGTCCAGCTCCTTTTCTTCCGGGGCGGTGTATAATTGCGCCTGAGCGGGGGAAACGCCGGGCATTTCACCCACGGTGACGACGGGGTAGCGGGAGAGTACCTCGCGGTTCATTTCCTTCAGAAATTCATGGATGCGGGGGCCGTTCAGACAGTAAGGCGTAAAATCCGCGTAGCGTCCGCTTCGGATTTTGCCGTCAGGCAGTCCGGGCACCTTGGAGATATAGTTGATCACGTCCATGCGGAAACCGTCCACGCCTTTGTCCAGCCAGAAGCGCATCAGGCTGTACACTGCCTGGCGCAGCTCTGGGTTTTCCCAGTTGAGGTCGGGCTGCTTGGGGGAAAAAAGGTGCAGGTAATACTGGCCGGTAGGACCGGCCTGTGCCCAGGCGCTGCCGCCAAAGCTGGCGCCCCAGTTGTTGGGCGGACCGCTGTCTTTGCCGTCCCGCCAGATATAGAAATCCCGGTAAGGGTTTTCCTGACTGCTCTGGCTTTCCAGGAACCAGGCATGTTCGTCGGAGGAATGGTTGACCACCAGGTCCATCATGATTTTTAAGCCCATTTTATGGGCTTTCGCCAGGAGGTGGTCAAAATCTGCCATGGTACCGAATTCCGTCATGATGTCCCGGTAATCACTGATGTCATAGCCGTTGTCGTCATTAGGTGAACGGTAGATGGGACAGAGCCAGATGATGTCTGCTCCCAGCTTGCGGATATAATCCAACCGGCTGATGATGCCGGGCAGATCGCCGATGCCGTCTCCGTTGCTGTCCATGAAGGACCGGGGATAGATCTGGTACACCACCGAGCGTTTCCACCATTTCTGTTCCATTGTCCTGTCCTTTCAGAATGTCACCGTCATGCCGTCATAGGATACCAGAAAACCTCGCTCTGCCATATAGGGAACCAGTTCTTCATGCAGCCAGAGCCCGCCGCTTTCGTCAATAGCGCCGTTGTGTGAAAAATGATTGATGCAGAACAACGTTTCTGGGCCGGCACAACCAATTTCCAGCATGCGCCTGCGCACCTGGCAGCATTGTCCGATGTTCATGTGGGTTTCGCCGGGACCCTTCTGAAGCATGGTGCAGTCCAAGCTGACCATGTTGAAATGATGGCAGGTGAAATGTAGCCAAACACTTTCGTCAAACAAGGCGGAATCATGGCCGTAGAAAAGTGTTTGCCCGTCTTTTTCGATGATGTAGTTGTAGCATTTTTCCCGGGGATTGTGTCGGGCGATGGTGGGAGTCACCCGGTATCCTCCAATTTCTGCCGCCTGATATTCCGTCAGTTCCTGCCAAGCAAGGCCCTTGGTAAAGGTTTCCCCGAATTCTCCCTGGCGGATCTGTTCCATCCGCTTGATCATGGCGCCGCTGCCGTAGATGGTAAAGGGTATTTCGTCCACGTTATCGGCAAACCAGGGACAGCGCATTTTGAGATCATCCGGATAGAAGTGGTCCTCGTGGGTATGGGTGATGAGGCAGTGCTTGATTTCGGGTAGGTCGACGCCGTACAGGTACATATGCATCAGTGTATCCGGGCAAAAATCCAGCAGCAGCGAGTCATCCAGAATGGCCTGGGAGCGAGTGCGCAGGTTTTTGCCGCCCCGGCGCGCGGCCTCCCGGCAGGCCGCGCAGCGGCAGAACAGGCCTGGCCAGCCTTCCGCTGCCGCTGTTCCGAGATATTGAAGCTTCACTTTGGTATTTCCTTTCGAGTATGGTTTTTCTGTGTTTAACCTTTGACAGAGCCCGCTGTCAGGCCGCCGATGATGTGCTTCTGGGCGAAAAGATAGAAAATCAGCATGGGCAGCATCTGCAGGATGTAGCAGGCAAACAGAGCGCCGAAGTCAGTCTGGTCGATAGACTTGAAGTTATACGCATACAGAGATAGGGTAAAGTAATCGTTTTTTGTCAGGATCAGCATGGGCAGCATAAAATCGTTCCAGATCCACAGCGCTTCTTTGATCAGGGCAGTTGCCAGGATGGGTGTGATCAGGGGCATGACGATCTCATAGAAAGTGCGCGCGGTGGAAGCGCCGTCGATATAGGCAGCCTCTTCGATTTCAGCCGGCAGCGACTGCATAAAGCCGACGTACAGGAATGTACTTTCGCAGGTATTTGACCCGATGCACAAAATGGCCAGACCGACAGGAGTGGACATGCCGAAGGCGGACATCATTTTGACCAAAGGGATCATTTTAACCTGGAATGGGATAAAGATACCAATCAGTAAGTAGAAATACAGGGCTTTAATGATTTTGCTGGAACCCATGGAACGGGTCACGGTATAACTGAGCGGCGGCATGATCAGCACGTTGCCCAGCAGCACGATGACCGTGATCAGGATCGTATTGCCGAAGGAACGCCAGTATCCGCTGGAGTTAATGACCCTTTCAAAGTTATCCATCATCAGCGATGAGGGAAGCGTAAAGAAACTGCGCAGGCTTTCGCCGGCCGTCTTCATGGCGGTCACGACCGTGATGTAGATGGGCAGAACGATCAGCAGGATCCCCAGGCACAGAAGACCGAAGATCATAACCTTTCCCGGTTTTCTCATGACCATCTCAGTACACCTTCTTCCTGTTGCTGATGCTTGTCTGAACCAGGGAGAACGCGATCAGGATTAGGCTCATCACGATCGCCTCAGCCACAGCCAGGCTGAATTTCTGCCGGTTAAAAGCGTCTTGCCAGATCAGCAGGCTCAGACTGATCGTGGAATTGTTCGGGCCGCCGTCGGTCAGACCCTTGATGTAGTCGAATACGCCAAGACCGCTCTTGAGCGTCAGAATGGATACGATCGTGACAGTCGGAAGCAGGAAGGGCATGGTGATGCGCCAGAAACGGTCCCAGGCGCTGGCTCCGTCCAGCATGGCGGATTCATAAAGCTCTGTGGGGACTGTCTGAAGACCTGCCATCATCAGCACGGTCGGCATCGCTACCCCCTGCCAGACGTTGACGAACAGGATCCCGTACATCGCGGTATCTTTCCGGCCGAGCAGGCTTTTTTTCAAGAAATCAATATTCAGTGTATTGCCGATAGCAGGGAGCACGCGCATGAAAATCTGGCTGAAGACAAGGGAAATGGTGATGCCGCAGAGAACGGCGGGAACAAAGTAGACCATTCGGAAAAAGGTAACTCCCTTGACCTTGCTGTTGAGCAGCAAAGCCAGCAATATGCTCAAAATAAGGATGATCACTACCAGCAGCACGGCATAACGAAGGGTAAAGCTCATGGCCTTCATATAACGGCTGTTGGAGGGTAAGGACATAAAGTTCTGCAGCCCGATGAAATTCTTATCCCGGGTGATGCCGTTCCAGTCCGTCATGCTATAATATACGCCCAGGCCTACGGGATATATGAAAAAGATGCTGTAGAGCAGAACGCCTGGCAGGCTGAAAAGGGCAAATGTCAGCCGCCTGGAGCGCTGGATCACAGCATTATCTCCGCTTCTCTTATTTTTTGCCATTCATTTACACTTCCTCTTCAAAACTGCCGCATGGAAAGGGATTCCATGCGGCAGTCCGTATTATTTCACAGTTTCATTAGCTGCAAACCTTATTCCCAATCGTCGGCGATGACAGCCGCACAGGCCTCATAGTAGGCATCCAGATCCTGATCGGCAAACAGGCCCTGGATAGCAGCGCCAAGATCCTGGCGGACCAGAACGCCGTTGGTGCCCCAGCGGTTGATCTGGGTGATGGACATATTGCCGCTCATAACCGTGTTGTAGACATCCATCAGCTGTGCCTTGTCATAGGCAACGCCCTTGACCATATTGATGTTGCCATCTACCTGATAATACTTGTCGGCCACTTCGGGACGGGTCAGGTATTCAAGGAACTTCAGGCAGGCTTCAGGGTACTTGGTGGTGGCGGACATGCCCACGGTGGTATCCACGTTGACGGGCACGACGGGCGTATCAGACACGGCAGAGGGGATGGCGAAATAACCGAAGTTCATATCGGGAGCCGCAGCGACGATGGAGCCCATGAACCAGGAGCCGTCAAAACGCATGGCGGCTTTGCCGGTCACGAAGTCTTGGGTGGCGCCGTTGTAGTCCAGTCCCAGGGCGTCTTCAGTGCTCAGGGGCATGAGAGCCAGCATCAGCTCGGCGTAACCCTTGATGGAGGGAACGTCGCGGATGTCCATTTCGCCAGCGGAGACCTTCGCGAATTTCTCATAGGTTTCGCCGTCCAGAGCGCCCAGCAGACGTTCGGTAATCTGTCCCTGACTGGCAGCCATAGGCAGGGTGAAAGCGTCATAGCCGGCTTCTTTGCAGGCCTTGGCATTGGCGATCAGGGCTTCCATGGTGGTGGGTATTTCCAGACCGAGCTGGGCATAGATGTCTTTGTTGTAGTAGATGCCGTAGGTGGAAAGGGTGAAGGGGATACCGATCTGCTTTCCATTGTAGGAGCACAGATCCAACATGGTCTGTTCCATGTTGCTCATAAAGGGCTGCTCGCTCAGATCAATGATGTATCCGTTATCATAGTAGGCGCGGTACTGTGCTTCCAGAGGATAGATGTTCATCAGGTCGGGCGTTGTGCCGTTGGCGATGCGGGAAGCAAGGCCGGAAGCACCGTCAGGATTGTAGGCATATTCCACATGAATGTCCGGATTTTCCGCTTCAAAGTCTGCGATGATGGCTTTCATGACCTCCTGAACTTCGCTCTTGAGCCCGACAAATTCGATGGTGGCGGGTTCAGCCAGAGCGGCGATGCTCAGGCACAGCAGCGCCATGCAAAGAATCCAAGCTAGCAGCTTCTTCATGAGATACATCCTCCTTAGTTCATTCAAATAGTTGATGTGTAACGTTCCACATCTTATGGCAATTTATACCATAAATTGACCATATTGTCAATATGTAAAATGTGAAACGCTCCACATTTTGCTAAAGAAAAGAACCGCCATGCCAGATGCAAGGCCTTTCTGATCATGGCGGCTAACAGGATGACTATGATCTCATGGTGCTCTGCCGTATTATTAGCTGGGGATAGAAAACCAGTCTCCGGGAGGCTTCTTCCGGTGATTCGATCCGCTTGAGCAGGATGTCGAAGGCGCCTTTGGCCATTTCAGGAAGCGGCTGGGTCAGGGTGGTCAGGGGAGCAAAATGGTAATCCCGAGGAGGAGCATCATCGTCAAACCCGCCTACCAGGATATCCTTCGGCACGCTCAACCCTTTTTCTTCCAGCGCAATAATGGCGCCATAGGCTGTATTATCCGAACTGCAGCACAGCCCATCCGGCAGCATTTCCCTGGGTGTTTCCTCCAGATAGCGCCTCATGGCCTGATAACTGCCGGCTACATCGAAGGTGGCGGAAATCAGCAAATGCTGATCCAACGGCAGTCCCAGCCTCTGCACGGCATTCAGGTAACCCTTCTGCCGGTTCACCGCTACCTGATAGATCGGCTCACCGCCCAGGTGGGCGATTCTGCGGCAGCCGCGGCTGGCCAGGTGTTCCACCATCAGACCGGTACCGTATGCGTTTTCCAGGGAGACGTTGTCTATATCCAGATCAGGAAAAGTATTCTCTATCACCACAAAGGGAAAGTGTTCATTGGCCAAGGAATGGATCATGTCATTGTCGTCCCAGCGGCTTCCGTAAAGGATGATCCCGTCAGATCGCCCTTCCAGGAAAAAGCGGACTGCATGCAGCTTATGCTTGATATCGCCCTGTCCGGAGGCAAACACCAGATCGTAATCAGAACTGTTGGCAGCATTCTCCAGCCCATGGATCAACGGGAAAAAGTAAGGCTCACAAAGGGAATCCATCACCACGCCGATGACTTTGGTCTGTCTGGTTACCAGGGAGCGGGCCAGGGCGTTCGGTTTGTAATTCAGCTCCTTCATGGCTGCCTGAATGCGTTTCCTGTTTTTTTCGCTGACACCGCTTTGCTGGTTCACCACCCGTGATACCAAGGTCTTAGATACGCCCGCCAACCGGGCAACGTCCTGCAGACTGCTCATTTCCATCTCCCGCTATGTTTTCGCTCATCAGCTGATTCTATTCCTGTGATTAGCCGCTCTTTCCTGCTGTTAGCCCCCTCTCGAGACAGTATAACAAAATCCGCTGGAAATGGAAAGAAAAAATATAAATTTCACGGGAAACTGCATGAGTGAAATGGTAATTCGCATATATCAGAAAGAGCTTCATGGCTCACAAGAGGCAGCTAACGTTCCGCTGGCATTGACAACCATGATCATCGGCTGGCTTTTATCACTGCCCGCCAATTCTTGTGATATGTTCAGTCGCCTTCGGGCGGCTTTTTTTTGTAACGGCGAAATCTGTATTTTTATCAAGATACTGAGTACTGCTGTTATTGGGTAGAAAAGTAGTATATGTCGGCTGAGTTATGTCAGATCAGTTATGTCAGCCCGCTTATGTCATTTCTGCCACAAAAGCTAATATTTGGGAGGAAATATGATCAGGATTGATAAGAACGAAGCAGTGTACTGTCGTTGACGCGATACCACACGAGTCCGTTGGACATGGGCCAGACGCATGGCGCTATGACCGTATCACTGTCTGGGTTCTGGGGCATGGAGAAGATCACGTCTCCGGCTCGGTTCAGAAATACATAGGAGCGTACATTCTGTTTGTCACACAGTATAACCAGGGCTACCCGTTGTAAAAGAACTGCTCTTCTCCTCCGCCGAAATAATCCCAGCCGGCATCGCAATCATAACTGGGCTGCTGTAGGAGGTTTCCTGCAATGTCCATGATGCCCAGCCTTTCATCCATATGGATAAAGGTTCTGCCTTCTCTGGCGTCTTCTACATAATCATACTCAGATTGACGGGACCAAGTTTCAATTCGGCTGTCTATGCTGTGACGGCACGGTTCAAAGATGAGCTCAGCAAGGAAAAAGAAAACCTGGAAGCGGAAGAAACCCGGCTGATGTATGTAGCTGCAACCCATGCCGGGTGTGTGCTGCTGATTCCCAAGACAAGCACTAGCAATCTTTGGGCCTCCCTCCATACTCTGGGGACACAAGAGATCGACTCGATTCTGTACGGCCCGGATGTTGGCCAGCCGATTCCTCAGGAGTTGAACCCCGAGCAAGATCCCTGCGAGTGGGAAGCCATGATTAGGGAAAACCCGCTCATTCATCGTAATGTGGAAACAAAAACTTGGCAGCTTCATCTGCCGAGCAATCTGCATGACAGCGACAAGGAATCTGAGAAGACACAGGAACCGGATGCCGAAGCTCTTCTCCCGCGAGGACAAACCAGCTCCCTGCTGCTGGGAACCATTGTGCATCGTGCCATGGAGATGTTGGTTTCGTCCGAAGCAAAACTTAAGGACTCTGCTATCATTTCGGCTACCGAAGTTTGAAGATCCTTACCGTATGGTTTGACAACCCGGCTTTGGTAAGCGCTTTGTCCCGACACGGAACCCAATGTCCTGCATAGTAAAACGCCCGCATTTACATTGCGGACGTTTTTTGTATTGCGTCAATCGGTGCTATTGAGAGCTGTGCAACAGCATCAAAGTGTTCTATCTATTTTTCAGTGCAGCATCAAATGAGACTTTGGAAGACAATGAAAATGATAAACATGAGATAATCTCTTTGCTGTAGCATACTCTGAGTAACGATAGATTCTGCTTTCCATCTTGCCTACAGCAGTTTCTGCCTACCAGATGCGCGGCAGAACCCTGACACCGGACGGTCTGATGGATGCCGGTCCAGATTTTCTGGTGCTCATTCCACAACGGGCTTTGTCGGGGGCAGAGACTTGTGTGCCCCAAAGCGCTCAGCCCCATACAATCGAATGTCCGCCGGGCTGTGCAGCTGCGGTTTTCTCCGGGTTGTTTGTTTTTTCCATTAGGTAAAGAAAGCTGGGGTTTCCCCTGTCAGGCCAGATTGACGACGTTCTGAGGCGTTCCGGCCAGGAAGGCGGCGATATTCCGCACGGTGGTTTCCAGGATGCGCTGGCGGCTTTCTTTGGACGCCCAGGAAATGTGCGGCGTGATGAGACAGTTTTTCGCGCCCAGCAGCGGATTGTCCGGCCGGATCGGTTCAGAACTCACGACGTCCACAGCTGCTCCGGCCAGCTTGCCGCTGTTCAGCGCATCCGCCAGATCGGCCTCATTGATCAGCTGGCCCCGGGCGTTGTTGACAAGCAGGGCCCCGTCCTTCATCTTCGCGATGCTGTCCCGGTTGATCATCCCGGCGTTTTCCGCCGTCAGGTTGCAGTGCAGGGAGATCACGTCCGCCCGGGTAAAAAGCGTATCCAGGTCCGTGTATTCCCCGATGGTCCGGCCTTCTTCGCACGGGCAGGGATCGAATGCCAGCACGTTCATACCCAGGGCGCGGGCGATCCTTCCCTCCTGCCGTCCGATGCGCCCAAAGCCGATGATGCCGATGGTCTTGCCTTCCAGCTCGATCATCGGATGGTCCCAGTAGCACCAGTCGATGCTGTTCGCCCAGCGGCCCTGACGCACGGAATCGCTGTGCGCGCCGATGTGATGGCAGAGCTCCAGCAGCATGGCGACAGAGTACTGGCTCACCGAGGCGGTTCCGTACGCGGGCACATTGCACACCGGAATGCCCAGCTGAGCGGCGCTTTCCGTGTCCACCACGTTATAGCCGGTCGCCAGCACCGCGATCATGCCGATGTTCGGGCAGGCGGCCATCGTCGCGCGGCTGATGGGCGTTTTGTTGGTTACGACGATCTCCGCGTCCCCGATGCGCTGGGCGATCAGGGGAGATTCCTGATAAGAGGTACGGTCATAGACCGTCAGGTCCCCCAGATCGCGGAGGACTTTCCAGTCCAGATCGCCCGGGTTTTCCGTATACCCGTCCAGAATCACAATCTTCATCGCTCAGTCCTCCAGCAGGGCCCAGGCGCGGTTCAGCGCCCGCTTGGTATTGGCCAGCACGGTTTCCTCGTCCTCGCCGGGCCGGGGGGATACCTCCATCGACAGAACCAGAGGATCGTGCGGGCGGAAGAAGCCTTCTTCCTTCAGCACGCGCAGATAATCCACCAACTCCTCCACGCCGTTGGCGCTGTGGGGATAGCCAAGCCGCGGATGCAGGTCGCCGTAGGCGTCCTGTCCTTTTTCTACGACGGCATTCCCAAAGTGCAGATGCGTGATATAGGGCCTCAGGCTCTGAATCACGAAGCGGCTGGTTTCATAGGTGGTCGGGAAATGGCTCAGATCGACCAGCAGGCCGAAGTTGGCGTGAGTCGTCCGCATATCGGCGGCAAAGCGCGCGGCCAGCGGTGCCGGGCCGATCAGGGCGGCCTTGTCCATATCGTAATCGAACACCTCAAGCTCCGCGCTCATCCCCTTCCCGCCGGCGTAATCGCACAGGTTCCGGGTGGTCCTGAGCAGCTGGGCATAGGCCTGTTCCCTGGTTTCCGGCTGCCATTTGCCGGCCAGGAAGGCAATCCCGTCAGCGCCGAGAAACTCCGCCTCGTCCACAGCAGCCTTCAGGGCGGCTTCGGCGCGCTGCCTTTCCGCCTTATCCAGGGCGTTGGGGTTCAGCTTCGGCCCAAGCAGGTGCGGCTGGGCCCCAAAGCAGACTTTCAGCCCGCTCTGCGTCAGAAGCTTTCTGCCCTCCCCGTCGAGTTCTCCCCAGCCTTTGACCTCAATCGCGTCAAAATAATCGTCACGGCAGATCCTGGCAAGCGACTCCATGGGCGGCAGCCACGGATAGCTCATCCACTGGATGATGCCGACCCGGAAATAGCGATGGATGGATTCACGCATCCTCTGGTCCTCCTTTAAAAAAACGTCATCGCTCCGCCCGGCAGAGCGCGGTTTCCCGCGGCCGTGCCGGCCGGAGCGCAAGGCGTGGTTACAGCAGCTGACACACGTTCTGTGGTTTTCCGTCCAGATAGGCGACCGTGTTGTCAAACGCGATATGAGCGCGCCGGATCATAGCCTCTTCTGACAGGAAGGCGACATGCGGCGTCAGCAGGCAGTTTTTGGCGTGAAGCAGGGGCTGGTCTTCGGGCAGGGGAGGCTCCATGTCGAACACGTCAATCCCCGCCCCGGCGATGCGGCCTTCGTTCAGTGCCTGTGCCAGTGCCTCGTCGTCGATGATCGGGCCGCGGGCACAGTTGATGAACAGAGCGGTCGGCTTCATCAGGGCGAACAGCTCCCGGCTGATCATGCCGCGGGTGGACGGGTTGTTGGGCGTATGAAGGGAGACGATGTCGCTGCGGGCCATCAGATCTTCCAGGCTCACATATTCAATGCCCAGGGCTTCCGCTTCCGGCCTGACATGGCGGGAATAGGCGATTACCTTGGCCCCGAAGGCTAGGAAGAGCTTCGCGGTGATCATGCCGATACGGCCCGTGCCGATGATGCCAACCGTTTTTCCGGCGATCTCCCGGCCGGCGAGCCCCGCGCTCGTGCCGCCGGCGCGCACCCTGGCGTCGCCTTCGCCAATTTTGCGCAGCAGGCTGATGGTCATGCCGATGACCAGCTCCGCCACGGTCTCATTGGAATAGTTGGCGGCGTTGCAGACTGTCACGCCCTTTTGCCGGCACGCGTCCAACCCGACGTGGTCGATGCCGGTAAACGCCACGTTCAGCAGCTTCAGGCTGTCCGCAGCAAGCACCACCTCATTGGGATAGGGGTTGTTGGCGATCATCACCACTTCGCTGCCCGCGCTGCGCTTCTTCAGTTCCTCCGGATCGGTGGTCTTCTGGGGGTAATAGACAAACTCATGGCCCCTGGCGATAATCGGGGCGGCCAGTTCCCGGATCAGCTCCCCGCTGACGCCGAGGGGTTCCAACAGGCTGATTTTCATCGTGTGTTCCCTCCTTGATAAGTTTTTCGCGTGTTATTGTATTCCGGCTCGGTCAGGCTGTCAATCGAGCCTTCTCAGGGTGTCGTCCTGCGCAAAGCCCAGCTTCCGGTAGTGCTCTGAGCGGGTCCTGATGTCGTCCTCCAGCTGCATGCGGGCAAAGCGGATGACGTCGTCCGCCCGCTCCAGGGGGATCACCAGCACCCCGTCGTCGTCCGCGCAGACAATGTCCCCGGGCTTGACCTGCACCCCGGCGCAGTTGACCGGGATGTTGGTGCCGCCGAAGGTCACCCGGCCGTAGGAATGGGTAAAGGTGCGGCAGGTGCAGCAGACGTTCGCGCCCTCCAGGTTGGTCTCGTGGCTGTCGCGGCAGCCGCCGTCGATCACCGCGCCGCTGATCCCGCGGATCATCGTGTTCATGGCGATCTCGCTGCCCCAGACGCCCCCGCGGACCCCGTCCATGTCAATGACGACGACCATGTCCTTGGCCGTCTCCGGCGTAATCTGATCGACGAAGCGGTAAATGTCATTGCAGCCCTTCCCGAGTTCCTCCCGCCACTCCTCGATGGTGGAGCAAGGTTTCACAGCGTCCTGCTTGCGCAGGAGTTTCACCGTAAAGGCATAGCCTTTGAACTCGATCCCCGGCCGAAGGGGGCGCATTTTTTCATTCATGGTGCCCTTGTCCACCAGGCCCAGGGCGTCCATCGCGTCAGACAGATCGGCGCAGCGGTATTTGCGGATTTCCTGAATCAGCTCTTCCCTGTTCATAGATGTACCTCCTTCAATCACTTGCCAGCAGGTTCAGGCCGTTTTCATCCCGGACCCGGCGCAGCGGCCTGCCCGCCAGTTCCATCAGCACGATTTCCGCCAGATAGAGCACCTCGCACCCGGGCTCCAGATGGCCGGCGTAGGTGCCGTCCTGATCCGAGCAGACGACGTGCAGGTGAGGGACCCCGGCGACAACCGTTCCCTGCAAAGCGCACAGCTCCAGCGGCCCCCGCACGGTCGGGTATTCCTCTTTGGGCTTTGGGTCCAGCGTGGTCACCCGGTGCCAGGTCATGGACGACAGCGTGCCGATACAGGACAGCACGACCGCGTCCCGGATGCCCGTTTCCCTGATCGCCTGCTCAATTCCCTCCAGCAGTTTCTCCCCGCGCTTCAGCGATACGGTCATGATTCGCCCGCTGAGTTCATTCGTCAATACAAACATTTTCGTCCCTCCCGTTTTCGCAAATCCAGACGTCCCGTTCCACCCGGCTCACCCACATATCCGGGCTGACGACGCCTCGCAGGCGGCTGAGCCGCTGTGGGCGGTACCAGCGGGCGGTTTCGTCCGCGTAGCGCCGCCAGTAGTCCGCTGCCTGACGCATGTTCCGCTCCGCTTCTTCCCGCTGGCCGCGCAGCAGAAGCACGGCCGCCCGGAATTTGAAGGCGTAATACCTGGCCAGGCCGGTGATTCTGTTCAGGTCGGCCCGCAGCTCCCTTTCGGCGGGGGTGGTTCCTTCCGGCAGGGCAATGGCGTCCGCCAGGTCAGCCTGATGCAGCATTTCAGCGGCGACGTCCAGGGCCGTCCGCTTTCCGTCCGCTTCCCCGCGGGCCGTCTCCGCCGCCGACGCCGCTCTAGCCTCCGGGCAGGCCCCGCAGCGCAGAAACTCGTTCAGGTCCAGAAACACCGTGGTCGTGTCCGGCTCATTCAGGCAGCAGCAGGCTTCCGGATACCACTGGAAATCATACGGGTGCCAGTGTGTCAGGCTCACCAGCCGGATAGCGTGAGAAGCATGGCGCATTTTCCGCAGCAGCGGTTCGGAAGGAAAACCCGGGGCGAGCTTTTCCATCAGCAGCCTGCGTTCCGCCCCGTCCACATGTCCCCTTAAGCCCAGCCGCCCGACCAGGGCGAAAAAGGCGAAGTGCTTGTCCACCCAGTAGCGGTTCCGAAGATCCGGGCTGCGGGACTGGTTTTCTATTCCCCAGATGATCCCGTCCGACCCCAGGTAGAACCCGCGCAGATCGTCCCTGGGCAGCTGCTCCATGAACGATGAGAGAAATTCGTCGTCCGCCCAGGGAAACAGGTAAAACTCATCCTGCCTGAGCGTCAGCCAGACCCCCATGCCCGGAGCCTTCTGCGCAAACAGGGCGTCGGAAAAGTGCGGCTTATCCGTCGCCGTTATATGGGCCATGGCGTACTTGCTGCTCAGCTCGAGCTTTCCCCTGAAATCGGCGAAAGCTTCCGTCAGCAGCGGCAGGGTGGTCTGGTGTGTGCGGCAGATCAGGGTCAGATCCCGGTCCGGATCCTCCGAAAGAATCTCTTCCACCGCCCGGCCGTAGGTATCGCGCACCCAGTGCATATCCTGGGTTTCCGTCCATTCAGGGCAGAGGTTTTCCCCCGCGGTGACGCCGATCCCGGCCAGGGACGGGTATTCGCGCAGCAGGGCTTTCACGCTGCAGCGGATGTAACGCCGCGTTTCCGGGTCGTCCGCCCGCTCCGACAAGGCGTAACCGCTGTCCTCCAGGCCGTAGAGATACAGGTTCCAGGTAAACAGGTATACTTTGACGCACCGGTCCGCCGCGTACCGGAAGACCCTGTGCCAGAACGCCGTTTTCTCCTTGATGGTCATTTTCCGGACGCGGACCAGGTTTTCCTTCATTTCGGGCGTATAGAAGCGGAGCGCCCGGGAAGTCCCTCCCGCCATGAAGGAGGAGATCATCACATCGTTCAGAGCGGCGTCCGGATATTCCGGTACCCGCACCATGGATGGGAAGGGACAGAGGTTCCATAGCGTCAGGGCGTTATAGCGCTGCAGGGCCATCCGGTCGAGCAGCCCCTGCCAGAAGGCCTCGTCCCACATGAAGGCGATGTTGTCCTGCGCGCTGTCCCCGCAGTCGGTATAGCTGGGCGTCCGCGCATCCAGCGGGACGTTCAGCTTAATCCCGCGGTTCAGGATGTAGGGGGTCTGAAGTCCCTCGGGAAGGACGGGTTCGCCTCCGTGCGCCTCGATGCTGTCGGCCAGGTCCAAAAGGGCGTGCAGGGCTCCTTCCTCGTCGCCGGCGCGCAGGAAAAGGGCCTGCCCGTCCCGGCTCAGCAAATAGCTCTGCTGCGGCAGGGCCGGGTCCAGCTGAAGCGTATAATCAACCGAAACGTTCAGCTTTCCGCAAGCTTTGTCCAACTGCGCGCGGCCGAAGGCCACCGCCGGGGAATCCGAAAACTGATTCATATGCATCATCCTTTGACGGCGCCTGCCGTCATCCCTTCGATAAAGTACCGGTTGAAGACCATATACACCACGATCATGGGAATCATCGAGATCGCCGTCCCGGCGAGCATCAGATTCCATGACGACGCCGCCTCGCCCGAGCTTTTGAGACTGATCACGCCGACCACCAGCGGCATGCGTTCAGGCTTTGACATGGTGAACACCATGGGCATCATATAATCGTTCCAGCTGTGCCGGAACTCAAGAATGGCGATGGTGGCGATCAGGGGTTTTAAGAGCGGAAAAATGATGTGCACGAAGGTGCTGAAGAAGGAACACCCGTCGATTTTGGCCGCCTCGTCGATCTCCGGGGACAGGGTGCGGATATAGGTGCGGGTAATAAAGAGATTTGTCACGTTCATGCCCAGCACGCGGATCAGGATGACCCCCCAGAGGGATTTGTTGATGCCGAACCACTTGGCGATCATCACCGTGGGATAGAGGGTCAGGCTGCCCAGAGAAACGAACATCGAGGAAACCACGATGGCGAAAATGGTGTTTTTGCCCCTGAACTTTCCCCTTTCAAAGCAGTAGCCGGACACCGTGCTGGTGATGATCGTTCCCATGACGATAAAGAAGGACATGTATACGCTGTTCCAGGTATACTGCTCAAAGTTCGCCAGGCTCCAGGCCTGCTTGTAATTATCCAGCACGAACCGGTGCGGGATGATGGTGCTTCCGGAGGTCAGAAGCTCCTGGTTGCTCTTGAAGGACCCCATGAAGGTGTAGAAAATCGGGAAAATCACAAAGACGAACAGGATGGTCAGCACCAGGTACGTCAGCACCGCTGTCACCCGCTTGCGGACAGTCATGGACATGTTTGCGTTCCCCCCTTCTCAGTACACCTGATTCATTTTGTTGGTGACCTTCATGTAGATCAGCGAGACGATGGCCAGGAAAATCCCCGTCACGACGGACATGGCGGAGGCATAGCCGATTTCGACCGACCGGCCCGAATAGCCGAAGAAGTATTTGAACACATAGGTCATGATCACCTCGGTCTTTCCGCCCGGCGCACCGTTGGTGGAGGCCAGCACCAGGTCGGACACCTTGAGGGAGCCCACGATGGCCATCAGGACGACCACCTGGGCGATCGGCGCGATCATCGGCAGGGTGATTTTCCAAAAGCGTATCCAGGGAGTTACCCCGTCCAGCTCGGCGCACTCGTAGATTTCCCTGGGAATGGACTGCAGCGCCATCAGGAAGTAGATCATGTTGATGGGAAAGTTGTTCCAGATGGAAGCGATGCCCAGCATTTCCAGGGCCGTCCATTTATTGCCCATCCAGTTGATGGGGCGGGCAATCAGGCCCAGAGACTGAAGGATGTTGTTCACGATCCCATCGAAGCTGGCAAACATCAGGGAGAACACCAGGCCCACGATGGCCGTGGAGGTAATGGCGGGCAGGAACAGCATGGTGCGGAAAAAGCCGGTGCCCTTTAAACCCCGGTTCAAAAGCACCGCCAGAAACATCGCCAGGGGGATCTCGATGACGAGCTTTCCGGCCGAAAGGATCACGGTGTTCAGCATCGCGTCCCAGAAAGCGCCGTCGCGTGAAAACAGGCGGGCAAAATTGTCAAACCCGATGTAGGTGGCCTTAAAGTCATTGGCCTTGTACAGACAGAAGCGCAGGATGTACAGGATCGGTCCGTAGGTGAACAGCACGAAGCCGCAGAGCATGGGCAGCAGCATCAGCACCGCCTGGACATTGTCACTTCGGACAGAGAAACGCCGCCGCGGCCTGTCGGGCAAAGCAGACATGGTTTTACGCGCCTCCTTTCAATGGATCGGGGAAGACAAAGCCGCCCCGGCTCAGCCTCATCTGAAGCTCCGGCACGGGAATATCCGCCGGGGCTTTCTGATCCCTGAGGGCCAGCGCCGCGGCAATCCCGGCTGCCTGGCCTGTCATGGCGCAGAGGGAAATCGCCCTGACACCGCTCTCTGCCACATGGTCGGCGCTGATGCAACGGCCGGCGACCAGCAGGTTATCGGTCTTTTCCGGTATCAGGGAGCGGTAAGGCACTTCAAAAACCCTATGCCCGACGATCGGCTCGTAGATATGGCCGCGATAGCCCCCGCCTTCCACGCTCCCGTCCCCTGCCTGAAGCATGGCGGGATCCGGCGTCAGCATATCGTAAAACCGGGGATAGACGGCGATGCAGTCTTCAAAATGCCTTTGCGCTTCCAGGTCTCCGATGGTCAGGCGGTACAGGCCGCGGATCCGCCGGCTGTCCCTGAACCCGATCTCCGGGGACATGGAGGCAATCTCCGTCTTTTCAAAGCCGGGATAGTTTTCTTTCATATAGCGGTAAATATCGAGGATGAATCGGCGGCACTCCTGCTCCCCCTTTGTCAGGCCGTCCACGTCCGTCGGATCGATCCCATAGGAGCAGGCGTAATTGACATAGGACACGATGCCCGCCTCTGTCAGCCGGCCGAAGGGAAGATCCTGCCTGAAGCAGGGAAGTCCTGTCTGTCCGGCCCGATATTCCAGGTTGAAACGGCGGCTCAGCTCCCTGAGCCCGTCTCCGTCTGACAGAAGCCCTGCGGTGTCCGCCCCGGCCAGCCGCAGGCTGACGGTGCCGGGCTGACAGGCATGATCGGTATCCCGTCCCTGCTCAAAGGGAACGCCCGCGGCGAAGGCCACGTCCCCGTCTCCGCTGCAGTCAATCACCATTTTGGTCCTGACGGCCTGCGGGCCCTGCTTGGTCTGAATCACGACCGCTTCGATCTGTCCGTCCTTCAGAGAGACTTCGTTCACAAAGGCGTGAAGCTTGACCAGAACGCCTTCCCTGCGCAGGAAATCGTCCAGAAACACCTTCAGATGCTCGCTGTGGAAGCGGTGCGGCGCGTCCGGGCGCAGGTCGTCGCTCGGGTATTCCCGGTCGTAGGTCTCTTCGATTTCCCGGGCGATCCCCTGGGGTGAAAAGCCTGTGCCCCGCATGAAATAATTGCAGGTTTCCACATAACAGGCGGTCACGTTGCCGCCCAGAAACCCTCTCTTTTCCAGCAGCATGGTGCGCCATCCCATCCGGGCCGCGGCGACCGCTGCCGCGACGCCCGCCGGGCCGCCGCCTACGACCAGCACCTGGGCATGATCCCGGACCGGTACTTTTCTTTGCGGAAGGACGATTTCCATTGCTTCCACCTCCGGATTTTCTGAAAACGGCAGGCACAGCTGCCTGTGCCCGCCGTTTGAATGGTTTTCGACAGATTACTTGGCCCGTTCGACCTGGGTGCCTTCGGGCAGTTTGAACAGCTCCAGCTGCTCGGGTGTCAGCGCCTCCAGCGCCTTGTTGTAGCGGGCGTCGCAGTCTTCCAGAGCGCCGCGGATGTCGCTGCCGGCCTGGCCGGAGAGCAGGTTGATGATGACTTCACGGTAGGCGGGGCCTTCGATGGAGATCAGGGTATCAGGCATCGCGCTCATGACGAACTTCTGTTCGATATTGGCGAATTCCGCAAAGCCTTTGGCGTCCGGCTGCTTGGTGGCCATATCGATGGCCTGCTGGCGGATCGGCACATAGAGGCCCTGTTCGTACATGGCGGCGGCGCAGGCGTCGCTGTAGAAGTAATCGAACACCATCAGCGCTTTTTCAGGATGCTCCAGGGCTTTTTTGCCCATGACCAGCAGCTGGGTCGGCTGGACGAATTCCTTGTAGGGATGGCCTTCTTCGGAGATGGAGGGTTCCGGCACGACGGCCCACTCGCACTTGGCGGGGAACTGCTCGTTGTACACGGCGGCGTCAAAGCTGGCGGCGCCCATGATGCCGATGCGGCCTTCCGAGAACTGAGCGCGGACGCCGTCGCCGTCCAGACCTTCAAAGCCCGGGAACACGCTGCCGTCCACCTGGGCCATGCCGTAGACTTCCTCGATGATAGGCGTCAGAGCGGCGAAGTTGAACTTTCCGCCGTTCCAGTCATAGCCGTAGTGGCCGATGTTGCAGCCGGCAGGCATGGTGATGTAGCTGGAAAGCGTCCAGGCGGACTTGAGGGAAAGGCCGAAGCCGTAGGCCTTGCCGGCGCTCACGTCGGTGATCTTCTTGGCGTACTCCCTGACCTGGGCCCAGGTCCATCCGTCATAGGGCACTTCCAGGCCGGCGGCCTTGAACAGATCCACATTGACGACGAACTTATAGGTAGTCAGGTTGTAGGGCAGGGTATACACTTCGCCGTTGAAGATATGATACTGCTTGGCCAGCAGACCGTCATACCTTGCGACCAGCTCTTCGCTGCCGGGGAAGCTGCTCAGCGGCACCACGTAGCCCGCATCCACAAAGTCCTGCATCCACTTGGTGTCCGCGCGGAACATGTCGGGCGCTTCGTCGGTGCGGGCCGCGATCTTGATGGAGTCGGAGTAGTTGTCGCCGTAGACGGTGTATTCAACGAAAATACCGTTTTCCTTGCCGATGGTTTCGTTGAATTCTTCGACCTGCTTGACGCGGAGTTCTTTTTCATGGGCGTTGTCGGACCAGACCGTGATGGTGACCACATCGTCTGCATACGCCGTAAAGGCGCACAGGCTCAGCAGCATGGCCATCGCCAGCAGGAAAGCAAGGGGCTTCTTCATGAGTGTTTCCTCCTTTTCAACGTGTAAGCGGGGTGTTATGGAATACATTGTTTCTGGATGTATTATTTCACGAAACGCGTCAAGAAACAAGGTGGATTTTTTCTGCGCCTCCGGCCCTTCAGAACGCCCCGGATGCCGTAAAAGTTGGATGGTTTTTCCACCTTGCCAAATTCAGAATAACAGGTAAAATAATAATGGGTAAAAATCTGTATTTCTTTTCCCGGTTTCCGGGACAGGAGGCCGTTCGTCCATGTCGCTGACGATCCTGCTTTTGCTGGCTTTTATGCTTCTGCTGCTTTTCTGCGGGTGGCGGAACAAATACTTTGTCCTGTTTTCCGCTCTGGCTGCGGCCATGGCGGTTTCCATGTCCACGCTGATGATGGAGGTGGCAAAAAGCAGCAATTACCTGGTGCCCGCCCGGGACCTCGTCCGCCCTCTGGAAACCAGGCTGTACATCCTGTTCCGCACCTGGGCGCACATTCCCCTGTCCACCCTGATGGTGATCAGGAACGCCGGCATCGCGGCCTATCTGATCGTGCTGGATCTGTTTGTGCTGTCCTTCAGCCGAAGCGTCCGGCTGGACGAAAAAGCCCCGCCCAAACGCACCGTGATCCGTTTTTTGCTGATGGTGAGCTTCCCCGTCCTTTTCTTTCTGTTTTACCATCCGCAGACGGCATTCCTTTTTTTCAGACAGTTTCATACCCATGGCGCGCAGGGAATCGATTCCCTGCTCAGGACGCTGAATACCCTGTTCACCTGCGCGGCCCTGCTCTACCTGCTCTGGCCCGTCTTCTTTCTGCTGTATAATTACCGCAGGGGACGGATGACCTTCCTGTCCGGCTTCCTTCTGCGGCTGGCCGGGCCTTTGCTGGTGCTGAACATCAGCTTTTTCATCCTGTTTTTTACCGGCCTTTTCCGCCCTTCCACCTCGGACGCCCTGCATTACGGGTTCTGGCGGTTCACCCTGCCCACGCAGCTGCCGGCGTTTTATACATCCGTCCTGCCCGTCATCACGTTCGTGCTGCTGGTCGCCGCCCTGATCGCCCTGATGCAGCTTCACGCTGATTACATTCTCACCTTTTTCAAATTCAGGGGCATCCGGAAAAACCTGGACGCCCTGTATTCCAACGTCCGCAACGTGATGCACAGCGAAAAGAACCTCCTGTTCACCATCCAGATCCTCATCCGTGAAGCGCTGGAGGAGAAAGACGAAGCCGAGCGGGAGAAAAAGCTGCAAAACGTCCTTGCCTACTGCGGGGAAAACATGGACTCCCTCACCGACACCCTGAACAACGTCCACGACATGAACCTCAAAACCCTGCGCAGCGATTTTATCGCCGCCCTGGAGGCGGCCATCGCCTGCCAGCGGATTCCCGATACCGTCCGGGTGGAACGGGATTACCCGTCCGACACCCTGCCCCTGCTTTTCGACATGTATCACATGACCCACGCCATCGGCAATCTCCTGAGCAATTGCCTGGACGCCCTGAACCAGGAAAAGCCGGAAAAGCCCCTGATCCGCGTGACCGTATATGCCAGCACGAGCTGGGTTTACCTGTCCGTCTGGGACAACGGCTGCGGGATTCCCGCCAACATCCTGCATAAGGTGATACAGCCCCGCGTCTCCACCAAGAACAAGAAAAACAGCTGGGGCATCGGTCTTTCCTACGTATACAGCGTGATCCGCGCCCATTACGGGCAGATGCGCATCCGCAGCCGTCAGCATCAGTTCACCCAGGTCGAAATCTTGCTGCCGCGTTCTGACAAAAGGAGGTAAGCCATGATCCGTATTTTACTGGCGGACGACAGCGCTGAAATCCGCAGCTATTTTCACAGCGTTCTGAGCCGGGAGCCGGATTTCGAGGTGGTCGGCGAAGCGGACAGTGGGGAGGCCTGCGTGAAAGCCGCAGAAGCCCTGCGGCCTGACATCATCCTGATGGACATCCAGATGGAAACGGAGACCGCCGGCATAGACGCCGCCAGGGTGATCCATGATTCCCTGCCGGAATCCAAGATCATCATGCTGACGATCCATTCGGACGACGAAATGCTGTTTCAGGCCTATTCCGGCGGCGCTCTTGATTTCATCGTCAAAACGGATTCAATCGCCAAGATCATCTCCTCCATCCACAGCGTCAGCAGCAACCAGATGCAGCTGCGCAGCGACGTGGCCGCCAAAATCGTCACGGAGTTCCAGCGTATCAGGAACGAGAAAGCCAGCCTGCTGTATACGCTGAACATCCTTTCCAAAATGACCAACAGCGAATTCGAGGTGCTGTGCTGCATCTACAACGGGGATACCTACAAAGAGGTGGCCAAGACCCGCTTCGTGTCGGAGGTGACCATCAAAAGCCAGGTCAACAGCATCCTGAAAAAATTCGGGATGAAGCGGATGAAGGACGTGATTGCCGTGCTGAATCAGGTGGACTTTGCCCAGCTTGCCTCCATGATGCAGCGGCGATGAGCTTTTTTCCTCTTTCCCATTCAAAAACCCGCCGGGCCGGCGGGTTGATAGCTCATCCATGCTGGTCATATCTTCGAGCAGCTCATCAAAGGAAGCCGATTGGGTCAGTCAGGATCCTCTTCTTCAGCGCTTTATTCGCAGAAAAAGGAGCTTTCTTCCACCTCCTCAGTGGTCGAAAGCTCCATATTTTCTGTCAGGGTTGTGCTATACCCCTTTCTTCATATGCCTGATTTTTTCAGTCGTCCCCGCAGAAGTATCCGACCGCGCCGCCGGCAATCGCTCCGATCCCGCCGCCTACCAGGGCCCCGACCGGGCCGCCGACAGAAGCGCCGATAATCGCACCAGTGCCCGCGCCAGGCATCAGGCCACAGGCCAAGCCATCCCAGAAGCTGCCCCAACCGGCGCCGTTCACCATTGCCATTTCATTCACATTCAGTTCCATTACGTTTGTATTCATCATATTTCTCCTTATTTTTAATCTTTGTTTTTTGACTATCGGAGCTTGTTTGCCCCTGACACCTTTTGATACTTCTAGATGAGCATCTACAATAATTTAAAAGACATTATTTCAGGGAATTCTGAAGGGTGTTCAGTTTTATATAAGAGCGGAGGAAATACTATGCCGCGAGCAAAAAAGGATCATTCATGCTTGAACATCAAGATTGATGCAGCACTCTAAGATGATAAAATCACAATAAAACGTGATATCTCCCTGAAGGCAGGAATCTGCGCATGCGCGGCGAATAGTTTTCTGAATATTAGAGTC
>OCTW011618880.1_pt1 | contig 25088 bp, 23 predicted proteins | sample 1539671 | NCBI WGS metagenome assembly OCTW01 (sample SAMN02144230, study PRJEB22623) | gut metagenome | biome: sheep rumen | host: Ovis aries | place: New Zealand | reverse complement strand
CAATTAATTAACACTAATAATACTCAATATTTGTTTAGACATGGCTTATACTGAAACACAGACTGTGGGCTACGGCACACGAGTAGGAAACTCATTCAAAGGTATTGGAATGGGTATCATCATGTTCCTTGCGGGTACTGTCCTTCTTTGGTGGAACGAGGGACGTTTTGTAAAGACTGACAAGATGCTTAATGAGGCACAAGGTAAGACAGAGGAGTTGGCAACAATAGACCGCATTGACCCAGAGATGGACGGTCAGTTGGTGTATGCTACAGGTGTGGCAACCACAAAAGACTCGCTTACTGATGCCGACTTTGGTTTCGGTGCTACGGCTGTTCGCTTGCAGCGCACGGTGGAGTACTTCCAGTGGGTGGAGCATGAGAAACAGGAGAGAAAGGACAAGATGGGTGGCAGTGAAGAGATTGTAACCACCTATACCTATGAAAGGGCTTGGGTAGATCAGCCTGTGCAGTCTGAGTCATTCAAGGATCCTGAGTATCAGAAGAAGAACTTCGTGCTGACCACAGTGGAGCCTATGCAGCAACAGGCGGAGACTGTGAAGTTTGGCGCTTTCGTCCTTAACCAGGGACAGATAAGTCGCATACATGGTGATATGCCGTTAAACGTGAAGATAGACTCTGCAAAACTTGTATCGATGAACAAGGATACACGTAGGTTGATACGTGCCAAGGGTATTCAGGTTGATGACTCTACCGCTTGTGTGTATGCCCTGCAGAATACACTGTATTATGGTGCGAATCCTTCTAATCCTGCAGTGGGTGATGTACGTGTGACATGGACCATGGTGAAGCCGGAGAACAAGATAACCATCATCGCAAAGCAGAAGGATAACACCTTCACCAACTTTAAGGCGAAGAACGGCAAGTCTTTCTCTACACTTGTGATGGGTACGAAGGACGTGGATGAGATATATGAGAGTGAGCACGATGAAAACAGCATGATAGTGTGGATACTGCGTATCGTAGGTATATTTATAGTCATCGGCGGTTTGAAGGGTATCTTCGGTTTCCTGGAGACGATACTCAAGGTCGTTCCGTTCATTGCCAATATCTTCGGATGGGGCGTCGGCGTGGTATGCACAGTCATCGGTGTGGTATGGTCGCTTATTATCATTGCGCTGGCATGGCTCTTCTATCGTCCGGTTATAGGTATTGCATTGCTGGCTATTGCAGGTTTCCTTGTTTGGGTGTTTGCCTTCAAGGGAAAGGACAAATTGAAGGAGTTAGCGGCCATGGCAAAGAACAAGGCGGCAGAGGCAAGAGTAGAACGAGATAATGTGATTTGATATGGAAAATAATGAGGATATTCTGATGCAATATGACCCTGCACTCGACCCCGACGGCACTAAGGCTGCCGCTGAGGCCGAGCGCAAGGCTCGTAAGGAAATGATGGCAAGTATGCCGGGTATGATAGCAGAGTCGGCAGCTAAGAGAACATTGAACGAGATGGTCTCACAGGCTCTGCCCGATGAGGTTAACCGCTTGCGTTGGGCAGGACTGTGGCGTAACATTCCTGTTGTGAGTGATATCGTGCAGTGGTGGGATAACGTGCAGTGGGTAAAGAGAATGTTCGGAAAATAACCAGAGAATTACTATATACATATAAACCTAAACTATAAAAGAATATTGACTATGAGAAAGATAATGTTATGTCTGACTGCCGCTGCTATGATTGTGGCATGTACAGGTAATGGTCCGGCAAATAAAGCTGAGGGAGATAAGGACTCTGTTAAAACAGAACAGAAAGATGTTAAGCCTCAGAAAGCATTGAAGACAGCCATCAGCCATAAGGAGTGGAGCGCAGGTCTGCCAGATGGATGGACTATAGTCAGCCAGGATGAGGAAGGATGCATGGCATTCAAAGGAAAAGACCTGGAAAAGGCTTTGGAGAGTCCGGTGGTAATGGTGAGTACCAAGTCTCTTGATGGTGCACCATTGGACTTTATATGCAAGCTTCTACAGAAGGAGATGGGAGCAAAGCAACAGAATGATGTTACCATTGGTGGCAGGTTGTATAAGATGTTTGACATTACAGAGAAAGGAATGAGTGCACAGTTGGCAGTTGTAGCAGATGGCGACAAGTTATTCTCTGTGACAATCATGAACACTAATGTTGATGATGTTGACGTGCAGAGTATCTTAAGCTCATTGAAAAAGAAGTAATAACCTAAATAATAATTCTACAGTAAGAATGTCAGGATTCGTATGATAATATTGGTTCTGGTATGATTGTAGAAATAAAAAAAGGCAGTAAGAGATTAGCTAATCTCTTACTGCCGAAAATAAAAACAATAAAATATCAATTAGATATGAACAGAATTTTCATCTTCGCTGTCGCTGTCATAACGTTGACGTTGACAGCTTGTGGTAATAAGACTCAGGGTGGTGGTGATAATGATTCATTGCAAACAGACTCTCTGCAGGCAGATGATGCGACTAAGCATACAGAGGAATATATACGTCAACGTATTGACACAATATATAAGTATTGTGGTGGCAAGGCTGTACAGATTAAAGGCAAGGTATGTGACAGGAGCCGGTTTACCACTACAAGGTTTAATAAACTCTGCGCGGAGGTTGACCGTCTTTGCAATGTGATGGATAATATTTACTTTGATTACGATATTTGGGTGCGTGGACAAGACATTGACCCAAAGTGGAGCTACAAGGTAAAGAGCGTGGAGAATATTACTGACAGTTCTGCTGTGGCAAGGTTGCTGATACATAATTTCAGCGATCAGAATGTAGTGCTGGATTTACGTTTTGAGCGTGGTGACTGGTATGTTAATGACTTTATACTTTCATCAGGTAAGTATTCAGAGAAAGACGGCGAATTGGCTGGTATGCGTGAATATGTCAGACTGATGGGTATGGCAGAGAAAGTCAGGGATAATCTTGATGAGATGAAAAAGCTGTTCAGTGCGTCTGGCGATACAGATGAAGATGAAAACTTCATAAGGTGGACGCCTGTAGACATTGATGGTGACGGAAATGATGAAGTTTATCTCACATGTGGTGATAGCGGTAATGGTGCATTCTATGCCTTTAATGGCAACAAAGTGCAGCTGTTGCTTGTAGAGACATCTAACATGCGCGCTTATATTTGTGAGCACAAGAATGGTAAGGGCTATATCTGCAAAGGCGGTTCAGCCGGAGGACCTTCTTATTATAATGAGGTTGTAGCTGTACAAAACAGCCGTAAGGTAGAGCGCCTTACTATGCTTACAACAGGAAGTCAGCTGGATGAGAATGCTGAGCCAGAAATTGATGCTGCTCTGAATGGAAAAGATATCAGCAAGGCAAAGGCAAAGGCTTATATGAAAGCGTTACCAAAGCGTAAGGAACTGAAAATATCCGATGCAGATTGGCACAGTGAAGGAATAGACTGATTAATGTGCATATTGAAAGGAGCATATATATAATTATGAAGGAACTAATGTCGTTCTCCAAGTTTCGTATGATGGCGTTTTTTGTAGCTGTCGCATTCAGTAGTGGTAATATCTTTGGAGAAAGAACAGACGAGACAAATAAAACCAGTGTAACTTACGACCTTACCGCTGAGACGGCGGTAGGTTCTGGAAGTTACACTGCGTACCAACTGGTAACGAATAGGCATCACGTGTTGGCTACACGTGCCAATACAGCTTATGTAAGGGGGGCGGTAAATGTCTCTCACAAGCTGAGTGAACGTTTTACTCTGTCAGGTACTGTTGATGCAATAGCTTCGGTGCATGCAGATCACAGTCTTTTCTTGCAGCAGTGTTATGCACGTCTGGATGGAAAGTATCTGTTTGTTGAGGCTGGCAGCCATGAGAGTGGCCAGGTGGTGCGAAATGACAGCTTGTCCGTTGGGTCTTTTGTAAAAGGAACAAATGCAAAACCAGTGCCGCAGGCACGTATAGGAACGAGAGGTTTCCAGTATGTGCCATTCACAAAACAATGGGTACAGGTAAATGCAGAAGGGGGATACGGCAAATTCCTGGATAGTGACCATCGCCAGGATATGATGATACGTTCGGGAGGAAATACATACACCACTGGTGCATATTATCATCAATCGCACCTGTATATACGCAGTAATCCAACGAAAAGGTTTTTCGCAATGGTAGGTATAGAACACGTGGCGCAGTTTGGAGGCACACGATATACTTTTGTAGGAGACGAGAAAACAGGGATTACTAAACCAGCTAATCTTAAGGCATTCCTGAATGTCATACTGCCTTTAGGTGATAATTCATACTTTGAGCATAGCGCCCTCGAAGACTGGGTATATGGAAATCATGTGGGGGTGATGACTTATCAGGTTGGCGTGAATATCACTTCCCACCACCGTTTGCAGGCTTATCTGGACAATCCTTTCGAGGATGGTTCTGGCATACGTAAGGGTAACGGCTATGATGGACTATGGGGATTGGAATATACTTGCTCTAAACCGGGTAGGCAGTATGTCAGGGCTGCTGTGGTAGAGTATTTCCAAAGTACGTGTCAGTCGGGACCGCTTCATTGGGATGGTGGTGACTATCCCGAACCTATACGCAGTCAGATAACAGACCTTGTGGTGGGAAATGATAACTATTATAACAACTCATTTTATGACAGTTACTCATATTATTCCATGACACCGGGAATAGCATTGATTACATCTCCTATATACAATGAAGGTGGAGGGTCAATTTACCTTAATAATCGTGTGAAAGCATGGCATCTTGGAGTGAAGGGCGAATTGACAGACAAGCTGTCATATATGCTTAAAGGTTCTTATAGTGAGGGGTGGGGTACATATAGTGCTCCGGCAGTAAGAAAGAAACATTCTTTTGATGTCATGCTTCTCGGCAGCTATGCTTTAGGTGCGTTAAATGTGAGTGCAGCGTATGCATTAAGCAGTGGTAACATATATGGTAACTGTTCCACTTGTAACTTGAAAATATCATATCATGGCAAAATATTTTAAGACAGTTTTATCCGCATTCGTCCTCATCTGTTCATTTGTGTCATGTCATGAGGGACATGAGGCAGGTGACTTGTTGGGTATGTGGCGTATGGACGGCTCAGATACTCATTATCTCAAATTCTCTGGCCATATAGTGAATGTTACCGTGTATGGCAATGATGAAGTGTGGGGAAATTATAGCAGGGAGGGTGATAGCATTTACATACAGTGTTATTCGCTGTATGGTAGATTAAATGACACCATAATTGTAGAAGAACAGTTTGGCTTCAAACCGTTCAATGATATTCGAATGCGTATAGAGACACTCAATAGCGAGCGTCTTGTATTAAGCAAGGATGGTAAGGTGTGGAGCTTCTATCAATATTGACAGATGTCACGGATAAATCGTTTCTAACGTTTATCTACAAACTTCCAATCCTTGTATCTTTCACGTGGAAAGACAAATGTCTTGTCGTTGATGTTTCCGGCTTTGAAGTTTGTTATGCTGATGGTGGTCCAGAAGAAAGACACCTTTATACGGAGTTTGATTGGAGCGTATGTCTTGTATGCCACCAGTGCCTTCACCTCCTTTATTGTTCCCTTGGCTCCTTTCTTCTGCTTGAGCGTAAGCATCAGTCCGTCAGATTGTCGGGCCACGCTGTAGGTGAAGTCGTCAAGTGAGAACTTGAACTTCCCACTGTGTTTGTCTTTTCTGCTGGATTTAGGGTCGTGTATTTCTACTGTCTTTTTCTTACGATATGCCATATAAACCGTTTTCCCGTCGTTCCAACTGTCAACACGGTCATCTGTGAAACGCTGCTTCTTCTCTTTTATGATGATATTGCCATGGGTCTTGTATATTCCTATGATATTAACGCTATATGTAAAACTGGAGCCATCTTTACCGAATACGCGTTCGTATGCGGTGTCCATAATATGGCGCGCTTGTCTTGCGTTTGGTGTGTTGTCTTGTGCCTTTATTGAAATAAATGTCAGAAGTGTGGCAATAATGAGTAGGAGTCCTTTTTTCACGTTTGTTTTTGTTGTGCAAATTTTTATATTACATTCGATGTACGCTCTGCATACCATTGATGGCATATAGTTTCTTTATTATACGCTCTGTTATGACATTGTCAGTGACAAGAAGTTCTATGCGGCAATTGAATATTCCGTCATCAGTAGTCATCACAAAACTCTTAATATTGACATCAAAGGCATCATAAATGACGGTGGATACATCTTTTGTCATACCCTTACGGTCTATACCACGCATTTCAATGGAGGCTTTGAAGGTCAGTGAGCCTGCCATATCCCATTTGGCAGGGACAATGTTGGTGCCGAAGGATGACTGTAAACGTTGTGCCTCTGAGCAGGAACGTTGGTGTATCTCTATCTGGTTGTGCTTGTTAACGTATGCTAAGATGTTGTCACCGGGAATAGGACGGCAGCATGAAGGGAGAATGTATCCATCTATGTTGTCTTCGTTAATGGTGATGGTCTTGCTCTTGTCAAAGTCTTTGCCTACAATGATGAGAGCCTTGTCTTTGGCTTTCAGTCCCTTCTCCTTGACAAATGGAATGAATCTGCGCCAGCCTTTATGCTTGTTTGTTGCGGCCTCTTTGGTATCCTTGCCGTAGAGTACGGCGTTGAGTAGTGTGTCGTTCAGCGCCAACTCACCGTGTGCGATATCAAGCAGTAGGCGTGTGTGTGTCTTGCTTTGATGGTAGGCGGTTAGTTTGTCAAGGATGGATGTTGTCAGAGTGAGGTCTTTGTGCTCAAGCCATGTGCGCAGAGTGTTTTCACCAAGTTTTGCATCATCACGGTCGCGTTTTCTCAGCAGAGCCTGTATTTTGTTCTTCGCTTTAGCTGTTGTTACAAAGTTTACCCACTCATGGTGCACATGTTGTGAACTTGATGTTATTATCTCCACTTGGTCGCCGCCTTTCAGCTTATGAGATAACGGTACAAGCTTGTGGTTCACTTTGGCTCCTATGCAGTGGGTGCCGAGGAAGGTATGTATCTGGAAAGCAAAATCAAGGGCTGTGCAGCCGGCTGGCATAGTTATGATATCTCCCTTAGGTGAGAATACGAATATCTCTGATGCAAAAAGATTTAATTTGATAGCATCGAGGAAATCCATAGCGTCAGGCTGCGGGTCATCAAGAATTTCCTTGATGGTTTGCAGCCAGCCATTAAGCTCGTCTTCCGCAACTTTCTCAGTGTCTGTTCCTGTCTTGTATTTCCAGTGTGCGGCAAATCCTTGCTCTGCAATTTCATCCATCTTCTCAGAGCGTATCTGTACCTCAATCCACTGTCCACGGTTACTCATCAGTGTGACGTGCAGCGCTTGGTATCCGTTGGCTTTAGGGTGGGAGAGCCAGTCGCGTAGGCGGTCAGGATGTGATTTGTAGAGTTTACATAAGGCTACATAGATGTTGAAGCACTCATTTACTTCTTCCTCTTCTTTTTTAGGGCGGAATACGATGCGTACGGCCAGTATGTCATATATTTCATCAAATGACACATGTTTCTTCTGCATCTTGTTCCAAATAGAGAAAGGACTTTTTACGCGCGCCTTAATGTCATAGTCCACTCCCATTTCGTCAAGAACATTGCGAATCGGAGTTGTAAAGTCATCAAAAAGGGTTTCACGTTGCTCACGCGTGTGAGCAAGTTTCTTTTCTATGGCTGTATATTCTTCTGGATGCTCATATTTGAAGGACAAGTCTTCCAGTTCAGTTTTGATACTGTTCAGACCAAGGCGGTTTGCCAACGGGGCATATATATATAGCGTCTCGCCGGCTATCTTGTAGCGTTTTGCTTCAGGCTGCTTGTCAAGATGGCGCATATTGTCAAGACGGTCACAGATTTTGATGAGGATAACCCTTATATCCTCACTCATTGTCAACAGTAATTTCTTGAAGTTTTCAGCTTGCGTCTGGGCCTTGTCTCCGAATATGCCGCCAGCTATCTTTGTCAGTCCGTCAACTATCATGGCAATCTTTTCGCCAAATATGTTGCGGATGTCATCAATGGTATAGTCTGTGTTTTCCAGCACATCATGTAATAGAGCAGCGCAAATGGATGTACTGCCCAAACCCATTTCCTGTGAGGCAATGGTTGCCACAGCTATAGGGTGCGCCATATAAGGTTCGCCCGATGGCCTTATCTCATCCTGATGTGCATGAAGCGCAAAGTTATACGCTTTCTGGATAACGTCAATTTTCTTGCGATGGTTTGAGTTGAGATATCCCTCAAGCAGATTATTGAACGCTTCCTCAATGTTTTGTTGGTTAGTCATAGTAATGATTTTGGGTAGGGGAGTTTAATTACCTCCTTCTCTTTCTTGTGCTTTTTCTCTTGGTAGCTTTCTTGGTGGAGCGACGTTTTGTAGAGCGAACCTTAGATTTCTTACTACGTTTCGCTGCACGAACTTTCGTGCGACGTTTCTTGCTCTTTGTCAGTCGCTTTGTGCTACGTGTATATTTACGCTTATATGTAACAGGTTTGCGTGCCGTGTATCCCGGTGCGTCATTGACGTCCACGAGATCACGTTTCATAAGGTCTGATACATCATAGGCAAAGATGGAATCTTCCATCTCTATGTATTTCGATATGTATTCTACAGGAAGACGTAAGTCGGTGGGTTCGCTGTAGCCGGTCACTACGTCGCGACGGTATTGTGGATTAAGTGCGCGCAGTTCCTTGATGTCTATGCCAAGCACCTGTGACACCTGCTCAAAATGCAGGTTTTTGTAGAGCATGATAGTGTCAGTCTGTACTGGCAGTTTCGTGAGCATAGGGCATATGTTATGCTCACAATAATAATTCATAATATAGTTGGCTGCAATGAAAGCCGGTACATATCCGCGTGTCTCACTTGGAAGATATGGGTAAATCTCCCAGTAGTCACGTTTGCCTCCACTGCGTTGTATTGCTTTGTTGATGTTGCCAGGTCCACAGTTATATGCGGCAATAACAAGGCTCCAGTCACCAAAGATGTTGTAAAGGTCGCTGAGGTAATGTGCTGCAGCGTATGAGGATTTCACAGCGTCGCGACGCTCGTCAATCATTGAGTTGATTTTCAGGCCATATCGTTTGCCGGTGGCATTCATGAATTGCCATAATCCACCTGCTCCGACAGGACTGACTGCGTTTGGATTCAAGGCAGACTCTATGACAGGAAGATATTTTAGCTCGAGTGGTAAACCATACACTTCAAGTGCCTGCTCAAAGATTGGCATATAGAAATTAGAAGCGCCGAGCATATAGCTGACAGAACGACGGAGTCGGCCGCTGTAACGGTCTATGAACTTCTGTACGACATCGTTCCATGGCATTTCGATAGCCGTTGGCATGCGTTTGAGACGGTCTACGTAAACCTCTTGTGCGTATTCCGGGTTTTCATCAGACATACGGCATGTGGTATCAATCTGCAGATATTGCTGAGCGTTATATTCTTGGATTACCTCGTCAAAATCAACAGACATACCACCTGGTACTTCTATGATGTCTTCGTGACCGTCCTTGTCGGTCACTATAATTTCATCGTTATTGTTGTAAATAGAGTCGTTCTCCTCTAATGCGTCATCCTCGTCTTCTCCATCCTCCTCATCCTCTTCTTCCTCGTCTTCTCCATCTTCCTCATCCTCCTCTTCCTCTTCCTCGTCTTCTCCTTCTTCCTCATCCTCCTCTTCCTCGTCTCCTTCTTCATCCTCGTCAGTATTGGGGACTGTTATTGAAATTGGTGACGATGCGATGATGCTGGCATAGAGGTTTGTTACGTATGGTGATAAGCCAAACAATAAGGCTAATGCTATGATGTAGTTTTTAATGTTTTTATTTATCATTTGAAAGTTATAATTTACATATTTGAATTAAAACCGCAGTGCTCCTTGCACGCCTATGGCAGATGCCCTGCTGTCTTTATTGTTTATTACTGCCGGCTCAACGTGAAGGCTGAGGTCGTCAGATATGTCAAACGATGACAAAGAAGCGTCAACGTATGCATCAACAATAGACAAGGCATAAACTCCGAGCATACAGAAGAAACTGAGGTCGCGCCAGCGGCGGTACTTGTCTTTCCTTGATTTGAATATGCTCTTATACCTCTCTTCGTTGGCAGATGTTATTTGTGTCCCTAAATGCAGAAATTGCGTATGGCTTTTGGTATTAGGGTCATTATCCATAATATCGAGATATGCCTGTGAATAATCCATATACATCTGGTTATTCCAACGCATGGCATAGGCACATCCGATGAATCCTCCATATACGATGGGAAGCTTCCAATACTTCCTGTTGTATATCTGTCCGGCTCCTGGTATTACTATTGCTAACCACATGGCACGTTTGGGGTCGGGTTTCCAATTAGCCCAATCTCTTTTCATGCGTTTTGCGGTTTTCTTCTGCATCTTGGCAAGACTCAAGGAATCTTCGCCTGTCATCGTCACAATGCTGTCAGCTGTTTCAGCTGCTACAAACTGTGGTTGCAGACATAGCAGAGTAGTAATTAGAGTTATTATATATATATAAGGTGTCACTGTACCTTGTCAAACAACTCTATGATACGTCCTAATTCTTCCTCAGAGGCGAAAGGTATTGTAATCTTACCTTTGCCGTTAGTAGAGCATGCCATTTGCACCTTTGTGCCTGTCAGTGAACCGATGCGCTTTTTCAGAGCCTCGTAGTGGTCGGGCAGGGTAGCAACGGCTTTTATTTTCTTCTTGACAGTCTGTACATCCTCTCCATTGTTAAGACCCTTTACCATCTCCTCAACTTTTCTTACGGAGTAATTATGCTTCATAATCTCCTTGTAAAGCTTGACTTGCATGGAAGGTGAGTCTAACGAAAGAAGAGCACGTGCATGTCCCATGTCTATTTCCTTCTTCTGTAAAGACAACTGTATCTGTGCTGGCAGACGCAGTAAACGGAGATAATTAGCTATGGCTGCGCGGCTTTTACCAACTCGTTCTGACACTTTCTCCTGTGTCATTCCTTCTGTGTCGAGTAATTGCTTGTATGCCAAGGCTATCTCTATGGCGTTGAGGTCTTCACGTTGAATGTTCTCAACTAACGCCAATTCCATCACTGCCTCGTCATTGATGGTGCGAATGTATGCAGGAATGGCTTTCAGTCCCGCAAGTTGTGATGCGCGCCAACGACGCTCACCTGCTATTATTTGGAATCGGTTGTCCTCTACCTGGCGTAGCGTTATTGGCTGTATGATACCCAATTCCTTTATGCTGGCAGCCAATTCCTGAAGTGCCTGCTCGTCAAACTCTCGACGAGGTTGGTTAGGATTGGGCTCAATAAAGTCAATAGCTATCTCATTGATAGTTGAAGACCCTTGTGGATGGATATCCTCTGTAGATATAAGGGCATCAAGTCCTCTGCCCAAAGCGTTGAATTTCTTTTTTACTGCCATATAAACTGTTCTGTCAACTGATTTTTAGTCATCAGTGGTATTTACTTCTCTCTGCTTACTATTTCTTTTGCCAGTGAAAGGTGATTCTTTGTGCCTGCTGCATCGGCGTCATATAATATCACTGGAAGTCCATGACTTGGACTCTCAGATAGTTTTACATTACGCTGAATAACGGTCTTGAATACCAGTTCCTGGAAATGTCTCTTAACCTCGTCATATATCTGGTTGGCCAGTTTCAGACGGTTGTCATACATGGTCAAAAGGAACCCCTCAATCTCAAGTTGAGGATTGAGTTTGCTCTTTATGATTTTGATGGTGTTAAGAAGTTTGCCAATGCCTTCAAGAGCGAAGTACTCACACTGAACAGGTATGATAACAGAGTCTGCAGCCGTCAGAGCGTTTACTGTTATCAGTCCGAGAGATGGTGAACAGTCGATGAGAATATAGTCATAGTCTTGACGTATAGGCTCAAGAATGTCCTTCAATACTTTCTCTCTGTTGGGTACTGTGAGCATCTCTATCTCTGCGCCGACAAGGTTGATATGGCTTGGAATTATGTCTAAGCCATTAATGTCTGTCGTATATATAGCATCTCTTACGTCAGCGTGATCTATAATACATTCGTAGATAGAGCATTCAACCTCTTGTAGGTTCACTCCCAATCCACTTGATGCGTTTGCCTGTGGGTCAGCATCAATTACAAGTACGGATTTCTCAAGCGTAGCAAGTGAAGCAGCAAGGTTTATTGTCGTGGTTGTCTTGCCCACGCCTCCTTTCTGATTGGCCAATGCTATTATTTTACTAACTTTCTTGTTCATATCATAGCGTTGAATTAATATTCCTACTCTATCCTGTAATACTCTACAAAGTTAAAAAAAAAAAATGATATAAAGTATAAATGCTATTAGAAATATACATTTTTTGACTAAATAGTTGTTAATTACGTGTTTTTTTTATAACTTTGTAATGTAATGAGGTGTTGGAAACTTGGCTCCGTAGCTTAGCTGAATAGAGCGTCAGATTCCGGTTCTGAAGGTCCTGGGTTTGAATCCCAGCGGGGTCACATTCTAAATAAAGCGTATGTCAAAATTTTTGATATACGCTTTTGTTTTTTACCTTGTCAAGGTGGGTGATGAGAATTAAATGAGAAATCAACAAAATGCTATATGGAGAAGTCCGAAGATTCTATATGGAGAAGTTGGGAAAGGATAAATTCATATATAATCACATGTATATGATAATCCTATGTCTTGAATATTTCTGACAACATGAAAAGAGGTAAAGACTTTAATCTTTACCTCTTTTCCGTATGTAAATTCTATAGAATCTCGATTTATGCTGCTGCAGCTGAGTGCAGAGCCTCGTAGATGCAACTTACTACGCCAAAGAGCATTACACCTGCGGTGCAGATAACAAGGGTCAACTTGGTGTTGCCGTCCATCTTGAATGTAGGCAGTGCCTCTCCATCGTTGTTGATATACATTGCCTTGACAATCAGCAGGTAATAGTAAAGTGATATCACTGTGTTTACCAATGCTATGAATACTATGCAGTATGGCCAGAATGTAGGACGACCATCTACAGCAGCAAGGAACACAAAGAACTTAGAGAACATACCGGCAAATGGAGGTATGCCACCTAAAGAGAAGAGGGCAAGTGTCATGAGGAATGCCATCTTAGGATTGTTCTTGTACATTCCGTTGTATGCAGCCATGTCTGTGCGACCGTCATTTGTGTTCTCTACTGATGCAATGATAGTGAACACTGCCATGTTAGCAACAATGTAGATAAGTACATAGTACATCAAAGCGGTGATGCTCATCACATAGTTTCCGCCTATAGCCACAAGCATTATGTATCCGGCCTGAGAGATAGAAGAGAAAGCCATGAAGCGTTTCAGTTCTGTCTGACGTATTGCCATAAGGTTTGCTATGGTGATAGACAAAACTACAAGAATCATCATTGAGATGGTCCAATAAGGCATTATAGCGATGAATACCTTGTAAAGAATAGCAACCAAGGAGAAGGCTGCAGCGCCCTTTGATATAACGCTGAGGTAGCCAGTCACTGTAGTTGGGGCTCCTTGATAGGTGTCAGCGGTCCAGAAATGGAACGGCACGAGTGAAATCTTGAAACCAAGACCTGCGATGAAGAATACCATTCCCATGAGAATCATAGGGGTTGCGTCAAGTAATTTAGCGAAGTCCTTGAAGTAAAGCGTACCGGTTGCACCATAGAGGAATGATATACCGTAAAGCATTACACCTGAAGAGAATGTGGCCGTAAGGATAAACTTTGCGGCTGCCTCAGCAGAGTTGTTTCTCCATTTATCGAGTGCCACCATACAACCCATAGGTACGGATGCCATCTCAAGACCGAGGAAGAACATAAGGAAGTCACCTGCAGACATCATCATAAACATACCAAGCAGGGTAGAGATGGTAAGCATGTAGAACTCACCCTCTGTCAGTTTTGCATCTGTATTGGTAAGCCAGTTACGTGCCTGCATAACAACGATGAGTGTACCAAATGTAAGGATTGACTTCATCATGTTTGCCGCAGGTGTCGCATGATACATTCCTCCAAACAATGTAGCTCCATCAGCACCGCCAAATGGTGTGAAACTGAGAATGAGTTGTATCAGTAACAAAATACAAACGAAGGGATTGAACCACTTGCGCTCTGTCTGCTTGCTTGAGCAGAAATCTGCTATGAATACAATTACCAATATAGCCATGAGCATGGCTTCTGGTATCATATATAGAAATTGACTGTAATTCATTTTTTTATGGATTATGGATTATGGACTATGGATTAAAGTTTATTTCTTGTGAAAACTTATTCCTTCATCCTTTCTACTTTCTTCCAATTAGAGTGCGGCGAGGTTCTGTAATATTGGAGCAACACCGTTCTCTATCACGTGACTTGCCCATATTGGGAAAGAGCCGAGTCCTGCTACACAGGCTATGAGGCAACATACAGCGAACTTCTCGTCCCATGTAGCGTCAGTCAACTCCTCATAGTGTGGATTGGTAACCTTGCCATAGAGAATGAAGCCAACGGTACGGAGTATGTAAACCGCAGTCACAACGATAGATGTACATGCAATGATTGTGCAGCAACGATGGAATGTGTCTGCATTCTCAAATGAGCCTACAAAGATGGTCATTTCTGCAATGAATCCAGAGAAACCTGGCAGACCGAGGTTTGCAAGACCTGCTATGACGTATCCTACAGAGAGGAAAGGCATAATCTTCATGAGTCCTCCGAGTTCACGGATGTCACGTGTGTGGGTTCTGCCGTATATCATACCGATGAGTGCGAAGAAGAGTGCTGTCATCAATCCGTGAGAGAGCATCTGCAGAATAGCGCCAGTGCATGATACCTTTGTCATCATCAGCAGGGCGAAGAGTACGAGTCCGCAGTGTGACACAGAAGAGTATGCGTTGATAAACTTCAGGTCGGTCTGCACACATGCTGAGAATGCGCCATATACAACTGAGCATGTTGTGAGGATAAGGAATATCCAGGCAAGCTCGTTTGCGGCATCAGGAAGCAGGAACATCGCTATGCGGAAACATCCATAGCCACCAAGTTTCATCAGTACGCCGGCATGAAGCATAGACACTGATGTCGGTGCACAGCCGTGACCAATAGGAGACCAAGTGTGGAATGGGAACAATGCTCCAAGTACTCCGAATCCGATGAAGACGAATGGGAACAGAGCCTTCTGTATCGCTACAGGTATTATTCTCGCACCATTTGTCTGGTGTGCAATGTCAAGTATGTTCATGGTGTTGGCACCGCTGAAGAAGTATATGCCGACTAATCCGATGATGATTAGGGCAGAACCACCCATAAGCATCAAGGTCAGCTTCATTGCTGCGTACTCCTTTTTGCCTGAGCCCCAGTAACCGATAAGGAGATACATAGGAATCAATGCAACCTCATAGAACATGAACATGGTGAACATGTCAATAGAAATGAAGAAGCCATACACACCTGTTGACAACAAGGTGAACCACATAAAGAACTCCTTTGTGAGTGGCTGCAGTTTCCATGAAGCGAATGTGCCGGTAAATACTATTATGCTTGAGAGCAGCAGCATCACAACACTGATGCCGTCAACACCTACAGCGTATGCTATGTTAAGTGGCGCAAACCAAACATGTGAATATGTGTATAGCATTTCAGCTGTGTTGCCTGCTGCACGCTGACCGATAAAGTCTATTGTGAGCCACACGCTGAGTGCTACGAGACAGGATGCGCCTGCCACCATCACGCCACGCACCTGATTGACGTTACGTGCAGCCCATAGGCCTGCCAACATCAGAACAGGTATTATTACGAATAATGTTAATATACTCATCTTGTGAGAAAATTAATAATTAAAAATCAATTAATAATTTATAGACATATCAAGAATAATGTCAGAGCTACTGCACCGCAGATGAACCATGTAGCGTAGTTGCGTACATCGCCGTCCTGTGTGGTACGTATGCTCTCGCCTGCGGCATTTGCGCCCCATGCGGTGAAGTCGATGAAGCCATTGATTATGTGCTCATCAATCCATGCCACAGGAGTGGAAACGAAACGGAACAGTATCTTGTGTGTTACGAACTGGTAAACCTCGTCCATATAGAAGCGCTTGTAAGCCCAATGATGGAGACGTGGTGCAAGAGAGTACATCTTGTCTGCTATAGGTTGTGTCTCACCCTTATAGATATAAGTGGCAAGAGCGATAGAGCAGACTGCGATTACAGTTGAAGTGGCAGCGATTACAGGATCGAAATGAATGGTGTAAGCTGTGCCGCTTGCTGTTACGAGTGAACCGAATGATGCCCAGTCCCATCCAAGGAATCCTCCGAGCGTGGTGAAGATACCAACGCCAACGGTTACGATGCTGAGGAATATGAGTGGGAATGTCATTGTCCATGGCGCCTCGTGTGGAGTGTGGTGAGCATGAAGTTCCTTGTTCTCTGTACCCCAGAATATACCATAGTACAGACGGAACATATAGAATGCTGTCATAGCTGCTACGGCTGTCATCCACCATCCGCAGATAGGAGAGTATGCGAAGCATGCTGATATTATCTCATCCTTTGAACTGAATCCAGAGAAGAATGGAATACCTGCGATGGCAAGACAAGAGATAAGGAATGTAGCGTGGGTTATTGGCATGTACTTACGCAGACCACCCATTGTTGACATCTCGTTAGAGTGTACGGCATGTATGATACAACCTGCTCCGAGGAACAGACAAGCCTTGAACATAGCGTGGGTGAAGAGGTGGAACATTGATGCCATATAGCCTAATGAACCATGGTTGTCAATAACACCTTCTCCTTGATGTCCTGGCAGACATACGCCAAGCGCAACCATCATGAATGCAATCTGTGATATTGTAGAGAATGCCAGCACACGCTTGATGTCGCTTTGTGCACATGCTATCGCTGCTGCGTAGAAGGCAGTGAAAGCACCGACAACTACTACGATAGAAAGATGGTTAGGTGCGTAGTCTATCCACAGAGGGAACATACGTGCAATCTGGAACACACCAGCTACCACCATCGTAGCAGCATGGATGAGTGCAGATACAGGTGTTGGGCCTTCCATCGCATCTGGCAACCAGATGTGAAGTGGGAACATAGCTGACTTACCAGCACCGCCGATGAACATCAGTACAAGAGCGGTAGGCAGAATCAAGCTGCCTGCGGCCCAAGCCTTGTCAGCGTTGCATAGTGTGAATGTGTTTGCTGCGTCGCCGATTATCTCAGTTCCAGTGAATGAGAAGTTGAATGAACCTGTGTAGAATCCAAAGATGAGGATACCAATCAGGAAGAACATATCGGCGAAGCGTGTCACGATAAACGCTTTCTTAGAAGCGTGGACAGCAGCCTGCAGTGGGTAGTAGAAGCCGATGAGCAGATAAGAGCTTACACCTACAAGCTCCCAGAACATATACATCTGGAAGATGTTGGTAGCTACTACCAGTCCCAACATTGAGAAAGTGAAGAGTGAAAGGAAAGCGTAATAGCGCTGGAAACCTTTCTCTCCGTGCATATAGCCGAAAGAGTAGATATGTACCATCAGCGATACTGTTGAGATGACAATAAGCATCATGACCGCAATAGGGTCGAGCAGTATGCCGAGGTCGAAATGAAGTGAACCGAGTGGCAGCCATGTAGTGTTATAAGGTACTACAGTAGCGAAAGTGCCGTCAGCCAGACGATCCATGCTGAAATACTGGAAAGCAGTGATGTAGCTCAGTATTGTCACCAGCCCGAGTGAGCAGGTGCCTATGATACCGGCAGCCATGTGCGACCAGCCTTTCTTACCTCTGAAATAATCAGTCAAACCGATTATCAAGAATGAAAGCAGAGGTAGAAGAAGTATACCAATTGTATAACCGAATTCCATTGTTTTCTATTTTTGAAGGTTTAACCAATTATAATTTCATATTCTGTATGCTTGTCACAGAATCGCTCTTGAAGTGACGGTAAGCATTGATGATTATTGCGATAGCCACTGCGCTCTCTGCTGCGCTTATACCGATAGAGAACAGTGTGAAGAACATTCCCTCCAGAGCCTCAGGGTAGAGCAGGCGATTGAAAGCTGCGAAATTGATGTCAACGGCGTTGAGCACCAACTCTATGCTAACGAGCATCGCAATCATGTTGCGGCGTGTTACGAAACCGAATACGCCTATGAAGAATAGTATCGCGCTAAGCACGAAGAAACATTGTACTGGTACCATACTTATTTATCCTCCTTTTGATTACGTGAAACTACAAGTCCTCCGATGATGCACGCAAGGAGGAAGATTGATATGAACTCGAATGGAAGCACATACTGATACTTCTCTGAACCCATCAGGGTTGTGCCTATCTGTTCCATAGGAACCTCGACGTCCTGTACGGTGCAGAACTTGTCAAAGAACTCAGACTTCAGCTGTGCAGTGACGACTGTTGCCAGTCCTACTACAGCAACAAGTGCTGCTATGCCGAGTCTCTTGATGTCAAGTTTTTCCTTCAGACCTTGCAGGCGGCGCTTTGAGATAAGCTGTATTGCGAAGATATAAATCATCGTCATACCGCCGGCATAGATGCTAAGCTGTGCCGTACCGAGGAAAGTATAGTCGAGTAGGAAATATATTCCAGCTATGGCGAAAAGCACGAACAGCAATGCCGTTACGGCACGCATTATGCTCTTTGTCATAACAGAGAAGATAGCAGAGCAGAGTATCACTGCTGCCAAGATAGCGAATACGATTATATTAGCCATGATTGTTATGCCTCCTCTTTTTTAGGTTCAACATTAGTGCCTTCTGCAGCCTTGCTTGCAGCCTCTGCTGCAGCTTTCTCTGCTGCTACCTTGGCGTTCTCAGCATACTGTGCCATCTCCTCTTCTGTAGGTGGAATGTTCAGGTGCTGTTTCAGAGCGTCACGGTTGAATACCGCGTTTTCAAAGTCTTTAACGAATTTGATGGCGCCGAAGTTGCAGGCGTTTACACAAAGTTGGCAGAACATGCAGTCGCCGAGGTCATACTGATAGTCGGTAAGGAGTTTCTTCTTCTTGCCGTCAGCAGTAGTTACCATCTGCGATACGATTTTAATACTGCCATTAGGACAAGCCTTCTCGCAGAGCGTACATGCTGTACACTTGTTCTTGCCGTTCTCATCATGAGGCATTACAAGTGTGCCGCGGTGGCGCTCAGCAATATGCTGTGTCTTGCGGTTCTCGGGGTACTGTTCGGTTATCTTTGGTGTGACATACTCACCCATTGTGATATCCATACCCGTCAGCAGGGTTTTGATACCTGCTATGACACCGCCGAAATATGAATTGTTTTTTGCCATTGTCTTTTATCTTTCAATTTCAACGTTCAATTACTTGTCTATCTTTATAGCGATGTCAACACCGACAAGTTTCTGTTCCTTTGCGAATGTGCTGCGGAACTTGATGGCACGTAATACTATCACAGCGAATATCACAGCTATGACAGCGGCAATAACTATACCTGAATATATAGAGCCAACCAAGTTGAATGATACGCATACGGTCATAAGCACAAGGTTCAGCAGTGCGAGTGGCATAAGGTATTTCCACTCAAGCTTCAGTATCTGGTCGATACGCAGACGTGGGAAAGTCCACTTAATCCACATAAGAAGCCATACCATAGCAAAAGCCTTGCCAAGGAACCATACGATGCCTGGGATATAGTCCATCACTGCGTCAAAACCTTCGATGCCGATGTGTACCGGACACCATCCGCCGAGGAATACGAGTGAGGTCATACCTGCCACGATGAACAGGTTAAGGAACTCTGCCAGATAGTAGAAACCGAAGCCCATGCCAGAATACTCTGTATGATATCCTGCAGTAAGCTCTGACTCAGCCTCCGCAAGGTCAAACGGACCACGGTTAGCCTCCGCGTTTCCTGCTATGAGGAAAATGAGGAAAGCTATGATAGCAGGAATGTGTCCCTGGAAGATAAGCCATCCGAAAGGTCCCTGCTGTGCCTCCACGATGCCTGATACCTGCATGGTACCAGTCAGTATTGTTGCGGTGATAAGGCAAAGGCCGAGTGACATCTCGTATGAAATCATCTGTACGGCACCACGCATTGCTGATACGACACCGTACTTGTTGTTTGATGACCATCCGGCGAGGAATACACCTATGACACCTATCGCGCTGACGGCGGTGTAAAGGAATATGCCAACGTTGAAGTCAAGTACTATGGCACCCTTGTTCCAAGGAAGGAATGCGAATGCGCCGATAGAACCCATGATTACGAGTATAGGAGCAAGTGCGTAGAGAAGTTTGTCGGCCTTGTCAACGAAGAAGATTTCTTTAATAAGCATCTTCAGTACGTCGGCAAACACCTGCAGCAGTCCCCATGGTCCTACACGCATAGGACCGAGGCGGCACTGGAAGTATGCGCACACCTTACGCTCCATGAAGATAAGTGCGATGGCGAGCAGCGCATAGCCCACGATGATGAGCAAACCTACAAGCACACACTCTATGGTCAGCACGAGCCACTCTGGCATGCTAAACAAACCGAAGCCTGTCAGCAGCATTTCGTGCAGCCATGATGTAACTATTGAAAAATCAAACATAATGTATTATCGTTTTCGTTTTTCGTCTATATATATAATAAGGTGTAAGGGTTAACGGTCGATATCAGGTATGATATAGTCAAGACCGGCACCTACGGCGATAAGGTCAGCCACCTTTGTACCGCGAAGCATCTCGTCGAGGGCTCCTACGAGTGAGAGAGCCATAGGACGAAGTTTCATACGGAATGGAGACTTGTCACCGCGTGAGTCAAGGTAAACGCCAAACTCACCGCTTGTACCCTCAACAGCATAGTACCACTGTCCTTCAGGACATTTGATGATAGGCTTCTGCTTGATGTAATACTCACCTTCAGGAATGTTGTCGATAAGCTGCTCTATAATCTTGATAGACTGCTCTATCTCCTTTATACGCATATAGTAACGATCCTGTGCATCACCGTTCTCAAGAACAACCTGATCCCATTCTACCTTGTCATACATGTCGTATGGATAGTTCTTACGCAGGTCGTTTGCCCAGTTAGAGGCACGGCCGTTAGAACCAGATACGCCGTAGTCTATGCACTGTTCCTTAGTGAATACACCCACACCCTCAAGTCGCTGGTGTGTTATGACGTTCTCGCCAAATACATTCATGTACTCGTCGAGTTTTGGCTTCAGGTATGCACAGAGCTTCTTCACGTTCTTCTGGAAATTCTCATCTATATCTGCCTGCAGACCACCTATTCTGTAATAGTTCTGAATAAGACGTCCGCCGGTAGTCTCCTCCATGGCATTCAGTACATACTCACGGTCACGCATACAGTACAGGAATGCAGTGAGTGCTCCCAGATCCTGTGCATAACATCCGAGGAACAGCAAGTGACCGTCGATACGCTGAAGCTCATCCATTATTGTACGGATGGTCTTGATGCGGTCGTTCAGCTCAATGCCGAGAGCCTCCTCTATGACACCGCAAATAGCGTGGCGGTTCATCATGGCAGAGAGATAGTTGAGACGGTCTGTCATTGCCAGAGTCTGAGGATAAGTCATCTCCTCAAACATCTTCTCTATACCACGGTGAATATATCCGAGGTGAGGATAAATCTTCTTTACTGTCTCACCGTCGAGGATAGTCTCAAGTCGCAGCACACCGTGTGTTGATGGGTGCTGAGGACCGATGTTTATCACGAAGTCATCTTCTTTGAACAGAGGAACCTTCTTCTCTACTACGTTACCCTCAGCGTCAAGGCTGTACTGTGAAGTGCAGTCCACTTCCTTGTCGTCCTCAAGTGAATAGCCATCCTTAGCCTGGAAATCCTTGCGGAAAGGATAGCCCTCAAAGTCGTTGCGCAGGAAAAGGCGGCGCATGTCTGGGTGTCCGAGGAACTTTATTCCGTAGAAGTCAAATACCTCACGCTCCAGCAGGTCAGCGGTTTTCCAAAGATTAGTTACAGTATAGATAACATAATCCTCGCCTTTCTTCTCAGCCATGGTCTTTACTGATATACGCTCGTGCGTGTCAGTATTCTCCATTATGTAGATACAGCCGAGGTTGCCCTCGCCGAAGTCTTCACCGATAATAGTAACGAGGTAGTCGAAATGCTTCTCGTTGCGGAGCTTTGCCATCTCTGCGGCAAACTCGCTGAAAGAGTATTCTATATTGTTAAGTTTCATCTCGTTTTTCCTCCTTACTTAAATGTATCGTTAATCTCCTTCTTAACTGCCTTCACGCAGGTATCAACACCCTTCTTCATCTCAGCGATGAACTTCTTAGGGATGTCCTTGATTACCAGTGGGTTTGGGTTCTTCTGCTTCTTGTTTACGCCGCCGAAGAACTTCTCGACCTTCACCTTACGCTGCAGCTGCATCATTCCATAGAGGATAGCTTCTGGGCGTGGAGGACATCCTGGTATATAAACGTCAACGGGCAGGAACTCGTCGATGCCGCGTACCACATGGTAGCTCTGCTTGAAAGGTCCGCCTGAGATAGCGCATCCACCTACAGCAATGACATACTTAGGCTCAGCCATCTCGTCATACAGACGTTTCAATACCGGTGCCATCTTGTGTGTGATAGTTCCTGCACACATGATAAGGTCAGCCTGTCGTGGAGAGTTACGTGTCACCTCAAATCCAAAACGCGCAAAGTCATAGCGTGCGCATCCGCATGCCATGAACTCAATACCACAACAAGATGTGGCAAACGTAAGAGACCAGAGAGAGTTTGAGCGTCCCCAGTTTATCAGTGCGTCAAGGTTTCCAAGCACCACGTTTACGCCGCCCTCGTTAAGCTCGTCGATTATTTTCTCAAGTGATTCGTTATCCTTCCATTCATTGTAAGGAATGTTCTTGATAGAGGGTTTCCTTATTTCCATTCCAGTGCCCCCTTTCTCCAAGCATACGCAAGGCCAAATACTAATACCAGCATAAAGAATCCTATGCTAAACAAAGCCATGGTACCGAAATTCTTTACTACTACTGCCCAAGGGTAGAGGAATACGGTTTCCACGTCAAACATAAGGAAAAGGATAGCGAAAAGGTAGTAACCTACATGCATTGGCAACCAAGATGTGCCGCGTGTAGGGATACCACACTCAAACGGTTCACCTTTCACCTTATTATAAGTGCGTGGTCCCAGCAGTTTTGCGGTAATGTAAGCCGCTACCACCAAGAAGACAGCCGTAATAATAACGGTGATAAACAAAGTGAAATACATAAAAAAACTGTGTATTTATATTAATTAAAACTTTTCTCTGGTCTCAATTAGAGACCGCAAAATTACAAAAAAATCTTAAAATAGCCAAATCTTAGTAGCCAAATTTTAGTACTGCTGTTTATTTCTGTCTTATTGCAAAGTCTGTTTTGCAAATATTTTTCTGTATAGGTTGTTTTCTTTACGGTGCCGTTATAACCACGCAACGGGAATGTCAGTCTGTCGTGACATTCCCGTTGCGTGGTTTCTCTTTATGTTGTATTTTGTTGCCGGCCATGTTGTCATGTCAAGGGTTGAGCGGAGTCAGCGGATATACTATGTTCACTATGAGTATGTTGGCGGCCAGGATGATGAGGTTCATCAGCAGGCCTATACGCATGAAATCGCTGAAACGGTAACCGCCAGGTCCATATACCAGCATGTGTGTGGGTGAGCCTATCGGTGTGGCAAAGCTGCTGCTGACACTTATCATCAAGGCTATTAGGAAAGGATAAGGCTCGTACCCCATTTTCTCTGCCGCCTCATACATGATAGGGAAGAACATCGCACCTGCTGCCGTGTTGGATATAAACTCTGTTATGAAGGTACCGACAAGGCATATAGCTGTCATCACAATGATTGGGTTTGTGCCGCATACGTCAAGGATGCCGAACGCCAGTCGTTCCGCTATGCCGGTCTTTTGTATGGCTAAGCCCAGTACCACACTGCCGGCAAAGACAAACAGGATGTCCCAGTTTATTGCTTTCATGGCCTGGTCAGGAGTGCAGCAACGCATCACCAGCATGGCAAAAGCGGCGAGTAAGGCGCTCTCCAGGAGTGGCAGTACGCCGAAAGCTGACAGCGCAATCATGGCAATCATGATTATAGAGGAGTAGAGCGTCTTCACACCCACGTTTACCACCTCTTCACCAACTATCAGCCCGTGTGTCTTCGTCAGCTCCATGATGTCCTTGATGCGTCCGGCAAACACCAGACGGTCACCGCCCATCAGAAATTCGTTCTCGTCAAGCGGCACGGGCACATTGTCAAAGTGGCGCACCTTGATGAGGCGTCCTCCCTTCACGTTCAACAGTCCGGCGTAGCCCAGTGTCTCGCCTATGTACTTGTTGTCTGACGGCACTAACAGTTCTACGGTATATTCTATCGTGTCGTCAGAGTCAGACTCCGGTGCTTCCCTGTCTGGCAGCAGTCGGCGCATGGCGATGACTGACAATACACCTATAAAGAGACAGAACAGTCCGGGGATGGTTGTTGCCAGTACGTTCATGGCTTGTCCTGTCTTGTCGGCATATAGGCCTGAGATAATCAGGTTAGGCGGTGTGCCTATCAGCGTACATACGCCGCCCATGCCTGAGGCGTAGCTCAGTGGTATCAGCAGTTTTGATGGCGATATGCCCAGCTTCTTCGACCACATCTTGACAATGCCTACGAAGAGCGTCACTACCGTGGTGTTGCTGAGAAAAGAACTGAGTGCCGCTACGGGAAGCATCAGTCTGACCACAGCCTTCGAGTAACTCTTAGGCTGCCCCAGCAGATTCTTTACTATCCACTGCAGCACACCCGTGTGCGTCAGGCCTGCCACCACCACGAACAGCACGCCGATGACCACCACCGAGGTGGAGCTGAAGCCTGAGAAGGCATCCTTTGCGTCAAGAACGCCGGTAAGGAACAGTACGGCAACGGCACTGAAAAACACCAGGTCAGTACGTAGTTTCGTGAATAGCAGGATTGTGAACATCGAGAGTACCGTGATAATGGTAATCCATGCGTGGATGTTAAATCCCCATAAGATAAATGATGTCTCTAACATAGTATTTTGTTTGTCGTGGTTATATTATAATAGGATTCAAGTTTCGCATGCGCTCAACTTGTTGGGTTATCAGGTTCTTGCTTAGGCAAGCGTCACTGCGTGCCGAGCGATAAGGTCGTAAGG
>OCTW013390645.1_pt1 | contig 25099 bp, 23 predicted proteins | sample 1539671 | NCBI WGS metagenome assembly OCTW01 (sample SAMN02144230, study PRJEB22623) | gut metagenome | biome: sheep rumen | host: Ovis aries | place: New Zealand | reverse complement strand
TTGGCGTACATGCCGTTCTTCGAAAGAAGTTCTTCGTGCGTGCCCTGTTCGACGATCTTCCCGTGTTCCATCACATAGATTCTGTCCGCGTGCATCAGCGTGGAGATTCTGTGCGCGATCAGAATCACCGTCGATGAACCAAGGTTCTCCCGGAGCGATTCCCGGATCTTCGCGTCCGTCTCCGCATCGACCGCGGAAAGCGAGTCGTCAAAGATCATAACAGGCGGCTTCCGGATCAGCATCTGCGCGATCGCCGTGCGCTGCTTCTGCCCGCCCGAAAGCGTCACGCCGCGCTCACCGACAAACGTATCGTACCCTTCCGTGAACTTCAGAACGGTATCGTCGAGGCTCGCGAGTCTTGCCGCGCGGCGCACTTCGCGAAGGTCATAATTACTTCTTGCGATGCCGATATTATCGGCAAGTGTCCTTGAGAACAGAAACGGCTCCTGCAAAACAATGCCGACATTGCTCCGCAGCCACGACTTCCGGATATCACGAATATCCGTATCTCCGACCGTAATTTTTCCGTTTCCTTCCGGCAGCTCATACAGCCCGTCCAAAAGATACATCAGCGTCGACTTGCCGCTGCCGGTTCCGCCCAGAATCCCGATCGTCTTTCCCGCGGGGATCGTCATGCTGATGCCGCTTAAAACTTCCGCGGATCCGTTATCGTACTGAAAACGGACATTCTCCAGATGAATGTCCTGATGCATATCCGGCGTCCCGGCACCCGGCCGGTCCTCTTCGGTCTTCGAGTTCATGATATAGCGCAGTCTGTCAATCGAGATCCCCGCTTTCGACATTTCCGTGATCGTTCTGCCAAGACTGCGGATCGGCCAGGACAACAGACCGTTGTAGGAAATCAGGGCAATATAGCCGCCGGCAGTCAGATTTCCGCGCACGCAGAAGACCGCGCCGAGCACCGTAACCAGCATTGTGCGCGTCGTCGCTATAATATTGCCTTCGACCCAGAATGCCGCAAACGTCTTCTGGAGTGTAATCCAAAGGCCTGTATAATATTCGTTCTGCTTCTCGAAGCGCTCCTTCTCATAGCGTTCCCTGCCGAACGCGCGGACAACCCGCACACCGGTCAGGTTTTCCTGCGCGATGCTCGAAAGCCTGCCTTCCTCCACGTCCGTCTGCTCGAACTGGTCCGCAATCTTCTGATGAAAGAAAACCGACCGCAGCACCATGACCGGAATGAAAACCGCCGCGACTATCGTTAGCGGAATGTTGATGCCCGCCATGAACCAGATCGAAAGCACAATCAAAAGCACCGTCCGGAACAGGGAAACAAGCTGTTCGGATAGGAATGTTTTGATCGTTTCAACGTCGGAAGTGCAGCGCTGGATGATGTCTCCCGTATGGTTCTCGCTGTACCACGAAAAAGGCAGATGAATGATATGCTCAAACAGCGAATCCCGCATGCGTTTGACCAGTGTCTCCGCGCCTTTAGCGTTCATAAGGCTGAAAAGATACCGGCAGATACCTCCCGCCGCAGCGACACCCACCACCATAATCGCAACGATGTACAGATGCGAGCGCAGATACGGGATGCCGCCGGAACGCGTGAGCAGAGACTGCAATGGCGACGGCATGGAAGGCATGCTGTTCCCGATCACCGCGTCTACCGTGAACTGGATGATCTTCGGGTTGACCAGATCAAACAGCGATACAAGTGCAGCAAAGAGAATTGCAAGGATAAAGTACCTTTTACAGCCTTTCAGGAAAAACATTACCATGCTGATCCTGTCCGGATACGCAAGATTCCTGTCTTTCGTAGTCGTATGGACTTCTTTATGATTCATATGGATTCCTTTTTGAAACTTCTGTTACAGGTGCGGCCTCCCGGCGCCGCGGCCTCCATTGACCGGACTATACCATACTCCCGCGAGAAGTGCAAAATCGGTTCACTTCTCTTTTCCCTCTCCGGCGTGTATAATTGCTATCAACATTACACTGATTTGATCAGGCAGCAAAAACAGCCGCCGCAGGGCGGCATGAGGTTCATTTATGAATGCACAGGATAACAAACAGGAAGAAATCACTTTCGAGGACATGAACTCGGGCGGCAGCGAATCCGTCAGTGAAGCAGCATCCTCCGGCGCGGAGGAAACGGCTGCGCAGGAATCTCCCGCCTTTTCGGACGCAGAGGAGACGGCTGCGAAGCCTGCTTCTGTTCCGGACGCGGAGGAGACAGCTTCGGAGTCTTCTGCCGCCGGAAGCACAGGAAACGGAAAGAACAGTAAAAAGCGCAAAAAAGGCCGTAAAAAGCTGGTCAAATGGCTCATCATCGCGGGCGCAGCCGCAGCTGTCCTCGGCTTCTTTATCTGGAAGACGAAAAAGTCCGCGGCCGACGTTTATCTGGAAGACACCGTTTCGAAGCGCGACATTGTCACCTACCATACCTTTACCGGAACGGCTGCGGCCGTAGATTCCCGCAGCGTCATGTCCGCTGTCTCGGGCGTTAAGGTCACTGAAGTCCCGGTGGAAGAAGGCGATTATGTCAAAGAGGGCGATGTCATCGCCGTTCTTGACTCCTCCGGTCTCGATGAGCAGATTTCCGAGAAGAAAGCCGCAATGGCGGCATCTGCCAATTCCAGCTCTATCCAGATCCGCTCCGCGCAGCATTCCTACAACAGTCTCCAGTCCAATGTGAAGGACGGTCTGGATTCTTCCCTGCAGGGCGCGCAGGCCGGCATCGACTCCGCCTTCTCTGGACTCGTATCCGCGCAGCAGGCGTTTAATAATGAAGTAAATCTGAATAACAGGCAGCTCAGCGCGACGATTCTCGGCGCGATCCAGAACGTTGATAACGCCTACAACGCCGTACAGCGCGCCGCACTTTCCACGCAGCAGGCAAAGGACGCGCAGGCGCATGCGGAGCAGCAGGCTGAAGACGCGGGACTTCCTTATGATAAATTCTCCTCCTCGCAGGCGATTGAATCCAGCGAGCTGTCCGAAGATCAGGCCTGGGATGCCTACCATCAGGCAGTAACCAGTTATGAAGCCGCGAAAATCAATGAGGAAAATCAGCTGACGCAGCTCTTTGACAGCCTGATTACCGCGCAGAACTCCTACCTGAACGCCGTTGACAGCTATAACGCGGCGGTCCGCAGCACGAAGCAGCAGCTCGAAAGCTATTCCCTGCAGGTGCAGCAGGCGCAGGCCGGCGCGGATGATACAGTCAGCCGGCTGCAGCTGGATAATCTCGAGGACCAGCGCAAGGATTATACAATTACGGCGCCGATCAGCGGCCAGATCACGAAGCTTTCGGTAAAGACCGGCGACATCACCGCGGTTTCCAATACGACCAGCCTCGCGACGATCACAAACTATGACAAAATGAAGGTCGACATCAAGGTCGGCGAGTACGATATTGTGGACCTGAAGTCCGGCGATCCCGTCACGATCCGCATTCAGGCGCTGAAGAAGGATTATACCGGAAAAATCGCGCACATTGACCGCGAGGCAACCGTGGAAAACGGCGTCTCCTATTTCAACGCGGAAGTCAACTTCGCGCCCGACGAAAATGTCCGCGGCGGTATGAGCGCCGAGGTGAAGCTGACCATCAACGATCTGCACGATGTTCTGTCGATTTCCAACGACGCGGTGCAGAATGCCGATGACGGCTCTTCTTATGTCCTTGTCCGCAGCAAAGACGGCAAAACATACACCCGCAAAGATGTTACACTCGGTGCGACCGACGGTTCCTATACGCAGGTTACGGACGGCCTTTCGGACGGCGACAAGGTCTACTACCTGCCTGCAAAGGCGCCTGGCCTGCAGGAAGGTTTGTACATGGGTACAGACGAGGGACCGGCCGACGGAACGGATGATGGCGGCGCCCCGGCAGACGGCGATGCCGCGCCGGCAGAATAAGCGGAGGCACTTATGGAAGATATCCTCCGAATGGTTAACATCTGCAAAGACTACGAAATGGGCGAGGAGACGCTGCATGTTTTGAAGAACGTCTCGCTGACTGTCCGCAAGGGCGAATTTCTTGCAGTTCTGGGTCCTTCCGGGTCCGGAAAATCCACTTTGATGAACATTATCGGCTGTCTTGACACCCCGACATCCGGTGATTACTGGCTGCACGGCAAATACATCGCAGACGAAGACGAAACCAGCCTCGCGCATATCCGGAGCAGGGAGATTGGTTTCATCTTCCAGTCCTTCTATCTTCTGCAGAAGCAGACCGCGTATCAGAATGTCGAGCTACCGCTCCTGTACGCAAACGTGCCGCCGGCAAAACGGAAAGAGCGTGTAAATTACTGTCTTTCCATGGTCGGATTGACTGATAAGGTCGGAAACTATCCCAACCAGCTCTCGGGCGGCCAGCAGCAGAGAGTCGCGATCGCGCGGGCGGTCGCTAACCATCCATCCATCCTTTTAGCCGATGAGCCGACCGGTGCGCTGGACCAGAAAACCGGTGAACAGGTGATGCGCCTGTTTCATACGCTCAACGAGGAAGGCAATACAATTATCATGATCACCCATGATCCGAAGATCGCGTCGCACGCTTCCAGAATCGTCCGTATTCTGGACGGCGAAATCAGCGAGGGTGCTCTCGCCGATGCGTAAGCCTGCGCAGGCGCCGCGCTATCGCAGACATGTGACCCGTTCGCGGCGCCGCGGGCGCCTGCAAACGCATGGTTCTGCCCCGGTGCCGCCTGGACGCGGGATGAAAATTATAAAACTACAGGAGGATTCGCCTCGATGCGAAATCATTTTGCCATGGTGCTGCAGAGCATCGAGATGGCTGTCGACAATATCCGGAGCAATAAGCTTCGTTCGTTTCTGACGATGCTGGGCATTGTCATCGGCGTTGCTTCGGTCATTGCGCTTGTCACGATCGTACAAAGTGTTACGGGCTCCGTTATGTCTCAATTTGAAGGACTCGGCGCAGGCACCATCAGTATCGCCGCGCCCGGAACCGTACTGAATAAGGGTTTATCCGATACCGCGCTGGATGAACTGCGCGCGACAGAGGGCGTCGCAGCTATCTCACCTTCCGCGTCCATGTCAACTTCCGCGGTTTATCAGGATACGATTACAAAGAACATTTCCGTGAACGGCTGCGATCCCGTGTACTTCCTGCATAACACGGATCAGCTTTCCGACGGCCGCGTGTTCAGCTCTGCCGAAAACGACGGGCAGACCAACGTTGCAATCGTCGACAAGGACTTCGTAAAGAATGTTCTCCGGGGAAATGCAGCGCTCGGAACAGAGTTCACACTGGACGGCTACACCTATAAGGTGATCGGAATCAGGAAACCTTCCGACAGCCTGACCGCCGCGATGACCGACAACAGTCAGGTCAAGGGAACCGTAACGATTCCCTATAAAAACGTGCTCCGGATGCAGGGAACAGCGAATGTCACAAGTGTCGATGTGTATTACGGCAGTCCTTACACTTCGTCGCAGGTGGAAGCGAATCTCCGCAAAACATTAAACCGGATCTACAATGACGCCGACAACGCCTTTTCGATCATCAATCTGGAAAGCCTGATGAACGTCATGAATTCTGTCCGCACCATGCTGAGTACGATGCTGGGCGGCATTGCCTCGATCGCCCTTGTCGTCGGCGGCATCGGCATTATGAACATGATGCTGGTTTCGGTTTCAGAGAGAACGAAGGAGATCGGTCTTCGCAAGGCGCTCGGTGCCGAACCTGTCCGGATTCAGTCGCAGTTTCTGATTGAATCCATTACACTGTCCGTCATCGGCGGTCTGATCGGTATTCTTCTGGGACTTCTGATCGCATTTATCGGCGCGAAAGTTCTGAAAACAACCTTCTCCATATCCTATGGAGCAATTGTCCTCGGCGCGGGCTTCTCGGCCGCCGTCGGCATTATTTTCGGCTGGATGCCTGCCAAACGCGCGAGCGCGCTCAATCCGATTGACGCTCTGCGCTCCGAGTAACCGGTGACCGCAGAACCGACAGGCATTATCTGCGTAAATATCGGCTGCAAAGTGAACAGACACTATTGAAAGATTCCGAATCGTTATATAAGAAAGGGGATATTATGAATCAGAAATTTACCGCGAAACTGGCAGCGGTCGCTGCTGCCGCAGCACTCGTCTGCACGCTGGCACAGCCCGCAGCGCTCTCCGCAAGCGCTGCTCCTGCCTATGAATCCAGGTGGACACAGACCATTTCCATGGAGGAACTGTTACTTCCCGCACTTTCCAATCCATGGACCGACGCAAATGGCACCTACCGCCAGCTCAAACAGGCGCTCCGCTTCAAGACACTTTATCAGGGAAACATTCTGAGCCTCTGGCAGAAGGGCGCCCGTATTCCCGCGGAGTCACTGCGCATGCTCTCCGAAGAGGGACTGATTTCCGGGTATCTGTACAAGCTGATCGCCGGTCTGCCGTTTGCGGCTTCCGATTTCCGCGATGTTTTCAACGCGAATTATTATTACGCGGCTAATCCCGACCTTGCGGCTGCAGGCATTCCGCTGGATGAAAATCAGCTGTTCCAGCATTTCCTGACACAGGGCATGGCGCAGGGCAGAGTCGCTGCGCCCTCCTTCAATCTCTCATATTTCAAGGCGAACTATCCGCAGCTCGAGAAGGCGATGGGAGGCAGTAATGTCAACTGGTACCTGTATTACATCCTGTACGGCAAAGATAACGGACAGGTTGCCGACAGGCTGCTGAAAAAGTAAGAATAAACGGCGTCAGGCGAGAAGCTGCTCGCGGATCGGCGGAATCAGCTGTTTCTTTCTGCTGACAACCCCGGGCAGCGACGCCTGACCGTCCTTCGCCTCCACATGAAACGCGCTTCTGACCAGCTCTTCTGCCCCTTTTCCCGCGTACAGAAGGAGCGTCCCCTGCTGCGGGATGCTGGTCAGCATGTAAAAGATCATGTTCATGCCGCTTCGCTTCTGTTCTTTCGGAAGATAGTCTGCCACCATCTTCTCCGCAATGCCGTATGCCTTTTCGCTCATAAAGAAGCCCTGCCCGACCGAAATATTGTAATCTCCGATCGAAAATTCCTTATAATCGGTATGCAGAATATCATCCGCGTCCCGTCCGGAAAGATCTTCTCCTGCTTCAAACATGCTTTTTGCGTACTCTTCGATGTTTTCGCCGGCAATGACAGAGAGCGCCCTTGCCGCTGCCTGATCCCGCAGCGTGCAGGTCGGTGAATGGAACATCAAAGTGTCCGAAAGAATCGCCGACAGCATCAACCCCGCAATCTTTTCCGGGATCTTCACATTCTTTTCCTGATACATTTCGTAAAGGATCGTCGAAGTGCAGCCGACCGGCTCATTCCGGAAATACACAGGTCCTCCGGTCTCAAGACTTCCGATTCTGTGATGGTCGATAATCTCCAGAATCGCCGCTCCCTCGAGTCCGTCTACAGCCTGCGACTCCTCGTTATGATCGACAAGAATAACTTTCTTTCTATGCATGTTCAGGAAATTCCGCCTGCTGATCACGCCGCAGTATTTGCCCTCTTTGTCGAGAATCGGGAAATACCTGTGTCGAAGGCTCGCCATAACTTTGCGGGCTTCTTCAATCGGCGTGCTGACGTTAAAGGTAATCAGGTTCTCCTTCAGCATGAAATACTTGATCGGCGCCGCCATGCTGACGAGTCTCGCGGACGCGTAGGTATCATAATGCGTCTGAACAACGGTGCAGTCCGAAGACTCCGCCCGCTTTAACAGGATCGGCGGAACCTTGGAATCCGCGCACACGACAAGGCAGCTCGCGCCGCAGTCAATCGCGCACATCTGCGCTTCATAGCGGTTCGTCACCATCACGAGATCACCCGGCTGCACGAGTTCCTCCATAACTTCCGGACTGGTGCCGACCAGAATTCTGCCTTTTGTGATCTCTCCGTCTGCATCGCCGACAAGGAGCTTTCCGTCCAGAACTTCCAGGAGGTTCCTGTAGCTCGTATGTGCTTTCGAAAGAACCGCCGTATCGAACAGATCCATGTTCGCGTTGGCAACGTCCTTGACCGCGATCAGTCCCAGCAGGTTATTCTCTTTGTCTGTGACGCAGAGCGTGTCGATTTCATGCTCCAGCATGTGCTTCCAGGCTGCCCGCATGCTCATATTGCCGTCCACGCCCGGTTCCTGCCGGATATCAATGTTGCTGATATTGGGGCTTAAGTCGACGGAAAGCCTTGGCTGTTCAAAGCCGAAATGCCGCAGAACAAACTCCGTCTCCCTGTTGATCTCTCCCGCCCTGCGGGGCTCATAGATTTTCTCTCCGGAAAGACAGTTTTTCAGATAGGCATAGGAAATCGCCGAACAAATGGAATCCGTATCCGGATTCTTGTGACCGATCACCCGGATAATTCGTTGTTTGGAAGTGTCGAACATGTTTTCCCCCTTGTTTCTCCCTCGGATGATTTAAGGCAAAAAGCTGCGTATAAAAATCTCAAGCCCGATGCCGATCAGAATTGTGCCGCCCAGAATTGAAGCCTTATCGGACAGCCGCGCGCCGAAGTGCCTGCCGAACCGCAGCCCGCACATGCAGATCGCGAACGTGACAACGGCAACGATCGCGCATGCCGTCAGCGCTTCCGGTGCCCCGTATTCCGAAATTGTAAACCCGACCGAAAGCGCATCAATGGAAGTGGCAATCCCCTGCATAAAGAGCGTCGCCGGGTCCAGCCGTTTGCAGCAGTGCTTCTCCTCCTCCACCGCCCGGATCTTCCGGATGCCGTCGGCCAGCATCTTGCCGCCGATATAAGACAGTAAAAACAGCGCGATCCAGGGAATAAATTGCTGAAATGCCTCAAACGCGGATGCAATTTTATGAACGCAGAACCAGCCGGCCAAAGGCATCAGAAACTGAAAGCCGGCGTAGGTACCCGCAATGCAGCACATTCTTTTGTGCGACATGCCGGGGTCTTCCAGTCCGTTGGCAATGGAGACCGAGAACGCATCCATCGCAAGGCCTGCGCCCAGAAGGATGCTGTTGATAATAAATGCGGATGTTACTGTCATTCGGAGATTTTTTCCTTGTCCTTGCTGCGTACCTTCTGAAGTTTCACAACAATATATTCATGATAAATAAAGTAAAAGATCGCTGCCGCCGGAATGGCAATCAGGATGCCGACAACGCCGAACATTCTTCCTCCGACAATAATAGAAGCCAGTGTCAGGAGTGACGGAATGCCAAGGGACCCTCCGAATAGCTTCGGCTTCAGGACATACCCGTCGACCGTCTGCAGAATCACCGTAAAAATCAGAAACCACAGCGCGTACCATGGATTCACCATCAGCAGGATGAAGCCGCCGATGACCGCACCGACAATCGGTCCGAACGTCGGCGCGAGGTTTGTAACACCCACGACAATCGAAATCAGCGCGATATACGGCATCTGCGCGATCACCATGAACACGGCATTCGCAACGCCGATAATCAGGCCGTCGAGCAGATCGAAAATAATATAGCGGATCAGGATATCATTGCACTTGCTCCAGAAAATTCCGGCCTCATTGTACCTCTGCTCCGGAAGCAGCAGCCGGAAAAAGTGCCTGAACGCCCGCAGCACCGATTTCTTGTCCATCAGGAAATAGATTGCGAGGATGTAACTGATCACCCCGTTCATAATACCGCTTCCGATGGAGCGGCCGGTATCCAGAACCTTGTCGAAGTTCTGCGTCATGCTGTGAGAAATGCTCCCGATAAAACCGTTAATCTGCGAAATCACCTGATTCAGATCCAGGTGGACTGCCTGCGCGCCGGCGCTTCCGCCGATGCTTCCAATCAGCGCCTGAAGGCCTTCGGCATAGGTTTCCAGATTGTCGAAGAACCCTTTGATGCTGGAAAACAGCTGCGGAATCAGCGCAACAAATAGCAGAACGATCAGCAGAATAATCACAATCGCGGCAAAAGCCACCGACAGGATGCGGTTCACCTTTTCGCGTTTCACCTTGCGGAACAGCGACCTCTGGAACAGTTTGCAGAGTGGATCCATGACATATGCAATGATAATACCATAGATAACCGGCGCAAAGAAGTTGATAAATGTCGAAATTCCGGATGCCACGATATTCAGATGCGAGACGGTGACAAATAACAGCACAGCCGCGCACGCGGCAAATGTTCTTGACCCCCAGGCGGTATCTTTCCAGTTCCGGTTAAACTTCATCCTGTTTCCTTTCGTTCTGTCGGTAAAACATCTCACACAAGCCCGGTACTCTCGTCCAGCCCCAGCATAATGTTCATATTCTGGACGGCCGCTCCGGAAGCTCCTTTGCCCAGATTGTCGAATACGGCGGTAACGCTGGTCTGCTCCTCATGTCCGCAGACATAAATCCGCAGCTCATTGGTCCCCGCGAGCATATTCGCGTGGAGTCTGGCAGGCTGCTGCCCGAACGGAGCCACGCGCACAAAGCGCTCTCCCTTATAATACTCCTGCAATCTTTCACATATTGTTTCCGCGGAAGGCTGCCCTGTAAGGAGCCGGTTCTGCAGCAGAATCGTTGTCGCCATTCCTTTGTAATAATCATCCACGACCGGAAGAAAAACCGGAGGATATGTAAGCCCTGTCATTTTCTGCATCTCCGGCACATGTTTATGCCGCAGGTTCAGACCGTAGATTCCCGGTGCATATAACGCTTCCGGCTTGTCCGGCGCTTCATATTCGGCGATCATCTTTTTGCCGCCCCCGGAGTAGCCGGTCAGGGAATAGCAGCTTACCGGATAATCCTCCGGCAGTATTCCCATACGGACAAGCGGTGCCGTGACCGAAATGAATCCGGTCGCGTGGCAGCCTGGATTCGCGATCCTGCTGCCCTCCGCGATTTCCCGGCGCTGCTGTGCGGACAGTTCCGGAAAGCCGTAAACCCAGCCTTCACTGACCCTGTGCGCCGTGGAAGCGTCAATGACGCGGACATGCGGGTTTCCGATCATGTCCACTGCTTCAATGGCCCCCGCGTCCGGCAGGCACAGAAAAACAATATCCGCCGCGTTTAACAGGCGCCTGCGCTCGTTCTCATCGTGCCTTTTGTCTTCCGCGATCCGCAGAAGCTCGAGGTCATCTCTTTGACCGATCCTGTCATAAATCTGGAGTCCTGTCGTTCCGTATTGTCCGTCAATATATATTCTGGTCTTCATTCTTTCTCCGGTTAGTCCCTTGCCCGTTATACGTCACGCTCCGGGAGAAGGTTTCTGAGCTTTTCGTTGACTGCGGCTTTTAATTCTTCTGCAAGATCCTCCGCCGCCTGCCTGCTGCCGCCGGCAGCATAGTAATAAAACTTGATTTTCGGTTCGGTTCCGGACGGCCGCACCGCAAACCAGATGCCATCTCCGAAATCAAATTTCAGCACATTGGAAGGCGGCAGAATATCATGGCCGTCATCGTATCCCGCAATATAATCTGTCGTCTTTCTGACCCTGAATTTTCCGAAATGATCCGGCTTTCCTTCACGGAACGCGGTCATCATCTCCGCAATCTTTGCTGCGCCTTCCTGACCTTTCAGGACAATCGAGACCTGCTCTTCCGCCGTGTATCCGTACTTCCTGTAGAGCATTTCAAGGACGTCCCGCATTGCCATGCCGCGCTTTCGATAGAAAGCCGCCATCTCGCAGAGCAGCATACCTGCACAGATTCCGTCTTTGTCCCGGACCTGCTCTCCCGGCGCGCAGCCGATGCTTTCCTCATACCCGAAGAAATATGTATATCCGAGTTTTTCGATTCTCGGGATCTGACCGCAGATATTCTTGAAACCGGTGAGTGCCTGAAAAACCTCGATGCCGTAGTCCCTGCAGATTGTTTTGCCGAGATCTCCGGTGACAATCGACTGGATCATCGCGGCATTTGCCGGCAGCGTTCCCTTCTCCTTTTCGGACATCGCCAGATAAAAGATCAGAAGCGCGCCGGTCTGGTTGCCATTTAAAAAGCGGTAGCCGCCGTTTCCATCCGCAATTTCAACTGCCATCCGGTCACTGTCCGGATCTGTGGCGATTAAAAGCTCCGCGCGCTTCTCTTTCCCGAGCTTCTCGGCAAGGTCAAAGGCTTTGGGATTCTCGGGATTCGGAAACGGAACCGTCGTAAAATCGGGGTCCGGGTCCTTCTGCTGCGGTACAATAAAGAAATTTTCAAAGCCGCGTTCCCGCATCAGCGTCTGCATCGGCACACTGCCGGCTCCGTTGAGCGGCGTATATACGACGGAGACGGACCGATCCAGCTCCGCGTCATCCCGCTGCGCCATTGAGTGACAGTAATCAAGATAGGCGCGGTCCATCTCTTCGCCGAGCATCAGAATCCGGCCGCTGCGCACGCCTTCCCCGATGCTGCTCTCTGCGAATTTGTCAAACAGATCGTGTCGCTGAATTGCCGCCGCGATCCCGTCCGACACTTCTCCGGAAATCTGTGCGCCGTCCTTCCAGTACACCTTGTATCCATTATACTCCTTCGGATTGTGGCTTGCCGTCATGTTGATGCCGGATACGGCTCCGATCTTGCGAATCGCAAAGGACAGCTCGGGTGTCGGACGAAGCGACGGGAACAGATAGACACGGATTCCATTTCCGGCCAGAATCTGCGCCGCGAGCTCCGAAAACTCTCTGGAATGGTGCCTGCAGTCATAGGCTATAACAACGCCTCTGTCCGGATCTTCTCCACTTGATAAAATGTAGTCCGCGATTCCCTGCGTTGCCCTTCCGACCGTCCGCTCGTTCATTCTGTTCGTGCCTGCGCCGCAGATTCCCCGAAGGCCTGCAGTGCCAAACGCGATATCCTGATAAAACCGGTCGTTAATCTCTTCCGGATTTCCTTCGATTGCCTTTAATTCCAGGTACATCGGATCATTTTCCGGTATTTCGGAAAGCCAGGTCTTATATGTTTTCTGTGCATCCATTGTTTTTCCCCTGTTACAGCGCTTCGCCTTACAGTATCCGGTCAACCGCTTCCGTGTCAAAAACTACACGCTCCAGCTTCTTCGTCTCAATCTGATAAAGCGCGTTCGCCGCCAGATGCTCGGCCGCCTGTTCAAGATCGCGCACACCGGTCGTGTCTTTAAACTTTCTTACAACCAGCTCCGCGGCCTTGTCTGTCACGACGCATTCCTCCCGGTTCATTCCCATTCTCTTCAAAACACGGGGCAGCGAAAACTTCAGGAAAATCGTCTTCTTCTCCTCCGGTGTATAGTCCGGAATATCAATGACCGCAAAGCGGCTCATTAAAGGTGCGCTGATTCTGGACTTGTCATTTGCCGTCGCGATCGGATAGACACCGGACGTCGGAATCATACATTCCATGTAGTTATCGGTGAAGCCGATATTGTCCAGCAGCGTCAGCAGCGCGTCCGCGGGGTTTCCTCCGCCCGCAGCCGCTGTGTCCGCCTTGTCCAGTTCGTTGATGATAAAGACAAGATTGGATTCACCCGCCGCGTAGAACGCTTCCATAATGCTTCCGGGTTTCGCGTTCGAATAGACTCTCGGAGAACCGGTCAGCTGCTCGGAATTATGGATCGAGCTCATGTCAAGCGTCGTCCACGGCAGCTTTAAAATTCTTGCGACCGCGTAGGCAATCTGCGATTTTCCGGTGCCTGCCGGCCCCGCGAGCAGCAGCCCGTATGCCGGCAGCGTATGCGTTCTGTTGATCTGAATGATCGTTTCGATGATCCGCTGCTTGACCTTGTCCATGCCGTACAGCTCTTCATCGAGAATTTTACGCGCCTGCACCGGGTCAATCGCCTCGAAATAATCGCTCTTCCACTGCACGTTCAGCATGATGGAAAGCGCTCTTTGCGCATGCCGCCGTTCCTCCGGGCTGACCTCCTTCGATCTTGCGACAGCCAGGTTTCTCCTCGCCCAGAGCCGGATATTCGAAGGGAGCGTCCTGCCGGTGCAGGAAAGGAAATCCGTAATGCTCTGCAGGCTTGTGAGCTTCATGTCATCGCCTTCAGGGTCCGTGTCGTCGTCTTCCTGCGCTTCATCGAGCGAACGGCTCTGCAGGAGCCTTGTAATCATAAACTGCAGAAATCCGTCTTCCGCGGACAGCTTGGTCTCTCCGCCGGAATCCACTTCCCGGATTTTGTAGACGGCAAATCCCTGCTCCGTATGCGCTCCGGACAGCCGCACGCCGATCTGATTGTCCCCGAGCCACGAAAGAAGGGCTGTAAACCGGCTGTCCATCCGCAGGATATCCACCGTGCAGCTTTCTCCCGAAGCCGGCTGATAACGGAAAGCCGTTCTTTTATCCGGGCTCATGAAAACACCGCTGACATGATGCTGCAGCGCGGCATCCTTATCATCCAGTACCAGAATCGGATGCGCGGCATCCGCAAAGGACGCGTCGCTTTCAAATTCCGTATAGGTGCATACCTTTGGTGCAACAGCGCTGTTCTTTGACTGCGGGCTGTCCGCGTCTTGTTTTGCGCTGAAATCAAACATAAGCGAAGGCATAAAAACTCCTTTCAGACCAGCCTCTTCTGATATCCGCCGGTTACATTGGTCCCCGCCTTCTCGATAATGAAGGCCTGCGGATCGATTGACAGAATGTCTTTCTTGACCTCTTCCACTTCACTCTTGGCGACAACCGTAACCATGACCTCGGTCTCTTTACCTGTATACGCGCCCATACCTTTCCAGCAGGTTACGCCGCGCACATACTTGCTCATGATGATGTCCTTGATCTCCGGATGATGCGTAAAAATCATCAGCTCCAGCTCGATGTTCTGGTAGTGGAACCGGTCAATCGCAATCGCGAAGGCCGCAACAAAAATGATCGAATCAATCGCGACCGAAAGCTGGAATAAAACCGCCATTACCGTATAAAGGCAGGCGTTGAAAATCAGATTCATGAGGCCGACCGAAAAATGCCCCTTCTGGGTCAGATAAACGCCCAGAAGATCAAGGCCGCCGGCACTGCCTCCGTTCGTGAGTATGAGGCCGCACCCGGCGCCGCCGAAAAGCCCCGCGATCAGAATATTCGCGAGTGTATCATCAATCAGCGGCTTTACGGGAATCGGTGCCAGCGTGAACGCGATTGTCTGCACCGCGACCGAAATCAGCGTGCCGACCAGCATCTTGCGGCTCATGGACCGGTACGCCAGAAGAAACAGCGGAATGTTCAGCGCGAGGTTGACAAGTCCCGCGACATCGACGCCGTTTATATTTGAAAAAAGCAGCGTCCGGATGAGCTGCGCAAGACCTACAATGCCGCCGGCGTACAAATGCAGAGGCATCATGAACCAGTTGACAGCACAGGCATATATTGCGGACCCCAGAACAATCATCAAAAGGTTCGACGGCGTCATCGGCCGGTAGGGGCCGGTAATCTTATTCTCTTCCATACTGTTTCGTCCTGCTCATTCTTTTTTGTGCATTCCGTGTCCTGTTATCTGCAGGCAACCGCGTCAATCTCAAGCTTCGCTCCCTTGGGCAGCGCCGCGACCTGGACCGCGCACCTTGCGGGAAACGGCGCCTTGAAGAACGTCGCGTACACTTCATTCATTGCGGTAAAATCAGCGATATCCGCAAGATAAACCGTCGTTTTAACAACATCGGACATGTCCATGCCTGCCGCCGAAAGAATATTCCGGATATTTGTCAGGGACTGTGCCGTCTGCGTCTGAATATCATCGCCCGCGAAATTTCCGGTCGCGGGATCCACCGGAATCTGTCCGGATACATAAACGGTTTTACTGCTCCCCGTCACTTCCACGCCCGCGGAATACGGGCCGAGCGCAGCGGGTGCCTTGTCGGTTACAACTGCCTTATTCATCTGCGTCAACTCTCCTTTTACAATATTATAGGTATTCTATACTTTGTCAGCGCGGCCCGCAATGGAGCATCGCAATATTCCTGTCTTCGCGCTCCGCTGCGGGCCTTTTCTGTTCAAGATATGTTCAGTTCTGCATCCGGATCTGCTGTCCCTGTACCAGTTCGTAGGAAGTCAGCTGCTCCGCGTCCAGATCGGTATGGTGCATGTCCACCGCGGTAATCTGGCTGTTCTCATAGGTCGTGTAATAGTAAATTCCCCTGTCCAGATTGCAGCAGGAGCTGTAAATCGTATACTCGCAGACCGGACGGCCGTCCGCATCCGTCCCAAGCCGGCAGCAGCCTTTCTGCTGCTCTACAGACCCGAGAATCTTGAAAAACTGACTGATGCTCGCGGACTCCGTCTCCGCTTTTTCCGAATTCATCCGCGTAAATGCAACTTTCACAAACCGGGATGCCGAAGAAAGATCGCCCGGAATTCCGAAGCCGCCCATGCCGCGGCTGTACGTATCCAGCGTAACCCCCGGAATCAGTCTCTGCTGCGGAAGTCCCGCGGAAGCGTTCATATAATCCGCAAGATGCGTCATCTGATAGTCGAACGTCGGGTTGTTCGTCATGACGCCGACCGGATTGTCATAAACCACACCGCCCTTTGCTGTCTGCTCAAAAACAACCGCTTCCTTCTGATCCGCGATCATCCAGTGCAGCGGTGAAGGCGGAAGCTGCGGTGCGAACGCGTCATCGGTCAGATTGATTTTAGCAAGAAGCGCTCTTGCCTGCTGAACACTTTCGCACTGGCCGAGGATCCACGGAATAAATTCGAACGAAGTGATATTGTCCTTCCCTTCGGCCTGTTCCCTGTAGTCCGCGTTTCCGGGGAAATTCAGGCCTGCCATGCCAAGTCCCTTCTCATTGACGGCGTCATAATACAGAGGATAATCTCCTACGACATATGCCATTCCGATCAGCGCAAAGTGATGCGGCATTGGCGTGCAGTGACGAAATGACAGCGCCTTGTTTCTCGGCGTGACCGTGACCGTCTCATGATAGGAAAATTCAAGATCCAGATTCCGGCCAAAATAATGATCTTTCCCCGTATAAGCTGCTGCTGTACACATAGTTTCATCTTCTCCTTTCCTGCATGTCTCCCCTGATAAACCGGTTCCGGTTATTAAGAGTTGTTTCTTAACAAAATCAGTCTATCACACTCTGCTGCCGGCGGGTCTCCCTGATTTTCTTCCGCAGAAGATTCTCCGGAAACTCCTTCCGAACAGAACGTGCAGCCGGAAAAGCCGGCTGTCCCGTCCCTGTAGGGGCAGGAGCAGCCGGCAGAAAGAGAAATCTTGTAGACCTTCTGTCTGTATTCCTTTTTCAGATACCCGGATAAGGTCAGAATTTCCATTCCGTCTCTCCGGGCAGGCGCGTCAGATCTCAAGGAGATCGCTGTAAGCTTTCAGAGCGCCTTCCGTATCGTGCGCGAGAACGCGTTTCGCGAGAACCTTGCCCAGCTGAACGCCTTCCTGGTCGAAGCTGTTAACATTCCAGAGGAATCCCTGGAACATTACCTTGTTCTCAAAGTGCGCAAGGAGCGCTCCGAGAGAAGCAGGTGTCAGCTGTCTGCCGGTGATAATGCTCGACGGACGTCCGCCTGCGAAGTTCTTGTTCCGATTCTCGTCTTTCTTTCCGCAGGCAAAGGCAACGATCTGCGCAGCCACATTCGCGCAGAGCTTCTTCTGGCTGGTGCTGCCTTCGATGACAACATCCGTGCCGGTCTGGTTTTCCCGGAAACCGATGAACTGCAGCGGAATGATGTTCGTTCCCTGATGGAGCAGCTGATAGAAAGAGTGCTGGCCGTTGGTTCCGGGCTCACCGAAAATGACAGGCCCTGTCACATAGTCTACAGGCTCGCCGAAACGATTGACCGATTTGCCGTTGGACTCCATGTCCACCTGCTGCAGATGTGCCGGGAATCTGGAAAGGGCCTGCGAATACGGCAAAACAGCAGTGGCCTCCATTCCGAGAACATTGCGCTCATATACGCCGATCAGCGCATCCAGCATATCCGGATTCTTTAACGGATCTTTCTCCTTTGCAAGCTCGTCCTCTGCATGTGCGCCGTCAAGGAACTGCGCGAACACTTCCGGTCCGAAGGCAAGAGAAAGAACCGCGCCGCCGACCGCCGAAGAGCTCGAATACCGGCCTCCGATATAGTCATCCATGAAGAACGCGTCAAGATACCCTTCATTCTTCGCAAGCGGAGACGTCTCACTGGTTACCGCGATCATATGTTTAGCAGGATTATATCCTGCTTTGACAAGAGCATCCTTTACAAACGCTTCATTTGTCAGCGTCTCGAGCGTTGTGCCGGATTTGGATACAAGGATGAAAACTGCATGTGCAACGTCCGTGGACGCAAGAACCGCCGCTGCGTCATCAGGATCCACGTTGGAGATGAACTTCGCGCTCATCTTAAGGTTTCCGGTTGCCTTTGCCCAGTTCTCGAGCGCGATATACATGGCTCTGGGGCCGAGGTCGCTGCCGCCGATACCGATCTGGACAACGGATGTGAACTTTTCTCCGTTCTCGTTGACAATTTCGCCGCTGTGTACCTTATTTGCAAAGTCGGCAATTCTCTTCTGCTGCTCTTCATAGAACGCGCGCTTGTTGACGCCGTCTGCGACAACATCCTTGCCGAGCTGTCCTCTGCACAGCTGATGCAGGACAAGGCGCTTTTCACCGGTATTGATGACGGCGCCGTTATAAAGCTCCTCAAACTTCTCGGACAGCTGCGCCTCAAGAGCCAGTTCCCGCAGCGCTTTCAATATGTCATCGTCCACTGCCTTCGCCGCATAGTTGTACTGCAGGCCTTCTGCCATCGGCACGCTGTACTTCTTAACGCGCTCCGCGCCCGCTTCTGCGCTCATCACCGCGGCGAGATCCACGCGCTTCGTTTCTTCCAGCTTCTTAAAGGAAGCCAGTGTATCAAGGTTTTTCCAATCAGCCATAGTATCCTTTCCGCACCGACTCTAAGCGATGCACTAAAACACCTTCGGAACCGATCCCGAAATCGTTCTGATTATATCATGTAATATCTCTGAAGAACAGAGCCGCCCGGCCAATTAGCACTTGCTCTTCCCCTGCAATCCATAGATAATTGAATGCATAGATGTCTTCTTTCTACAGGAAGGCAGACAGGAGTTGCTGAAATGGAAATTAAAGATCTGTTCGATACCGGCGGCGCGATTATGGACGCCGTAAACGACGCCGTCTCTTCCAATGATTATTCCGCTCTTTCCGGCAAAATCCGTGATTCGCTGCAGGAAGCCTCGGAAGCCATGAAGAACGCGGGCAGGGGTTTTACTCCGGGCAGCGGCGCAAAGTCCGGCGATTCCTCGCGGCTGGACAAGGAGAAGAAATACTGGCAGGATTATCAGTCCGCATGGTACTTGCGCCATCCGGAGAGCGCCGCGGCAAAGCCTTCCGCAAAGCCGAAAGAAGGCAGCACCTTTTTCCTCCGGAGCGGCATTTCCAGAAACAAAGGACTGGTTCCTCTGATTCTCGGCGTTACCGGCGATATCCTCGGTGGATTCGGAATTCTCTCGTTTCTCGTGATCGGACTGCTTATGTCGGTTGCGGGGACCGGGTACGGGTTTGTTCTGGCGGGCTTTCTCTTCTACACCGCGCTCCTTGGTGCCGGCATCTTTGCGACCATCCGCGGCGTCACGACGCGCCGTCTTGTGAAGAAGTATTTCCGGTACGCGGAACTTGTCGGCGATCAGGAATATTTCTCGATTTCCGATCTGGCAAAACAAGTCTCCGCGCCCGATGAGCTCGTCCGGACGGACCTTTCGAAGATGATCCGCGCCGGCTATCTGAAAGACGCGCGTTTTGACAAACAGCAGAAAACGCTGATGCTGACCGGGCATGTCTATGAACTCTATCAGAATGCAGAGCGGGGCAGAATCGAAAGGGAGCAGGAAGCCGCCAGAGAAGAGGAGCAGAAGGCGCACCAATACGATGACCTGCCCGAAGAAGCAGCGGCGATCATGAAGGACGGGGATGAGTACATAAAACGCGTCCGGAAGATCAACGATGTCATCCCGGATACCGATGAAATGAGCACGAAGCTCTACAAGATTGAAGATACAATGCGCGCGATCTTTGCGCAGCTGCGGCGCGATCCTTCGGCGGCGTCCGGCCTTCGCCGCTTTATGAACTATTATCTGCCGACGATGATGAAGCTTCTGAATGCTTACGTGGATCTGGACAGGCAGAGTGTTTCGACCGAAAACGTACAGAAGACCAAGCAGGAAATCCGGGACAGTCTGGATACAATTCAGACCGCTTACGAAAAGCTGTTCAACGATCTGTTCCAGAACAAGGCATGGGACATCCAGTCCGATATTTCGGTTATGAAAACCATAATGGAGCGGGACGGACTCGTTCCGCAGGAAGGGGAAAATAAATGACAAATGATTTTTTCAGGGATTTTGACAAAGAGGCTCCGCAGTCTCCGGTACTGACCTTCTCCGGGGCGGAGGAAGCAGCCGCCGGAGCGGCGGAAGAATCCGCGCAGCCGGCACCTTCCAAAACCGCGGAAGACGCGATGGAAGAAGCCAGAAAACTGCTGACGCCGGAAGAGCTTTCGCAGGTGGATGCTTTCGCGGACAAAATCGACCTGTCCGATTCCGCCGCCATTATGAACTACGGTGCCTCCACGCAGAAGAAGCTGGCGGATTTCTCCCAGTCCGCGCTCGACAATGTGCGTACGAAAGATATGGGGGAACCCGGGGAGATGATGACACAGCTGATAACGCAGCTGCGCAATTTTGACGTTGACAATGAAGAAAAGAAAGGTCTGTTCGGGCTCTTTAAGAAGGCAGACAACAGCCTTGCGGCTATGAAGGCGAAGTACAGTAAAGTCGAGACCAATGTCACGACTATCTCGAACGAGCTCGAGAAGCATCAGGTTATGCTCCTCAAAGACATTGATGTGCTGGACCGGATGTACGAGCTGAATCTGAATTACTTCCGGGAACTGACCATGTATATCCTTGCCGGCAAAAAGAAGCTGCAGGCAGTCCGCGAAAACGATCTGCCGGAGCTGCAGAAAAAGGCGGAGGAAAGCGGTCTTGCAGAGGACGCGCAGGCCGCAAGGGATCTGAGCGCCCAGTGCGACCGCTTTGAGAAGAAGCTTTATGACCTGGAGCTCACGAGAACCGTCTCGATGCAGACGGCGCCGCAGATCCGTATGGTGCAGACCAGCGACACGGTCATGGCCGAGAAAATCCAGTCGACCATCGTAAACACGATTCCGCTCTGGAAGAATCAGATGGTGATTTCACTCGGCGTTGAGCACGCGGCGCAGGCGGCAAGGGCAGAACGCGAAGTCAATGACATGACGAATGAACTGCTCAAAAAGAACGCGGATGCGCTGAAGACTGCAACAGTAGCCGCCGCGAAGGAATCCGAGCGCGGCATCATTGACATTGAAACGCTTCGCCACACAAACGAGACTCTGATTTCCGCTATGGACGAAGTCATCGCGGTCCAGAAGGAAGGCAAACAGAAACGCCTCGCGGCGGAAAACGAACTCGCGCAGATTGAGGATCAGCTGAAAAACAAACTCCTCGAGGCAGCAAGGAACTAGCCCGAGATTCCAAATCCATCGCAGCAGTAAAGCGCCCGGCTGACAGTTTCCTTCTGTCAGCTGGGCTTTTTGATTCCTGTACAATTATTCGCTGTCCTGTTTTGCATGATCCGCGCGCATTTCAGGGTGCTTCCGATAGAAGTCGCCTGCTCTCTCCCGCCCCGTCGCACAGCGCGGATGTTCCAGATGACAGTTAAACGCGCAGCCGCCGCAGTGCGGATCATCGAGCCCGAGAATCTTCCGGAGCACCCGGATCAAAAGCCTGCTCATCCCAGCGCCACATCCAGAATCATCATCAGCGTGAAGCCGGCCGCAAAGGCAACCGTTCCGAGGTTTGAATGTTTTCCCTCGGACATCTCCGGAATCAGCTCCTCGACTACGACGTACATCATGGCGCCGGCCGCAAAGCTCAGAAGATAAGGAAGGAGCGGCACAACAAATCCTGCTGCAAGCACGGTGATCAGCCCGGCGACAGGTTCCACCGCGCCGGACAGCGTTCCCAGGACGAACGTCTTCGATTTCTTCATACCCTCGGCGCGAAGCGGCATGGATACAATCGCGCCTTCGGGGAAGTTCTGAATCGCGATACCGATGGACAGTGCAAGTGCGGATGCCATTGTAATATTGCTCGTGCCGTACAGCCATCCCGCGAAAACAACGCCGACCGCCATCCCCTCCGGAATATTGTGCAGTGTAACCGCGAGGATCAGTTTGGTCGTCCTTTTCAGGCCGCTTTTCGGGCCCTCTTCTTCATTGTCCATATGCATATGCGGCGTAATGACATCCAGCAGCAGAAGGAATCCCATGCCGATCAGAAAGCCGACAGCGGCAGGAACAAACGCAAACTTTCCCATGTTTTCGGCTTCTTCAAGCGCAGGAGCAAGCAGGCTCCAGAAACTGGCCGCAACCATGACACCGGCTGCGAAACCGGTCAGCGATTTCTGCACCTTCTCCGTGAGCTGATCGCGAAGCAGAAACACCATTGCCGCTCCTGCAGTTGTTCCGATAAACGGAATGATGAGTCCTCTAAAGATATCCGGCATTTCCGTCGTTCCTTTCTATAGTCAGCATATTGAGAGTAAGATGATTCAGGCCGCCGCGCCGGCAATCAGTGCGATCAGTCCGATGATCAGGATAATCGGCAGGACATAGACCGCAAGTCCGATTACACTGATCGCAAGTACGGCAAGAATCAGCCAGCCGATACCGCCGAGCAGCCAGCCGAGCAGCTTCCCCGCGATGTGGAACATGCATCCTGTCAGCTTAAACAGGATAACGATAAATAAGATTGTTATCAAGATAGAAATCATATATTGCTCCTCGTTTCACAGGATGGAATTCATATACCTCACCCTGGTTTAGAAAATGCAGGTGATCAGTGTCAAAATTGCCATCCCGCCCTGCATCAGAATGATTTTCGGATTGCTGGTCAGGCTTCCGTACAGCGCTACCGCTACGATGTAGATCATGAGGAAGATCAGTGCTGTTTTGCTGGAAAAAGCAAAAACAGCGATCAGAATCAGCACGCTGATCAGCCCGTTGTATACTCCCTGATTCTTGAAAAGCGTATTGACCGAATCCCGCTTCAATTCATCGGCGGTCATGCCGAAAACCTTTGCAGTCTTATCCGACGCTGTCGCGAGCGTCTCCAGATAGAAAATATACAGAAACTCGAGCGCCACCAGCACGGCGAAAATTTTTGTAATCAGTGACATATAAAACACTCCTTCATATCAATTATTGAACAACCTGTAAGGCACATTATAGCCTGCGGCTTATTCTTTTACAATTTCCTGATCCGAAATTGTAAAAAGCCGGCCCGCCATTCCTTTACGGAACAGCGGGCCGGCCATACGCGGTTCGCGTTACTTGATCTCAATCTGTTTAGCGGGAGCCTTTTCGGCTATCGCAGCCTTGTTCGGTACGGTAAGTGTCAGAACACCTTTCTCATACTTCGCCGCAATCTCTTCCGGCTTTACATCCTCGCCGACTTCAAAGCTTCTCTCATAAGAAGCTTCGGTTCTCTCCTTGCGGATAAACTTACCGGTCTTCGTATCCTTCTCGTCCTTGTCTTCCTTGTGGGAAGCGGAAACGCTCAGAATACCGTCCTTCAAGCCGATACTGATATCCTTCTTGTCAAAGCCCGGAAGATCAGCCGTCAGCGTGAAGTGATCGCCATGGTCAACCACATCGGTCTTCATAAGATTCTTCTTCATCAGGCGGTTCATTCCGTTCCACTCATGACGAAGCATCTTGTTATATCTGTTCGCGAGCTTTCTGTTGTGGCGGTCAATACTCTTTTCTGTCTGAATCTCTTCCTTGTCCGGAGCGACCAGTGATACAACATCCTCAAACGGATCGTACCAGTCATCAGCAAAATCATCCATCATATCATCAAAATCATTCGTCCAAACCATAGGCATTAACATAAGTCATTCCTCCTTTAGTAGCGAGGCCTTCCGTTGCTGCCGCGGTGAAGCCTTGTTGTTATGATTTATTAAATTGCTTCCGGAGAGGTTTCTGTATCGTTCTTTCTTTCCCTCTCTTCAATTATGTGTTATAGCACTTCTATAACAAATAGTCAACAGGTAAAACGGTTTTTCTTTGAAATTTTACGCTTCCTGCTCCGAACGAAGGCCTGCGTCTTCCGGAGAAAGTGTGACCGTTCCGTCCTCCAGGACAAAACATGGAATCCCCGCATACCCGTTCGCCTTCGCATCATCGAATGCCGGATTTGTGTCGCGCAGCTTGAGAAACGCCTTCAGATTCTTCACATGCGCGCCGATATCAATCATCTTGTACGCGTCATTGCCCTCAATCTGCTTCTCTACGAAAGCGCAGTCCGGGCAGCTTGGCATACCGTAAATTGTGATCATTTTCGCCTCCTGTTCTCTGACGAATCACTAATTATAGAAGATTTTTTAAGTATACCATATTGCCGGCAAAGTCTGGCAAGTATTCATCACCTGTAACCAAATCATGACTTCTCGTTTCATGTTACATTATTCCATTGAATATTCTAATTTTCGTTCATCGGTTAAACTGTTTGCAAAATATTCTAACAGTATAAGGAGCCACTATGCTCGAAGTCCTGATTCTCTGGGGTTACATGCTGCTCGTCTGCATGACTGCCGGTGCAGTCGTGCTGTCTTTGCTTTCCCGAATTCTATCCACTCCGAAACCGTCCATCCTCGGTCCCGCCTCCTGCGTGATGACCGGAATCTTTGCGCTTACAATATACGCGGAATACTTCAGCCTTTTTGCCGGTGTCGGAGCCGCAGCGCACCTGTTGATGCTGGCGCTGCTGGCTGCCGGCTGCTATTTCTATAAAGATGAAGTCCGTCCGATATTCTCCCGTTTCCGCAGGATTCTATACTCCCGCGAATGGTTGCTGATCCTTCTGTTCGCTGCGGCCGCCGCATTTTACACTTCCCGCGGCAAATTTCATACAGATACCGGTATTTATCATGCGCAGGCAATCCGCCTGATTGAAGAATACGGAACGCTCCTTGGCAGTGGCAATATCCAGCAGCATTTTGCCTATAACAGCAGTTCGTTATGTTTTGCCGCATTGTTTACGTTTTCATGGATTCTGCCCGGCGCTTTCCATGGAACTACCGGATTTCTGATGACGGTGCTGGGACTTTATTCTGTTCATGGACTGCTGAATCTGCGTAAAACACGCGCCTTCGGCTCCGCAGCCTGCCAATGCGGAATTCTGATCTATATTCTGACCGATATCTA
>OCTW011544131.1_pt1 | contig 25106 bp, 20 predicted proteins | sample 1539671 | NCBI WGS metagenome assembly OCTW01 (sample SAMN02144230, study PRJEB22623) | gut metagenome | biome: sheep rumen | host: Ovis aries | place: New Zealand | reverse complement strand
CCGGTCCTCTCCGGAGTCTCCGGATCAGGCGGCGTACATCCCTGCTGAGGATGATGCGCAGGCCGCAGTAGAGGAAGCTGAACAGCCTGATCCTGCCTTCGCCCGCGCCCTGCAGGTCATAGCGGTAGCGTTCGTAGTCCGCGTCGATCCGGACATGTCCCGCCGTCACGGGATAAAGGAAACCCTGCACGCTGTAGATGCCGGCGCTCCGGGCCGGGTCTCCCAGCCCCAGCACGCCCGCAAGGCCCCATCTGGAGGGAAGGGTCTTTTCCGCGAGATCCAGGAGCCGGTATGCCAGCACCGACTTCGCGCGCGCCGCGTACTCTGTCCCCAGGACGTACATGGCATCCTCCAGCCGCCTGTGCAGCCGCTCGATCCGGGTCAGCGCCTGTTCGATCCTTTCATCCAGGGACTTCTTTTCCTTTGCTGCGGGAGGTTTTTCCTCTTCCTCCTTCTTTTCACCGGAGCCCCGGTGCAGGATTTTTTCCAACGGGACCCGGAATCCCAGGACGCGGACCGAGAAGCTGAAACCGCCCTCCGGAGAAGCAGTCCCTCCCGCCGCCGCGGCGTGGACCAGTCCGAGGAGCCATTTGACATCCGCCCGGAAGTTCAGGTCCCTGTTCATGTCCAGATGCAGGATCTTTTCACTCCCCTCCGGATCGTTGACCTGTCCTGAAAAGGAGTAGCGGAAGGGCACGAACAGGACCAGGAGCAGCACGGTCAGGAGCAGGGCGAGCACCGCGAGGACCACGATCCCCAGTATTTTCAGCAATGTCAGCAATATGGCCATCACCAGGAGCCCTCCATACGGGATGCCAGATACGCAGCGGCATCCCATTGCCTGGTCGCGTAAAAAGCATCCTCCGCGAGGCTGGCGACCAGCTCGATCGCATCACTTCTGCCCTCCGCGATCCCCACGATCAGCGGAGGATGCGCGCGGTACCAGCCTGTCTGGAGATTGGCACAGTGCATGATCTCCAGCTGCGGCTTTCCCTCGCCGTTTTTTGCAAGTACGAGCACATAAATCCTCAGGTGTCCCTTTCCCCGGACCAGGTCTCTGCGGACCTGCTTCGGATTGCGGACGCGGGGACTTATATACAGATTTTTATAAAACTCCATCGATTGCCTCATAAGTCCGGAACACCGTCGCCGTCCAGATCCTCGTAGGCGCCGATATTCTGCATATTCACCGTCCGCCTGCGGAGCTTGGCCTCCTCCGACGCGCGGTAGATGAAGTCCTTGATCTCCCTGGCGTGCCGGATGTTCTTGAGCACGATCGTCCTGTTGGTGGCGTCCGATGTCGCGCAAATCACAGTTCCGAGCCCGAACAGTCTCTGCAGAAAGCTGATCCGCAGCTGCACATCGATCACCCGGTACATATAGCAGTCGTTTTCCATCGAGGAGAACAGACCTGTCTTGATCTGGATATCATTCTCATACAAGAGGTAAGTCGTAAACGTAAATGGAAGCCCCAGAAAGCCCCACCTCTTTTTCTCTCTGTAGACCAGTTTGCCCTGGCCGGACATCGACTTGCGCTCCTGCGCCCGGATGTCCGCGGCATTGTCGCGGGGCGTCCCGGTAGCACTGCGCGGATCGCCCGGCATATTCCCTGCCCCGGCGCTGCCGTCTTTTTCTCTGATCATTTTCTTCTACCTTTCCAAATATGCCGGAGTAGATACCGGCTGGCTGAATTTGCTCTTAATATCATACATCTATTTTTTCATTCGGAAAAGCCTTTTCTTCGCTGGTCCGGCGGTCTCTTCTCCGGGATCCCGGGCGGTCTCAGCCGGCCCCCGGCCCTCTTCGGCCGGCTCCCGGCCCCTTTCAGCCGGCCCTCCGGCCATTTTCAGCCGGCGAACAGATCCCATGTCGACCACCGGTCGACCTTCTTCGTTCCGGATCCTGCCCCGGAGCAGAGGGTTAGCCTTTATTAACCAGCGGTACTTGTGATACTATATTTATGGATTCAAAATCATCCGGAAGCGGCCGCAGGTATGATCCACAGATGGTTTTTCTGTTTTTCCATACATTCACTGCAGTTTTGTCCGGCCCGGACCCGAATCCGCCCGCTTCGTTTCAAACAAATGAATTACATTGCAAGAATTATCAAAGGAGGCAGCTATGGCACAGGATTATTATGCATCTCTCGGCAAAAACCTGATCGGTACGAAGACCTTTGACAACCTGATGGCGGCGTTCGCCGGCGAGTCCCAGGCAAGGAACAAGTACACCTACTTTGCTTCCAAGGCCAAAAAGGACGGCTACGAGCAGATCGCCAAGATCTTCCTGCAGACCGCCGACAATGAGAAGGAGCACGCGAAGATCTGGTATAAGATCCTGGAGGGCGTCCACAGCACCGTCGACAATCTCGAGATCGCCGCGGACGGCGAGGCCGAGGAGTGGCAGGAAATGTATCCAGGTTTCGCGAAGGAAGCCCGCGAGGAGGGTTTCAATGAGATCGCGGACCTGTTCGAGATGGTCGCTGCGATCGAGAAGGAGCACGAGGCCCGCTATCGCAAGCTGATCGAGAACATCAAGGGCGGCCTGGTCTTCTCCAAAGACGGCGACAGGATCTGGGAGTGCGGCAACTGCGGCCACATCGTCGTCGGCCCCGCAGCCCCCGATGTATGTCCTGTCTGCAACCATCCGCAGGCATACTTTGAGATCCACGCGGACAACTATTGATGCTTGTCCCGGCACCGGTCAGACGGACCGGACCTTCCGTTTTCTTTCCCGCAGGACCGCGTGAAAGCCTTGAACGCGTTTGACAGCGTACAACAGCAGAGGCAGCTGCATCAGCAATGATGCGGCTGCCTCTGTTTTTTTCGTCGCGCGGTCATTTCTGCCGGCTCAGTTCGCCGAGCAGGCGGATGAGGTCCAGGTCCTCCTGGGACACGCGAAAATTGGTCTGCATCGTTTTTCCGTCCGGCATGGTCACGGTCATATCCATGACCGTCCCCTCCGGCAGGCCGCGCCTGCGGATATCCCCGATGAAGCGGGAAAAGCCGGGATGGCGGCTGCGGAAAGCGTTCAGGGTGTCTCTGATCTTCAGGATCTGCATGGGGTTGATGGCCATGTTCTGTTCATTCCTCCACTCATTGTTATTATGTCAAAAAACATCGCCCAGCTCGGCCAGAGATCCGACGGGGATGAGCCGCATTCCCTCCGGCGCCTGCAGGCGGCGCATATTGGTCCGGGGCATGACACAGCTGGTGAATCCCATTTTGGCCGCCTCCTGGATCCGCATCTGGGCCATGGAGACGGCGCGGACCTCGCCGGACAGACCGACCTCGCCGAACACGATCATGTGGTCGTCAACGGGCACATTGCGGAAGCTCGACAGGATGGCGAGCACGATCCCCAGGTCCAGGGCCGGTTCGGTCTGGCGGATGCCGCCGGCCAGGTTGATGTAGGCGTCATACTGGGACATGGGGACGCCCAGCCGCTTCTCGATGACAGCCATGAGGAGACTGACGCGGTTGTAGTCGGTGCCGGTGGCCTGTCTTTTGGGATAGCCGTAGCTGGTCCGGCAGACCAGGGCCTGGACCTCCAGGAGCAGGGGCCTCGTCCCCTCCATGGAGCAGGTGACCACACTGCCGCCGGCGTCGTGGGGCCGGCCGCTGAGCAGAAATTCAGACGGGTTGAGGACCTCCGCCAGGCCGTCTCCCCGCATCTCGAAGATGCCGATCTCATTGGTCGACCCGAAGCGGTTCTTGACACTGCGCAGGATCCGGTAGGAGGCATAGCGGTCGCCCTCGAAATACAGGACCGCGTCCACCATGTGTTCCAGGACGCGGGGTCCCGCGACATTGCCCTCCTTGGTGACATGGCCGACCAGGAAAAAAGTGATCCCGGTCTCCTTGGCGACACGCAGCAGGACCCCCGTCGCCTCGCGGATCTGGGTGATACTGCCGGGCGAGCCCTGGACCTGGGCGCTGTACATGGTCTGGATGGAGTCGATGATAGCCAGGCGGGGCTTCTCCTCTCCCAGCACGTCCGTGATGGCATCGAGGTCCGTCTCACACATAAAGCGCAGCCGGTCCGAGATCTCCCCGATCCGCCTGCCCCGCATCTTGATCTGGCGCAGGGACTCCTCGCCCGAGATATAGAGGACATCGATCCCCGCCCCGGCCATATTCCTGGCGGTCTGCAGCAGGATCGTCGATTTGCCGATGCCGGGATCTCCGCCCAGCAGGATCATGGAACCCGCGACGACACCGCCGCCCAGGACCCGGTCCAGCTCCGCGAAGCCCGTGGAGAACCTGTCCTCGTCCGACTCCTCCACCGCGGACAGGGGGACAGGCTTTCTGCCGGCCCCCGGACGGGCCACGCTCTTTGCAGCGGAGAAAGCCCCCGCCGTCCTGGCCGGCGCGGGGGCTTCCACCATTGTATTCCACTCTCTGCAGGCGGGGCACTGGCCCAGCCATTTGGCCGACTCATGCCCGCAGCTGCTGCAGTAAAAAACAGTTCTGATCTTTTTTGCCATATCGTTCCAGACAATTGCGGCCGCCGTCGCGACAGCAGCCGCTGTTCCTGAGCTATTTCACTTTCATAAAAGTCCGTTATCCCGCGGGATTTAGCGGACCCCGGCAGGATCCGGATCCGTTTCCGCGGATACATCACCGGAAAATTCCAGGGCGGGATCCACGGAAAAATCCGCGGACAGGCCTGCCTGCGCCTTTGTCCGGGGCCTTGTCCCGGTAAAGGTCACTTCTCCGCCGCGGAAGCCGGCCGTGACGGTCATGCCGGCGGTGAACTCCTCCGCGAGAAGCTTCTCCGAGAGCGGATTCTCGATGACGGACTGGATGGCCCTCTTCAGGGGACGGGCGCCCATCTTGTCGTCCGCGTATTTCTCCACAATGTGATTGCGGAGGGCGGGCGTGACCCGGAGCGTGATCCCCAGCTGGGTCTTCGCGCGTCCGATCAGGTCGGAGGCCAGGAGCATGGTGATCTGGCCCATCTCCTCTCTCGTGAGGGTGTGGAAGACCTCGATCTCGTCGATACGGTTGATGAACTCGGGCCGGAAGATCTTTTTGACCTCCTCCATGACGCCGCTCTTCATGCGCTCGTAGTCCTGCTCCTTCGTGGGGCGGTCGGCAAAGCCCAGGGTCTTGGGCGCCACGATGCGCTGGGCACCGACGTTGGAGGTCATGATGATGACCGTGTTCTTGAAGTTGACGCGATGTCCCTGGGAGTCCGTGATGTGGCCCTCGTCCAGGATCTGCAGCAGGATGTTGAAGACATCCGGATGGGCCTTCTCGATCTCGTCAAAAAGTACGACGGAGTAGGGGTGGCGCCGGACCTGCTCGGAGAGCTGGCCGCCCTCCTCGTAGCCGACATAGCCGGGCGCGGAGCCGATGATCTTGGAGACGGCGTACTGCTCCATATATTCGGACATATCGATCCGGATCAGGTCCTTGTCGGATCCGAACATGACCTCGGCCAGGGCCTTGGACAGCTCGGTCTTGCCGACACCGGTGGGGCCAAGGAAGAGGAAGGAGCCGATGGGTCTGTCAGGATTCTGGAGGCCGACCCTGCCGCGGCGGATGGCCCGGGAGACGGCGCGGACGGCGTCCTCCTGCCCGATCACGCGCTTGTGCAGTTCCTCTTCGAGGCGCAGCAGGCGTGCGCTCTCCTGCTCCGTGAGCCGGGTGACCGGGACCTTGGCCCAGATGGAGATGACGGAGGCGACATCCTCCGGCGTGACCACGAGCTGCCTTTCGCGGTGGCCGCGTCCCCGGCGGCTGCGGCCGCGCAGGCTGTCCAGCTTCCGGACCAGGATGTCCTGCTCCCGGCGCAGGGCGCGGGCCTCCTCCAGATCTCCCTCCATGAAGGCTCTGGCCATTTTTTCGTCGGATTCGCGGATCTTCTCCTCCAGAAGCCCCGTCTTGTCCTCGCCCCCATCGTCCGAGCCGAGGCGGACGGCGGCGCAGGCCTCATCGATCACGTCGATGGCCTTGTCGGGCAGATTGCGGTCGTTGATATAGCGCACGGAGAGATCCACTGCCATCTGCAGTGCCTCCTCCTGCACCTCGACACCGTGGTGTTCCTCATAAATGTGGACGATCCCCTTCAGGATCCCGACCGCCTGCTCCGGTGTGGGCTCCTCGACCTGGACCGGCTGGAACCTGCGCTCCAGGGCGGCGTCCTTCTCCACATATTTGCGGTACTCGGTGATGGTCGTCGCTCCGATCAGCTGGACCTCGCCGCGGGACAGGGAGGGTTTGAGGATGTTGGAGGCATCCAGAGACCCCTCCGCGCCTCCGGCCCCGATCAGGGTGTGCAGCTCATCGACAAAGAGAATGATGTTCTTGTCCGCCGTCACCTCCTCGATGACGCGCTTGATCCTCTCCTCGAACTCGCCGCGGTACTTGGTGCCCGCGACCATGCCGGACAGGTCCAGGGTCAGCAGGCGCTTGCTGCGGATGGAGGCCGGGACCTTGCCGGCGGCGATCCGGCGAGCCAGGCCCTCTACGACAGCCGTCTTGCCCACGCCGGGCTCTCCGATGAGGACGGGATTGTTCTTGGTCCGCCTGCTCAGGATCTGGATGACGCGGCGGATCTCCTCTTCGCGCCCGATCACGGGGTCGAGCTTTCCGTCGTAGGCCATCTGGGTCAGGTCCCTGCTGAACTGGTCCAGGATCCCCCTGTTCTCCGCGCCCGGGGCGCCCTCCTGCAGGTCGTCCCTGTGGGCGGCGGGATCCTCTCCCAGCGCCGCCAGCAGTTCGAAATAGATCTTGGAGATATTGGTGCCCATGGCCTCCATGATCTTGGCCGCCACATTCTCCTTTTCCAGAATGATGGCCAGGAGGATATGCTCCGTCCCTGTCAGATCTGACCGGTAGCGCGTCGCCTGGGCGCGCGCCATGTGCAGGACCTTCTGGCAGCGCGGGGAATATCCCTCGTGGTCGAGGAGCGCCAGGCTCCCGGGATGGATGTTCAGCTGGGTGATCATCTCCTGCAGCCGCTCGGCGGTCACACCGTTGTCCCTCAGGATCCTGGACGCGACGCCGTCAGGCTCCCTGGCCAGGCCCAGCAGCAGATGCTCTGTGCCCGTATAGTTCTGTTTTGCTTTTTTTGACGCATTCCTGGCCGCCCTCAGGGCCGCCTGCGCATTGGGGGTATAATTGTCCTTCATGTAACTCCTGCCAGAAAAAATCGGCGCGGGTGCGCCTTTTCGTTGGTTTTGTCATGCATGCCTGTGCACGGCCGTCCCGAGGGGACGGCGGCCGGGCATCCTTTATTTACTTACTCATAGTCATCATAGATGCTGTCCACCATCCGGTGCAGCTCCTGCCGGGTCATATTCCGGCACCTGGCCTGGGCCAGAAGCTTGCGCAGGTCTTTTTCCAGCTGTGCCCTCGCGCGGAGGGCGTCCACATCCACGGATACGATCGCGCCGCGCCTCCTGTCCATCTTGACGAATCCCTCCTGCCGGAGGATGGAGTAGGCCTTGTTCACCGTATGCATGTTGATCCCGATCTCATCCGCCATCTGGCGGACAGAGGGAAGCGCCTGCCCCTCCTCCAGGGCCGCCGTCGCGATCCCCAGGATGATCTGATTGCAGAGCTGTTGATAGATTGCCTCTTCTGAACTGAAATCGATCTTGATAAGCATAGCATAAACCCTCCTCAACTACCACATGCCCGTGCGAAAAGAAAGGCAGAGCATGCACTGTTATATTTAAGATATAACAAGTGTCATGCTCTGTCAAGATTACGGTATGATCCCGGGGCCTGTACAGAGGTCCTGCCGGCCGGTCCTCACGGCAGTTCACAGATGCCGGAGCAGGCATGGACAGTCAGGAATCTGTACAGCAGGGAGGCGGGCCGCCATTTACCTGCGGCTGTTCCTGCGGGAGGATCCTGCCAGGAAGGAATACTCCATGTCGTCATCATCGTCGGCATAGAAATCCATATCCTCATCCTCTTCCTCGACCGGGGCGGGGGCGGGTGCGGGCTTTGCCTTGCGGGGCGCGGGCTGCGGCGCCGGCTTTTCGGGCGCTGCAGCCGCGGGTGCCTTCGCAGCGTTCTCCTCCGGCTCTGCCTCTGCATCCTCCTCTGCGGCAGGTTTCACCTCGCGCTGGGTAAAGGACAGGAGCTCGGCATCCTCCGGATAATCAGACTCCTCATCGAAATCGATGTTGGCGCGCTGGCGCTTTCTGGGACGCGGTGCGGGCGCGGGTCTGCGGGCGGATCTGCCGCGGCTGCGGCTCTTCCTGACGGGGGGCTCTTCCTCTTCCTCCTCGTCGTCGTAATCCTCGTCCTCTTCGTACTCTTCCTCTTCCTCTTCGTCTTCATCCCCGTCATCGTAATCGTCGTAGTCTTCATCTTCTTCGTCATCGTCCGGGGTGAAGAAGTTTTTCAGAAATCCGAAGACACCGCCCCTGCGGGGAGCGGGACGCTCGTCATCGTAGTCGTCCTCGTCATACTCATCGTCTTCGTATTCATCGTCCATGTAGTCGGCGTCATCGTCGACTTCATCGTCGTCGCTGTCGTCATCATCCGTGCCGCGGGCGGCCGCTGCAGCCAGGAGTCTCTGCCTGAGAGAAGATTTCGCGGGCTTCGCCGCGGGCGCGTCCTCAGCATCGTCCTCGTCGGACGCATCCTCATCATAGGCGTCCTCATCCGATTCATCTTCGTCGATATCATCGGAGAAATCGCCGGCTTCATCCTCTCCGGCATCCTCGTCTTCGTCGTCGGAATCGTCCTCGTCCGCCTCTTCATCATCCTGCCAGGAGTAGGAATCGTCATCCTCGTCATCCTCTTCCTCCTGCGCGCGGGCGCGGCGCCTTGTGCTGCGCCTGGAGGGAGGCGCGGGCTTCCAGTATCCGTTCCGCTTCATGAACATGTACATGAAGACGAGCAGGGCTGCCAGCAGGATCAGCAGGATGCAGGCGGCGGTCCGCCAGATCCCCGCGCTGGAGGCGTTCTTCTGCGCTGCGTTCTGGGCATCGCTGAGCTTGTCCAGGTCGCCGAGACGGATCCTCTTGTCCGTGTCGTAATTATAGATATACCAGCTGCCTGTCCCGTCGTTCTCCGTGACGAAGTTGATGCTGTACTGGGCATTGGGGTCGGTATAGGGGTCATAGGCCTGGCCGTTGTCGACATCGGGCGTCTCCTGGGAGGCGGCGGTGCCGTCCGCGGCGGTCTGACCATCCTCCTGCGCATCCGCATCCTCTCCTGCCGCCTGTCCTCCGGCCAGCATGTCGGCATCCTCTTCGGTCCAGCCGTCGAGATCCTCGCCGTCATCCTCCTCTTCCGTGTCCTGATCCTGCGCTGCCGGAGCTTCGGTCTCCTGCTGCTCCTCTTCCTGCGCGGTTTCCTGCTGTTCGGCCTCCACCTCTTCGCCGTCATTGTCGATCCACTGGGCCTTGACATAGCCGGTGTTGCCGTTCGGAAGCTCGATGTAATACCACTCGATGCCCTTGGAGTCCGTCGTCTTGGAACGGACCGTGACCTTATCCCCCTCATTCAGGGAGCCGATGATGTTGCCGTCCTTTTCCTCGCCGGAATTACGGATCATAACATCCGAGGCCGTACAGGTGGCTGCCGCCGCAGGCATTGCCAGCATAACTGCTGCCGTCAGCGCCGCGATCAGCGCCGCAAGTCTCCGGCCGCCTCTGTATCCCTGTCTTGCATTCTTCATTATCAACCTCCAAGTCGGGGCCTCCCGAAGTTACATCCGTGCCGCCCCGCCATATGTGTCTTGCGCTCTGCGGGACCTTCGCAGAGCAGTCCCGTCAGATGATTCACAGTATCGGATTCATTATACCACCGTTTTTCATTTGTGGGGAAAAAATCCGCTGATTTAAAAGTAAAACTGCCGGCCCCAAAAGGCCGGCAGCATGCTGTGTCCGAATAATCCGACCAGGATTTCCCGATCATGATCCCTTCATTCCGGAATCAGTATCTTCTCCCGATCCTTTTCCGGTCTTATACGCTCTCAATGGCTTTGCCGATGTCACTGCGCATGTACATCTTGTCAAAATGGACCCAGGCGGCCGCCTCATAGGCATTGGCGCGCGCATCCTTCAGATTGTCGCCGATGGCGACAACGCCCAGGACACGGCCTCCGCTCGTGACGATCCTGCCCTCCTGGTCCAGGGATGTGCCCGCGTGGTAGCAGCGGTACTGCGTCTGGCCGTCGAACTTGTCCAGGCCGGTGATGACCTTGCCCTTCTCATAGCTCTCGGGATAGCCGCCGGAGGCGATGACCACACAGACCGCGGCATTGTCCGCGAACTCCAGGTCGATGGTGTCCAGGGTCCCGTCGATGCAGGCCTCCATCACATCGATGATGTCGGTCTTCATGCGGGGCAGGACGACCTGGGTCTCGGGGTCGCCGAAGCGCGTGTTGTACTCCAGCACGCGGGGGCCGTCCGGTGTCATCATCAGGCCGAAGTAGAGAACGCCGCGGAAGGGACGTCCCTCCGCCGCCATGGCGGCGACAGTCTTGTCATAGATATTCTCACGGCACCAGGCATCGATCTCCGGCGTATAGAAGGGGCTGGGGGAGAAGGTCCCCATGCCGCCGGTATTGAGGCCGGTGTCGCCGTCCCCCTGGCGCTTGTGGTCCTGGGAGGATGTCATCAGCTGGTAGTGGGTGCCGTCTACAAATGCCAGCACGGACACTTCGCGGCCGGTCATGAACTCCTCGATGACCACGCTGCTGCCCGCGTCGCCGAACTTTTTGTCCAGCATGAGCTCGCGGATCCCGTCCTTCGCGGACGCCAGGTCCTCACAGATCAGGACGCCCTTGCCCAGGGCAAGGCCGGAGGCCTTGAGCACGATCGGGAACTTTGCGCCCTCCAGATAGGCGATGGCCTTGTCCGCGTCCTCAAAGGTCTCATAGGCCGCGGTCGGGATCCCGTACTTTTTCATGAGATCCTTGGAAAAAGCCTTGCTGCCCTCGATGATGGCCGCGTTGGCGGGCGTTCCGAAAATGCGCAGGCCCTCCGCCTCGAAGGCATCCACGATGCCGGCACAGAGCGGATCATCCATGCTGCAGACGGTCAGGTCGATCTCCTTCTCCTTCGCGAAGCTGATCAGCGCGGGAAAATCCATGGTTCCGACCGGAACGCACTCGGCGATCTGCGCGATGCCCGCGTTGCCGGGCGCGCAGTAGAGCTTGGCCACGCGGCTGCTGCGAAGGATCGCGTCCGCGATCGCGTGCTCTCTGCCGCCTCCGCCGACGAGCAGAACCTTCATATCTTTCTTCTTGTCAGTCAATTCTCTTCCCTCCTGTCAAAACTCAAATCTTCCCTCTTCCGCAGCATGCCGCTCGCCAGAGCGGCAACCTGAGGAGAATTTCGCGAAGGCGAATTCTCCGAAGGATCAACAGAGCTTTGGGCCGTCTCGCGGCACAAAGCTCTGAGAGCGAAAAATACTGTATCGACAGTATTTTTCACTCTTTCATTCAGCTGCGTCCAGGATCCTGGTCCTTCTGCCTTCGATCCGGACTCTTCCCTGCGCGATCAGGTCGATCGCCCGAGGTAGGATGATCCACTCCGCCTGTTCCATCACGCGGCGCTGCAGGGTCTGGGGCGTGTCATCCTCCTGAATGTCCACGGCCTTCTGCAGGATGATGGGACCGGTGTCCAGGTCCTCGTCCACGAAATGGACCGTGGCCCCGGTGACCTTGACGCCCCGCTCCAGGGCTTTTTCGTGCACATGGAGGCCGTAGTGGCCCTTGCCGCAGAAGGACGGGATCAGGGCCGGATGGATGTTGATGATCCTGCCCGCATAGGCCGCGCAGACCTGGTGGGGCACCGCGACCATGAAGCCGGCCAGGACGATCAGGTCCGGTGCGGCCTCGTTGATCTTTGCCAGGAGGGCCTCATGGAAGGCCTCCCGGTCGGGATAGTCCTTAGGGGATACACAGCAGGCCGGGATCCCGGCTTTGGCTGCGCGCTCGAGGGCGAAGGCGCCCGGATTGTTGCATACGACCTGCACGATCCGGGCGTTCCGGATCGTCCCGTCCGCGATGCGGTCGATGATCGCCTGGAGATTTGTCCCGCCGCCGGAGACACAAACCGTCACTCTCAGCATACGTCCACTCCTTTTTCTCCCTCGATGATGCTGCCGATCACAAAGGCCTTCTCGCCGGCGGCCTCCAGGGCCTGTACGGCCGCTTCGGCGTCCTGTGCGTCCACGGCGACCACCATGCCGATACCCATGTTGAAGGTGTTGTACATCATGTGCTCCTCGATCCCGCCGCGCTTCTGCAGGAGACGGAAGATTGCAGGAACCTCGTAGCTGTCCTTTCTGACCTGCGCGCGCACGCCGTCGTGCAGCATGCGGGGAATGTTCTCGTAGAAGCCGCCGCCGGTCACATGGCTGCAGCCCAGGATCCGGATGCCGGCATACCGCACGCTCCTGAGAGCGCGGACATAGATTTTGGTGGGGCGCAGCAGGGCGTCGCCCAGGGTCTCGCCCAGCTCGGGAATGAATTCCTTCAGGTTCTCCTCATTGACATCGAAAACCTTGCGGACCAGGGAGAAGCCGTTGGAATGGACGCCGGAGGAGGCGATGCCGACAAGGGCGTTGCCGGGACGGATCTCCTCGCCGGTGATCAGGTTCTTTTTGTCCGCCGCACCGACCGCGAAGCCGGCCAGATCATACTCGTCCTCGGGATAAAAACCGGGCATCTCGGCGGTCTCTCCGCCGATCAGAGCCGCGCCCGCCTGCTCACAGCCGTCGCAGACACCCTTGACAATCTGCGCGATCTTCTCGGGCACGTTCTTGCCGCAGGCGATGTAGTCCAGGAAAAAGAGCGGCTCGCCGCCCGCGCAGGCCACGTCATTGACGCACATGGCGACACAGTCGATGCCGACCGTATCGTGGCGGTCCATCAGGAAGGCCAGCTTCAGCTTGGTGCCGACGCCGTCCGTGCCCGACAGCAGGACCGGGTCATCCATCTCCTTGATCTTTGCCAGGGAAAAAGCTCCGGAAAAGCCGCCCAGACCGCCCATGACTTCGGGGCGCATGGTCCTCGCGACATATTCCTTCATCAGTTCCACACTGCGGTATCCGGCTTCGATATCAACGCCGGCGCTCTTGTAATCCATCATATTATGCGGGTCTCCTTATTGTGCTGTCTTATTGATACTGTCTTGTGATACTGTTTTCCTGCTCTCGCAATACTGCTGTTGTCTTTTCGTTATCAGAGATCTGCTGCGGGAATCGCTCAGGACCGGCCTTCCCGTCAGCATTGTCACAGACACATCAATGCGTCTGCAGGCAGGTATTTGCCCCCAGACGCATCGTTGTTACGGATTTATTTCAGTTCAATATTCCTTCCAGCCGACTTCCTGCAGGCGCTCGTCCTTTTTCTGCACTTCCTCGAGCTGCTTTGCGGAGAAGTCCTTGAGTCTCCCCAGAAGAGCCTCATCCGAGATCGCCAGCATCTTGGCAGCCAGGATCCCGGCGTTCTTGGCGCCGCCGATGGCGACCGTCGCCACGGGAATGCCGCTGGGCATCTGGACGATGGAGTAGAGGGAATCGCGTCCGCCCAGAGAAGTGGTATGCATGGGAACGCCGATGACGGGAAGGGGGAAGAGTGCCGCGCACATGCCCGGCAGGTGTGCCGCCATACCGGCCCCCGCGATGATCACCTTCATCCCGGCCGCCTCTGCGCCCTTCGCATAGTCAAAGAATACATCCGGCTCGCGGTGCGCGGAGATGATCCGCATCTCGTAGCTGACGCCGAGCTCATCGAGGACCTCTGCAGCCTTCTTCATGACGGACATATCCGAATCGCTGCCCATTACGATGCCAACCTGTGCCATTTTTCGTACCTGTTCCTTTCTTTATATGCGTGTGGATCTGCGTGCGGATGACCGCCGCTGTAAAAAGGCGGTTTTCTCTCACGCTATATCATCCCACATGCAGGAATCGTTCATTTTGCCTTTTTTCAGGTGGTTCCGGCCGGAGCCGGGAACTTGAACGTGTGCGCCGTCTGTGTCCCGCGGCCGGATGCGGTCCGCCGCGTCCCCGCGCCGCGGAGGCGCTGTTCGGGGAATCCTTCCGGAAGGCAGGCATTGCAGCCTGCGGACGGCCTGTCTCACAGGGCGCTTTCCGGTATTATAATTCAGCAACTCCCCTGTGCGCAAGTATTTGTTGGAGAGGAGCTTCACCGCTCCGGGAGGGGTTGTTGCCCGGTTTTTTCTAAAAGAGGCGCGAAAAAACGCGTCTACAGGCGGGCCTGTCCCGTCACAGGAGAGGCTTATTCAGGAATTCGGTCCCGGGGAGGACGAAGCGGCCGTCCTCGATCAGGGGGACCTGACTGCCGTCCGGCAGGACAGCCGCCAGGAGGCCGACCTCCTCGTAGGGGATGGTGATGTCGGTGTGGCAGCCGAAATAAGCCCTGTCGGGGTCGGTATCGCGCAGGCGGGAGAACCTGTTTTCCTTGGCGAATATCTCCCTGCCGTCCGGATTATAGACCCGGTTGTCCTCCTCGTGGGAATAACAGGTGTCGCCCACCGCGAAGTGGGGGCCGGTCTTCTCCGCGATCAGGATGGGCAGGCGCTCCGCGAATCCCAGCCGCGCCGCCTCCGCGCAGGCGGTCGTATTGGTCCCGATCGCGCACTCACCCATGGGGAGGGCCTCATGGTGAAAGAGGATGTTTTCTTCGATGTACTGGCGGGCTTCTTTTTGGGAAGGGAAGCCGCCGCAGCGGTAGTCCGCCGTCATCCCGTTCTCAAAGCAGATCTCCAGGTCCTCAAAGAGCAGGCCGTTCAGGTAGACCTTCGTCACATGCAGGGTTCCGTTCGTCCCCTCCAGCTCCGGCGTCGTGAAGACCTCTCCCACGGGGATGTTGACATCCGCCACACAGTTTTCAAAGATGGTCTGCCGGCCGGGATCCGAGGGCTTCTGCAGGGCCACCGTCAGATCGGTCCGGTTGTCTCCGGCGCCCAGGACCCGGATATAACGGGCTGTATTGAGCACATCGATCATGCGGGCCTGGACATCCCGGTAGGTCACATAGTCCAGGGTGTTGATGTCGATCACCGCCTGAAAGATCTCCTCGTAGGAAGCCCTGAGGTCTCCGCCCGCATAGCCCCGGGTGATCTCCGGAAGGGGGAAGGCGATGATGGTAAAGCTCCGCTCCCGGCCGATGACGGCGCGGTCGTAGAGGACGTCCGCCTCCTGGCGGAACTGCGCGACCTTTGTGAGCTGCGCCCCGGTGAAGCGGGGATAGTCCCGGTGTATGACCGGTGAAAAAGGCCGCTCGCCGAAGGTCTCCATGACCACCGGCCCGGCATAGAGGGCTGTCTCCACCTCCCTGTGATAAGCCTGCTGCAGGGCCTGCATGCGCCGACTCCTGAGGACGTCATTCCAGAAGAGGGCCAGGTCCTCCCTGTGGTCATAGGCGTACTGGGGATTGGGGGAGGTCGTCGTGATCCCGCCGCCTCCGCGCCCCGTATGCTGCGTAAAGAGGTTCTCCTGCTGGCCGGGGATGACCGGCTCCAGCCCCATTCTCCTGAGGTTCTCAGCCGCCCGGGCGGCGACCCGCTCAAAGCCGATGTGGTAGAAAAGGCCGGCCCGCCGCCGGATCGAGAGGTCCTTGCCGGTCACCTCAAAGCCGATCCGGAAGCCCTCCGTCCAGGTGTCCGCCATCTGCGCGATGGTCCCCTCCGGGAGACTTTCCAGGTAAGAGAAGGTGCCGGTCTCGTTGTCCGACACATAGGCGCCATAGCGGTAGAGCCAGCGCATGTCCCGGCGGGAACCATAGGAATCAATGATCCGCTCCGGCAGGCTCCCTCCGATAAAGCTCCTGCGCACCCGGACATGCGTCTCATCCTCCGCATAGTCCTCCAGGAACTGGCGGATCCGGTCGCGGGTGTCCGAAGCGGGCGGCATGCCGGGTGTCCCCTTCCCTTTTCCATTTGCGGAAATGTCGTCCGGGTCTCTCCTGTAGGCGTCCCAGGCAGTCACGAAGGAAAAATAGATCTCCAGCAGAAGTTCCATGCGGATCAGGACCCGCTCTCCGTCGCCCTCATAGACGGGGGCGGTCATGCAGCGCAGCTCATAGAAAAGGGCCGACAGGAGCCTGCCCGTATCCCTGCCCAACTGCTCCATGGCAAAGCCCGGATTGGCCCAGCTGCCGCCGTAATTGTCCGGCAGGATATCCTCATAGAGAGCCCGGTTCCGGTCCTGCAGGTCAGAGACCGGCAGGATCTCAAAAGAGCCGTCCTCCAGCATCCTCCGGTGGTCCAGAAGGAGCCGGATCCAGGCGGCTGCCGCATGGAAATACGGCACACAGGCGGGATGGACGATCTCCTCCGATTCCATCATCCCGATCCTCTCCCGGGCGAGTCGGAAGCGTTCCCCGCTCAGAGTATCTGAAAGGGCCAGCGCGCCGCCGCCCTGATCGATCAGAATATTCATTCCTGCCTTGAAACCTCCTTTTTTCACAGCAAGACCGCCCGGCCGCTTGACAGCAGCCGGACGGCCAACTTTTTCATCGTATGATGTCAGGATCCATAAGCTGCCTCCGCTCTGCTTTTCGGCAGAGCAGCGCTCCCGACTCTTATTTCACACCATATTCGTCATAGTACTTGTCCAGGGCGGTCTTGATGCGCTCGTCGATCAGGACCTTGCCGTCGATGGGGCGGTTATAGAGGTGCTCGATCACTTCCTTCATGGAGACGATGGCGTGGGTGGGGAAGCCGTATTTGCGCTTGATCTCCTGGAGTGCGCTGATGGTTCCCTCCTGGCCGACCTCCATGCGGTCCAGGGAGACCATGAGGCCGACGATGTCGCAGTCCGCCTGGGCCTTGATGATCGGCACGGTCTCGGCGATGGAGGCGCCCGACGTAGTCACGTCCTCGATGATCATGACGCGGTCGTCCTCGCGGATCTTGGATCCCAGCAGGATCCCCTTGTCGCCGTGGTCCTTGATCTCCTTGCGGTTGGCGCAGTAGCGGATCTCCCGTCCGTAGAGCTTGCTGATCCCCATGACCGTGGCTACGGCGAGCGGGATCCCCTTGTAGGCGGGTCCGAACAGGACGTCGAAGTCCAGCCCGTAGTTGTCGTGGATAGCCCGTGCGTAGAACTCGCCGAGCTTGATCAGCTGCGAGCCGCTCTTGTAGGCGCCCGCATTCATGAAAAATGGTGATTTTCTGCCGCTCTTGAGCGTAAACTCACCGAATTTCAGGACATGTGCATCCACCATAAATTCAATAAACTCTTTTTTGTATTCTTCCATCATCCAGCCTCCCTGTTCATCTCTATCACATCATCAGATCAGTCCGATCATTGTCAGCGGTCCGCGATCGCCTGCCGGAGATCCTCAATCATGTCGATCGCGGCGGCACGCGCAGCCTGTGCAAATCCCTCCGCGCCGTACTCACTGTAAGCGTCCTTGGTCCATGCGGCGATGATCCCGCGCGAGGAGTTGACGATCGCGCCCTCTCCCGCCTCGTCAAAGAACATGGTCAGGTCCTTTGCGGAGGCGCCCTGCGCGCCATAGCCGGGCGCCAGGATAAAGGTGTTGGGCATCAGCTTCCGCAGACGCTCTCCCTGCTCGGGCCAGGTCGCCCCGACGACGGCGCCGACATTGCTGTAGCGCCCGTCCATGGAGCCCTCGCCCCACTCGCGGACCTTGCGGCCGACCAGTTCGTACATGGGGGTGCCGTCCTGCGTGAGGATATCCTGGAACTCCCCGCTGGAGGGGTTGGATGTCTTGACAAGTACAAAAATGCCCTTGTCGCACTCGTTGCAGACATCCACGAAGGGCTGGATCCCGTCGGATCCCAGATAGGGATTGACCGTCGCGAAATCCACGTCGAACACCGGGATCTCTCTGCCCTCGATCCCGATCCTGCCGATATGGGCCTTCGCATAGGACGCCGAGGTCGATCCGATGTCGCCTCTCTTGACATCGCCGATGATGATCAGGCCCTTCTCGCGGCAGTAACGGACTGTCCTGTCATAGGCCTCCAGGCCGGGAAGTCCGAACTGCTCGTACATGGCGATCTGCGGCTTGACAGCCGGCACCAGGTCATACACGGCGTCCACGATCGCGCGGTTGAACTCCCAGACCGCTTCAGCGGCGGCCCGCAGCGCCAGTGTATCCTCATCCTCACCCTTATATGCTGCACAGGACATGACCTTGTCTCTAGCCTGCGCCTGCAGATGCTGCGGCACAAAGGAAAGGTTGGGGTCCAGTCCCACGACGACAGGCGCGTTTTTCCGCCTGATCTCATCCATCAGTTTTTGAATCATAAACCTGCTCCCTTTTTCGTCATATTGCACAAGAAACAGCCGTCTGCCTCAGGAGTGATGTACAATCTGCAATCACCCCTGCACAGCTTTATTAAACATACGGATTATCCGCTCTTTCGTCAAGGGAAATCTTCTGAAATTTATGGAAAAACACAAAAAACCTGCGCAGGCCCGATGACCCGCGGCACAGCTGCGCGCTGAATGGTCATCCGGACCGGTACAGGTTCTCATGTTATGATCTGTTTCTCACATCCACTGTTTCCGGCTATGCCGGAGTTTTTTCAACTCTGCCTGCTCCGGGGAGACAAAAGCCGTCCCGGTCCCTGAAAGCCCCGGAAGGCAGCTCACCTGGACTGCAGGAAGAGGTTCTCCCTGTTCATCCTGGCGTCGTCCGGGTAGAGCTCGCTGTACCGGGCTGCGAGTTCCTTCGCCTTCGCGAACTCCCGCAGGTTCTCCAGCGCCGCGATCCGGTTGAAGAGAATGCTCTGCTGCAGAGCGGTCCCATCCTGGGCCAGGGGCAGGGCCTTTTCAAAGAGGGGGAGGGCCTCCTCCCAGCGTCCCAGACCGCACAGGGCGGTCCCCTTCAGGTCCAGCATCTCCGGATATGCGGCGATCTGGTCCTCATACGGGTCCAGGAGCGCCAGGGCCTCCTCGTGTTTTCCGTTGTATTCCCGCGCACTCGCCAGGAGGAAGGTGGTCTGCATGTCCGGGTTCGCGATCCCGGACAGGATCTCCTCCGCCTCCTTGTACCTGCCGACAAAGCAGAGCGCCTGACCTTTGGTCAGGGGGTCGAGCTCCTCCCCGTGCTCTGCGAGGAGGGTCTCCAGGTAGGCTCTGCCCGTCTCCGGGTCTCCGTACTGGCGCAGGGTCATGGCTGCCGTGTAGATATGGCCGTAGTCAGTGCTGTCGATCCCGATCGCCATATCAAAAAGCTTCCTGGCTTCCTCCATCTGCCCCTGTGCCGCATAGACCGTCGCCCTGCCCTCCATGAGGAGAGGGTCTTTGGGGTGGATCCGGAGCAGGCGGTCATAGATGGAGGCCGCCTCGTCCATTTCGCCAAGCCTAAAGTCACAGATGGCCACATATTTGTAGAGGTCCTCCTCCATGCTGTCCGTTGCCAGATGTCTGGTGATGCTGTTCTCGTACTGCTGCCCCTCGGCGAACTTCTCGCGGGCCAGCCTGTAATTGCCCTGCTCCATCAGGGCCAGTCCCTCCTCGAGCAGGGCCTTCTCCCTGTGCCCGTGAAGCTGGAAATATCCGAATATGACTGCCGCGCCGACAAGCGCGATGCAGATCAGTGTGATCAGCAGATTTCTCAATACGCGCATAAATACCTCCGGGGTCAGAATAAAATGCCCCCCGCTGAATTTCAGGTCTCCACAGCGTCCTCGCGCCGCTCTCCGGGCTCCGGGAGCTGGACCAGGATGATGGCCGCGAACATGAGGACACAGCCCAGAAGCTCCCTGGCCGAGAGGGCCTGGCCCAGTAGGAGAAAGCCCGCCAGGACCGAGACGACGGATTCCAGGGACAGAATCAGCGACGCGATCGCGGGGTCGACGCCCTTCTGGCCGATGATCTGGAAGGTGTAGGCGATCCCACAGGAAAAAATGCCCGCGTAGACGACCGGGAACCAGCCCGCCGCCAGCGCCGCGGGCGATACCGTCTCGCGCAGAAGGGCCGCCAGCATGGACAATGTCCCGGCGACCAGGAACTGCAGGCAGGACAAGACGACGCCGTCCACATCCCCGAACCGGTCGATGCACATGATGTGCAGGGAGAAGACCGCCGCACATCCGATCAGGGCCAGGTCGCCCGTCTCCAGCCTCATGCCCCCGCTGATGCTCAGAAAATACAGGCCTGCACAGGCCAGCGCCACCGAGATCCACAGCCGCAGGCTGGTGCGTCTGGTAACAAAAAAAGACAGCGCCGGCACGATCACGATATACATGGCGGTCAGAAATCCGGCCTTGCCGACATCGACCGAGATGATCGCGAACTGCTGCAGGTTGGACGCGACACAGAGGAAAAAGCCGCACAGGCAGCCGCCGGTGAGGATCCGTTTCACGGAAGGTCCCCGGCTCTCCCCCGCTGTTCCCGCCGGCTGCTCCGCGCGCCGCTCAACAGCCCTCCTCTCCGCTGCCCTCCGCAGGACGATCGCGGGGACCAGGACCAGGGCACCCAGATAGTAGCGCAGTCCGTTGAAGGTGAACGGCCCCATATAATCCATGCCGACACTCTGGGCGACAAAGGCGGTTCCCCAGATCGTCGCTGCCGTCAGCAGGATCAGGGCATTTTTCAGTGGCATTTTACGGTTCATCTGATGTTTCCTCGACAGCCGTAAAGGCATTTCACTCTTCCACAGCATGCCGGAGCACGCAAGTGCGCAGGCAATCGTCAACAAATGCAAAGCATTTGTCCGAGAAATTCGTATTTCAAAGCCTTACATATAAGGGCTTTGAAATTGACGATTTCTCGTTGACATCACAGGATGCTTGTGCTCCGTCACAAGCATCCGGAGTGAAAAAAACGCTATCGAGCGTTTTTTTCACTCTTCAAAACTGACGGTCACATAAAATCCGCGCTCAAGCTCCCGGATGGCCGTCACCGTCCCCTCCCGGGCCAGAAGCCGCTCCGGAAAGGGGTAATTGCCGCTCATGGCCAGCGACGGATCGATCGTGTAGTAGTAGTTGCTGGGGAGGAGACCTTCGGAGACAGTGACCTTCTGGCCCTCCTCCAGGAGCCCCTCCCGCTCCATCTTGAATTCCATTTCGCGCATATCAGCCTCCATGAGCCTAAAACATCCATTCGCAAGGCCGCATCACTGGAAGGCGGCCGCCCCCGGTCAGTTCTGTCAGTCCTGTCAGTCCGGAACGACCACGGCGTGCTCCTTGAGGAACTTGTGCCACAGGTCGCAGGCGGAGGCCTTCAGATGGATGCCGTCGCCGGTCAGATCCTTCTTGAGGTTGCCGTCCTCATCACACACTTCCCCGTTCATATCGATGTAGAAAATATTGCGGCCGTTGGCCAGCGTCGCGATCGCCTGGTTGCGCTGGACGATCGCCGTGTTGTTGAAGACGTGGTCTTTTCTGCTCTTCTCCTCCGAGACATGCATGATGCCCTGGATATAGATCACGGCGCCGGGCTGGAGTTCATTGATCTTTTCGATCACCTTGCGGTAGGCCTCATAGTAGTCCCTGGTGTCGGGAATACCCAGCTCGTTAATCCCGACGGAGAGATAGATCTTTTTGAAGGTGGTCTTTTTGAGCAGGTCCTTCATCCGCTTCTCGGTCTTCTTTTTGCCGAGGGGCGTGTAGTCCATCTTGCTGTTGTCGAGCAGGTCGTAGACCGAGGTCGACTCGCGCGCCAGGAAGGATGTGCTCTCCTCCATGCCGCCGTATTCCAGAAGGCCCACGGTGCGCGAATCCCCGATGAAGAGGGCATCCGAAAAATAGCTGTCATCCACGGGCTGGAGGCTGTAGTAGACGCCGTTGGGGGCAAACAGGCCCTCTTTGTCGTCGTTGTAGACCGTGTCGTCAGGCGACAGATACTGGTCGTCCGCGGCGCCGTAGTCCCTGGCCGGGACAACCTTGCTGCAGGAGGTCTCCGGGATCTGCATGGGAGGCGTCTTCTCCTCTCCTGCATCCGCCTGCTGCCCGCCGTCCTCCTTTTTGTCCGCTTCCGCCTGCGCGGATGCCTCTTTCTCTGCGGCGGCATCATTCCTGGCCGCCTGATCATTTTCAGCAGCCGCATCGTTCTGCGCTGCGGTCCCGCTCTCTTTGCCCGCCTCGTCCCGGCCGGCTGCGTCCTGCCGGGCCTCTGCGCCGTCCTGCTCACCGGCTTCCGCCTTCGCGGGATCCGGGCTTTCCGCGGCAGCGGGATCCGGCGTTTCGTCCTCGTCCTCATCCGCCGCATCCTGCCCCTCCCCGGCAGTCCCGCCGGCGACATCCGTCCAGGGAGCCACATGATCGTGGATTCCGCGCATGACAACCGAGACCCCCGGCAGCATTCCGTGCTTTGTGGAGTAATTCCGGTAGCCGTGCCCCCGGCCGGCAATGGCGATCACTGCCGTCAGGAACCATATGACCAGGATGAGACTCAGGAGAGGAGCTTCCCGCAGGAGCTCCCGCAGTCGTTGCAGCATGGCAGTTACCTTTTTTCAGAAGCTGAAATACATGAAGGGGTTACCGGCGGAGATCGAGGCGAAATAGATGCTGGCCCAGAAGACGACCAGCAGCAGGCCGATCACCACCGGGTGCCTGCGCTTCCAGACCAGAAGGTTGTAGAAGACAGGTACGCAGAGGAGGATGCCGGCCGCGAAAAAGGGCCAGTAGATCCCCAGATATTTGGCAAAATCCCCCCGGTTGACCGCGACACCCGCGCCGAAAAGAGGAAAGAGCCTGGAGAAATAGACCCCCAGCTCCCGCAGGTCCGTGATGGCAAAGATCACCCAGGTCAGGGGGATCAGGATGATGACGTGCAGATGGCCCAGGACAGGGATCCGGTCCAGCAGTCCTCCCGCCACATATTTTTCCCAGACGATCAGAAGGCCCAGGACCAGGCCCCAGAGAACGAAATTCAGGGTCCCTCCGTGCCAGAAGCCCGTCAGGAGCCAGACCACCATCAGGTTGCGGATCGTCGCCCCGCTCCCGCCCCGGCTGCCGCCGAGCGGAATGTAGACATAGTCCCGGAACCAGCTTCCCAGGGTCGCGTGCCAGCGCCGGTAGAAGTCCGTGATGCTGCCGGCAGCGTAGGGATGGATGAAGTTCTGAACATAGCGGAAGCCCAGCATCAGGCCCAGTCCCCCCGCCATCAGGGAGTAGCCCCAGAAGTCAAAATACAGCTGCAGGGAGTAGCCCACCGCCCCCAGCCAGGCCATCGGGGTGGAAATGCTCTCAAAGCCGATCTTCAATATCTCGTTCCACAGGATCCCCAGACGGTCCGCGATCAGGACCTTCATGCCAAGTCCCATGGCAAAAAATGTGATCCCGTCCTCCACCTTCTTCAGGGACAGGGTCCTGGGCGCGTATTCCGTCCTGCGGCGCACATTGAGCGGCCGCTCGATCCAGCCCTGCGAAAAGCGCATGATGGGTCCCTGCGCGATCTGGGGGAACATGGTGAAGTAGGCCGCCGCCTGCGTCAGGGAAGGCCTGCAGCCGGTCCTGCCGGAAAACATATCCGCCTGGTAGGAGATCATCTTGAAGATATAAAAGCTCAGACCCAGGGGCAGGAGTGATGCGCGCACCTTCAGGGCCAGCACCTTGAACAGGACCAGCACCGCGGCGTCAAAGACGACGATCACCGCCAGCATCCGCCGCTCGATCGGTCTCGCCTGTTTCCCGGGCATCACCCAGACCAGCTCCCCGAAAAACCAGTTCACAAAAACCAGCCCCAGGAGCAGCAGGACGAACCAGCGCGCACCGGAGGCGTAAAAGACGAGACTCCCGACGAACAGGACCAGGTCCTGCAGAGTCTCCGGAACCAGATAGTAGAGAATGAGGAAAACGGGCAGAAACCTGAAGATAAATTCCAGCCCCGAGAAATTGACCAGCATGGGACAATACCGTGTTTTTCCGACTGCAAAATCATGAACCGGAGCGCCGGGCAGGCCCTTCACAGGCCCGCCCGGACTGGTCCGGATGGTTGCTGTTTTATTGTCTGCAGACCCTGCAGCCCCGGGCCGGACCTGCGGCCGAAGCTCCATGTCTGCAGAGACTTATGAACCGGATGTGACGGGATCTCACATCCGCGCGCAGGCTTCTCTTAGAGCTTTGCCAGCTCCTCGAGCTCGCGCTCGACGCCGGCCATCTGCTGCTCGTATCTGGCCTGTTTCTCCTTCTCCGCGGCGATCTTGTCCGCGGGGGCCTTGGCCAGGAACTTCTCGTTGCGCAGCATGCCCGCGCTTCTCTTCAGCTCGCCCTCCAGGCGCTTTTTCTCCTTCTGGAGGCGGGCGATCTCCGCCTGGACATCCAGGAGGTCAGCCAGCGGGATGAAGGCGGTGGCGAAGGGCAGGACGACAGAGACGGTTCCATCTCCGATGCCCTCCTTGTCGGCCTGCAGGACCAGCTCGGAAGCGGAGGCCAGGCGCTCGAAGAAGAGCCGGTCCTCCTCAAAGGCCCTGCGGACCTTTTCGTCCCCGGAGACCAGGATGACCTTGGCCTTGCGGGAGGGAGCGACGCCCCTTTCGTTTCTGGCCGTGCGGATGGCCCGGACCGTCTCCTTGATGGTCTCAATGTCCTCTTCCTCTGCCGGGAAATTGTACTCTTCTTTCCAGACCGGCCAGTCGGAGATCATGATGGACTCCTCCTTGTCCTGCACGTTGCAGAAGATCTCCTCCGTGACGAAGGGCATGTAGGGGTGGAGGAGCTTGAGGCTTCCCTGCAGGACGGTCTGCAGCGTCCACAGAGCTGCCAGATGGCTCTCTTCGTCCGCCGTCTCGTAGAGGCGGGGCTTGACCATCTCGATATACCAGTCGCAGAACTCGTCCCAGATGAAGTCGTGGACCTTCTGGACGGCGATGCCCAGCTCGAACTTGTCCATGTTCTCGGTGACATCCCGGACGACATTGTTGAAGCCGGACAGGATCCACTTGTCCTCGGGCAGGAGGCCCTTGGGCATCTCTTCGGGGATCTGCGCGTCCTCGGGCATGTTCATCATGATGAAGCGGCTGGCGTTCCAGACCTTGTTGGCAAAGTTGCGGCTGGCCTCGACACGGGTCTTTGAGTAGCGCATGTCGTTGCCGGGCGCGTTGCCGGTGACCAGGGTCAGGCGCAGGGCGTCCGCGCCGTAGTCCTTGATGACCTGGAGGGGATCGATGCCGTTGCCCAGGGACTTGGACATCTTTCTGCCCAGCTCGTCGCGGACCAGGCCGTGGAAGAG
>OCTW011596052.1_pt1 | contig 25170 bp, 10 predicted proteins | sample 1539671 | NCBI WGS metagenome assembly OCTW01 (sample SAMN02144230, study PRJEB22623) | gut metagenome | biome: sheep rumen | host: Ovis aries | place: New Zealand | reverse complement strand
ATTATAATAACGGAATGTACGACCTGATGAAGAGCCTGAGAAACGGGGTTAACGGCGTTTTCAACGGACACGATCATATCAATAATTCCGTCGTTTACGAAGATTACGCAGCGGGAGAAACTCCGGTTTATCTTTGTTACGGTACCTGCTCGGGTTATGCGACTTATTCTTTGTATTCAAACGGCAAAACGGACGATCCTACGAACCTTATGAAAGGCTATTCGATCATTGAGATAAAGGCGGACAGTTCTTTCGATTTCTATACCGTTTGGTATGAGAAAGAATACGAGCGCGTTCCTCGCATCGTAAACGGTTTGCCCTACGTTGCTTAACGAAACCGATTGAATAAAAAAACGCACCGATCGATCGGTGCGTTTTTTTTGTTTCGCGCTTATTTTGCGGCGACTTTGCTCTTTACTCGTCCTACGCGAACGTTATCTTCATCGCGTTTTCTCAGCTCGGAAACGGGGTGTTCTTTCAGCTGATAGCGATAGTCTTCGCCGAGTTCCTTTATATGCTTTTCTATGACTTCGTGGCTTGCAATGCCGGCGTCGTTTCCGTTTACGCGCTTTTGATAAGAGAAGAAATCGAAGGTGTCGGAAAGGGCGTCCAAGCGGCTGAAATCTTCGCGCATCGCCGTTTCGTTAACGGTATTTTTAAGGACGCCGCGGACGTATTCTTTTTGCTCGGAAAGTGCGAGTAATTCGGGAAAATCCGCTTTCGGAATAACTTCCTGATATTCCTTGCCGTCGTACTTTTTAAGAAGCTCTGCGGCAAAGTGCAGGTGCGCGACTTCCTGTTCGAAAAATTCTTCCCAAACGCGTTTCAATTTAGCGTCCGTTTCGGTTTCATAAGCGCTGTAATAGAGATACGCTTCGGTGTACTCGTGCATCAATAATTTTTCGAGGGGGGAACAAACCGGATCGATCAAAGAGCCGTATTGGCTGACGTGTTGTTCTTCGATCATCGCGATCTCCTGATACAGTCTTCTGCCGAGATCGGATTTGTAAAAGCCGCATTGGTTCATATAATAGTTCATCGTTTGCTGTTCCGCCGCGGTTATGATGTTCACTTGCAATTTGGTCAAAAGAGAGTCCTGTTTAGCGGAGATCGGGCGCTTTACGTCGTCGTAAGGGTGGCGGTGTTCCGCGATCGTGGGGCGACCGGGCATGATCTCCGTATAGCCGCCAACGAGATCTTCCGCCTTTTCGCCCGTTTCCATATTCATAAGATCGGCATAGCGATACAAGTGGTCGAAGTCTTCCAAAAGCGCGAAATCCAAGCAGTGCTTTACGTAAAGATTTTGCTCTCTCGACGCCATAAGCGCAGTCAGATCCACGGCGAGTTGCTCGTAAGCGATCGTGTTTTCGAGAACGCTTTCGCTGATCGGTTTCAAGCAAGCGATTTGCTTTTGCTGCATTTGCTCCGAGCGGCGCAAGAGGGCGAGATCGCGCCTGAGATCGCCGCGCGCTTCGTTTCGCATCGCGTTATGACCGAAGTACACTTCTTCGAATTCCGTTCCGTTCATTAAAATAATGCGGAGCTTGGAATAAGGGTCTGCGCTGTATTTATCATAGCTGTAACCGTACAGATCTTTGCGCTCTTTGAAGCAATTTTCCATTTCCATCGGTTTTAGTTCAAAAGGGTTCATTCGTTTTACCTCCTTTTTTAGCATTTCCCGATCTTTCATTCCTTAAACCCTTTTCGTCGTTTTCTCCATTTCTTCCCAAAATCTTTGACTTTCCCGACTAAGTATAATATTATTAAATATTATAATCGAATATTGCGCCTCGGAAAATTTCGGCGCGCTTGAAGGAGAAGTATGAAAGAGTATCGTCCGGAGATCGTCGAACCCAAATGGCAAAAGATTTGGGAAGAAAAGAAACTGTTTGAAGCCGTTGATTTCAGCGAAAAACCGAAATTTTACGGATTGATCGAATTTCCCTATCCGTCCGGTGCCGGATTGCACGTCGGACACATTCGCGCTTTTACCTCGATGGAAGTCATCGCGAGAAAAAGAAGGTTGCAGGGATATAACGTTTTGTTCCCCATCGGGTGGGACGCGTTCGGACTTCCCACCGAGAATTACGCGATGAAAACGAACAAGCATCCGCGCGTCGTCACGGACGATAATATCAAAACGTTCATTTCCCAGCTCAAACGCGTCGGATATTCTTTCGATTGGTCGAGAACGGTCGATACCACCGATCCCGATTATTATAAGTGGACGCAATGGATCTTCGTTCAACTTTTCAAGCGCGGCCTTGCTTATCGTAGCAATACGTACGTTAATTTCTGCGAGAACTGCAAAGTCGTTTTGTCAAACGAAGAATCGCAGGGAGGAACGTGCGATCGCTGCGGCTCGCCCGTTATTCAAAAGCAGAAAGACGTTTGGTTTTTGAAGATCCGCGATTATGCGGATAAACTCCTTTCCGGATTGGACGGATTGGATTTTCTGCCCCGCGTTAAAACGGAGCAGGAGAATTGGATCGGCAGAAGCTACGGCGCCGAGATAGATTTTCCGCTTACCGAGAAGGGCAGCCTGCGCGTGTTTACGACGCGCGCGGATACGATCTTCGGCGTAACCTTTATGTGTATTGCGCCCGAACATCCGCTGATCGAAGAAAACAGAAGCGCGATCCGCAATATGAAAGAAGTGGAAGCGTATCAAGAGAGCGCCCGCCGTAAAAACGAATTCGAGCGCGTTCAACTCCAAAAAGACAAAACGGGCGTTATGTTGGACGGCGTTCGCGCGATCAATCCGCTAACGGGCAAGGAAGTCCCGATCTTCGTTGCGGATTACGTCATGATGGGATACGGAACGGGCGCGATCATGGCGGTTCCGGCTCACGATACGCGCGATTACGATTTCGCCAAGAAGTATTCGCTTCCCATCGTTCAAGTTATCGACGGAGACGTCGATCTCGAAAAGCAAGCGTACACCGATATATCGAACGGCACGATGATCAACAGCGGATTCCTGAACGGGCTTTCCGTTAAGGACGCGATCGCCGCGATGATCGATTATCTCGAAAAGAATAAGATCGGCGAAAGAAAAGTCAATTACAATATGAAAGATTGGGCGTTCAACCGCCAAAGATATTGGGGCGAACCGATCCCCATCGTTTATTGCGATGATTGCGGAATGGTTCCCGTTCCCGAAGAAGAGCTTCCGCTCCGTCTTCCCGACCTTGAAAACTATAAGCCGACGGATACGGGAGAATCTCCTCTTTCTCAAGTCAAAGATTGGGTAAACTGCGTTTGCCCGAAGTGCGGCAAAAAGGCGCGCCGCGAAACGGATACGATGCCGCAGTGGGCAGGTTCCTCTTGGTATTATCTGCGCTATATCGATCCGAAAAACGGAAACACGCTCGCCGATAAAAAGAAACTCGAATATTGGGGTCCCGTGGATTGGTATAACGGCGGTATGGAGCACGTAACGCGCCACTTGATCTATTCCCGTTTCTGGAATCGTTTCCTGTTCGATATCGGTTGCGTTCCTTTCCCCGAGCCGTATAAGAAGCGCACCGCGCAAGGTCTGCTCCTTGGCAGCGACGGAAATAAAATGAGCAAATCCCTCGGAAACGTCGTCAATCCGAACGACTGTATCGAAAAATACGGATCGGACGTACTCCGTACCTACATTATGTTTATCGGCGATTACGAGCGCCCGGCGCCTTGGTCGGATAACAGCATCGTGGGCTGCAAACGCTTTATCGAAAGGATCTGGAGATTGCCCGAGATCCTGAAAGAAGAAGAAGGGTATAGCAAGAAACACGAAAGTTCCGTCCATAAACTCATTAAGAAGGTTTCCGAAGATTACGAAGCGACCGGGTTTAATACCGCGATCGCCGCAATGATGGGCTTCGTAAACGAGATCTATCAAGACAATTATATTACGAGAGGCGAGCTGAAAACGCTCTTAACTCTCCTGTATCCCGTTGCGCCCCACGTTTGCGAAGAGATCAACGAAGCGATCGGAAACGAAAGATTGATCGCGGAAAGCGATTGGCCGATCTATGACGAAAAGCATCTCGTGGCAAGCGAAGTGGAGATCCCCGTTCAAGTTCTCGGCAAACTCAAAGGTAGGGTGACCGTGGCGAGAGACGCTTCCCAAGAAGAGGTCGTTGCCGCCGTAATGAACTCGGAAGCCGCAGGGGCTCTTGCGGGAAAAACCGTTGTTAAAACGATCTACGTACCCGGCAAGATCGTTAACTTTATCGTAAAATAGAATGGAAGAGATCCAAGAGAAGCTCGCCAAGGTTTTGGAGCCTTATCGTTTGCTGAACGTCGGCGAAGGGCATTCGGTCATAAAACAGATCAAAGCGATCCAAACCAATTCCAAACCCAACCCGAGGAAATTATTCGTCGCGGAAGGCTTTTGGCTTGCCTCTCTCGCTTTGGAAGACGGTCTTTTCGTGGAGAGCGTCATCGTTGCGCCCGAATGCGTGTATACGAACGAATGCGTATCCCTCGCGGAAAAACTCTTGAAAGTCGCGGAGAGCGCTTATACCGTCAGCGAAAAAGTGTTTCGCCGCGTCGCGGAAAAGGATAAACCGGACGGGATCCTCGCCATCTGCCGAATGAAAGAAACGAGGCTTTCCGATCTTTCGTTTGACGATAAAGCCGTCGTTCTCGTGCTGGACGGGATCGAGATCCCCGGAAATATGGGAACGCTCGTTCGCGTGGCGGACGGCGCGGGGGCTGACGCCGTGTTTATCGTAAACAGAAAAGCGCGTCTGACGCATCCGAAATTCATTCACAGCACGATGGGCGCCGCGTTTCACGTTCCGATCGTGGAATTTGACAGCGCGGACGATTGCTTTCAGTATCTCAAAAACAAAAATTTTACCGTTTATCTTGCGGACAGTCGCGCGGAAAAGATGTATTACGAATTACCTTACGGGAAAAGGGTCGCTTTCGTTCTCGGAAGCGAACGATACGGGATCAGCCGCGGTTGGTACGATTGGGATACGGATCTCGTTGCGATCCCGATGCTCGGTAAGTGCGACAGTTTGAACGTGGGCGTGGCGGGAACGATCCTTCTATACGAAGCTTGCGTAAAAAACAAGCTCGGCGGAAAAAAATAGAGGTTGAACTATACGGCGAAGGTCTTTTTGTCTTTGCCGAGGAGGTATAAAATGAAGGATACGGAGATCTTGGAAGAAACGCGTAAAGAGGAAAGAAAGACTTCTTCCGCGGCGATAAAAAAAATCAAGTATTTTTGCAATCGTTGGTTTATCGAAGCGTTTTCCGGAATGGCGCAAGGGTTGTTTTGCACTTTGATCGCGGGAACGATCCTGTCGCAGATCGCCTCTTGGTGCGGGGATAATTCCTTCGCGAAGTCGCTGGACAGCGTCGCCAAGATCGCAAAATCGTTGATGGGCGCGGGAATCGGAGTCGGGATCGCGCATAAACTGAATGCGAAGCCCCTCGTTCTGTTTACGGCGGCGGTTACGGGGCTCGTGGGCGCGTTTGCTTCTTCCCTCGTGGAAACGCTTTGCGCGGGCGCTGCCTTCTCTTTGTCTTTCGGAGCGCCGGGAAATCCGATCGGTGCTTACGTCCTGTCGCTCTTCGCGATCGAGATCGCTTCTCTTTACGCGGGCAAGACAAAGCTCGATATCGTTCTCGTTCCGCTCGGAATGATGTTTTTGTGCCTTGGGGGGATCTTCCTTGCTTGGCCTTTCATCAAACTGATCGAACTCCTCGGAAAGGGCATCGCGCTCGCGATCGAAGCCGGCGCCGCGGTGAAGATCGTGGTCGGCGTATTCGTAGCGATCGTAATGGGAATACTTTTAACGATGCCGACTTCTTCCGCCGCGATATGGATCGCGATCACCGCTACGGTTTCTTCTAAATACGCTAACGCTTTATCGATCGCGGGAGGCGCCGCCGTTGCGGGTTGCGCTGCGCATATGATCGGATTCGCCGTTGCTTCATTCCGTGAAAACGGGGTGGGAGGACTGATCTCCCAAGGGATCGGAACGAGTATGCTTCAGATTCCGAATATTATGAAGAAACCCGTCGTTATGGCTCCCGAGATCGTGGCGAGTGCCGCGTCGGGGCTTGTGGCGGTTCTTTTGGATCTTCGCTGTAACGCCGCGGGCGGCGGAATGGGGACGAGCGGTCTCGTAGGCGTGTTCGGCGCGATCGACGCGTCTCAGGCGGCAGGCCTTCCCGGCTGGAAAACGGCGCTCGGTATCGTTTTATGTTTGTTTGTAATACCGGCGGCTGTCAGCTTCGGAATGAGCGAACTGCTGAGAAAGAAAAAAGTGATTTCCTTCGGGGATCAAAAACTCGAATCGTAAGGAGAGAAAATGAAGAGAGAACAGGTGGAAAACCGTTACAAATGGAATTTGGACAGCGTTTTAAGAGAAAGCGATTGGGAAAAGGAATTCGATCGCTTGTCTTCTCTGAAAGACTCGCTTTTGAAATACAAAGGAAAGCTGAACGATCCTTCCGAATTACTCCGTTGCTTTCAAGAAGAAAACGCGATCGGGAGCAGCTTGGAGAATTTATACGTTTTTTCCAAAATGAAACAGGACGAAAACACCGCGGATCCCGTTTCGCAAAATCGCGTGGGGCGCGTTCGTACGCTTTCTTCCGAGATCTCTTCTTCTTCCAGCTTTATTACGCCGGAGATCATCGCTTCTTACGGAGAGGCGGAATTGATTTCCTTGGCTGATGATCCGCGTTTTTCCGATTATTCGTATCTTTTGACCGAGCTTGCGAGAAACAGAAAACGCTATCTTTCAGACAAAGAAGAGCGCATTCTCGCTAAGGCGCATCAAATTGCGGACGGTTATCAAAATGCGTTTACGATGTTTGACAACGCGGACGTAAAATTCCGCGACGTTAAAAATGAAAAGGGCGAAACGGTCAAATTGACGCACGGCGTGTACAGCGAGCTTTTAATGAGCCCCGATCGGCGCGTTCGTCGCGACGCTTACGAGAGTATGTTCGGAGCCTATAAGGAGATGATCAATACCGTCGGCGCTCTCTATCTCGGGAACCTTGAAAAAGATGAATTCTTCGCGTATTTCCGCGGATATAACAGCGCTCTCGAAATGGCGATGGACAGCGAAAACGTCAGCGTTTCGGCTTACGATCATCTTTTGGAGAGCGTAAACGGCGCGATCCCCGTGTTAAAGCAATATCTGGAAATACGCAAGAAAAAACTCGGCGTGGAGAAACTTACGATGTACGATCTACACGTTCCCATAACGCCGAACGCCGATCTTCGCCTTTCTTACGAAGACGCGTACGAGCTTGTTATAAAAGCGCTTTCCTGCCTCGGAGACGATTACGTTTCTCTCCTGAAAAAGGCGCGCGACGAGAATTGGATCGACGTTTACGAAACGGAGAATAAGAGAAGCGGCGCTTATTCTTGGGGAACTTATACTTCGCACCCCTACGTTTTGCTGAATTATAAGGAAACCACGCACGACGTATTTACCATTGCGCACGAACTCGGTCACGCGATGCATTCTTATAAATCGAACGCCGCCGAGCCTTACGCGAAAGCCGGTTACGAGATCTTCGTTGCCGAAATCGCCTCCACCGTAAACGAAATGCTCCTTTTCCGCTATCTTCTGAAAGAAGGAAAGGCGGATCGCGGTTATTTGCTTTCCTATCTTGCGGATATGTTCCGAACCACTTTTTTCCGCCAAACGATGTTTGCCGAATTCGAAAAAGCGGCGCACGAAATGGTGGAGAAGAACGGAACCGCTACGCCCGAAGAACTGTCCGACGTTTACGCCGCGCTGAACGATAAGTATTACGGCGAAAGCCTGACGGACGATTTGATTCGTTACGAATGGGCGCGTATCCCTCATTTTTACAATTCGTTTTACGTTTATAAATATGCCACGGGGATCGTGTCCGCCGCGGCGATCTCCAAAGATATTTTCGAAGGGAAGGAGGGCGCGCTCGATGGTTATATGCGCTTTTTATCTCTCGGAGGAAGTATGCCTCCTTTGAAGATCCTCGAATGCGCGGGCGTGGATCTTACCACCTCCGAACCCTTTGAAAAAGCGACCGCTTTTATGAAAGAAGCGATCGAGGAACTTGCTTCGTATGAAGGTTAAAATCCTCGCCTTTTTCCTTCTTATGATTTCGCTTGCCGCGCTCCTTTCTGGGTGCGCGCGGTCTTTGACTTACTCGTATTATATAGATAAAACGGGCTCCGTTCATTACGATTACACCTTAACTTACGACGCTTCGTCCGCTGACGCGGAAACCGTTTTGCAAGAAGCGCGTTCCGCTATGGAAGAGATGATTCAAGCAAACGGATGGGAAGAGGTTGCGGAAATAAACGAGGAAGAGGCGGGAAAGATCTCGCTCTTCATTACGTACGACAGTCTGACCGATCTGTATATCAGCCGCGGTTATACGGGAAAAGAGAAGGCGGACGATGATCCGGGGGAAAAGCGCGGCGTTCTCGTTTATTACGATAGCGAGAGCGAAAATCCTTATTCCGCTCTGTCTCGGGAGATCCGATCTTTTCTTCCTGCGGAGTATGCCGCTATGCCCGATCCCGCACAGCTATATTACGTGTTCGGAACGCAGTATTCCACCGTTTTGTCCAATGCGGATTCGGTGGAAAAAAGGAACGGGATCTATTATCATACTTGGGAGATCTCGGCGAGCGAACCATCTGAGATCTTGATCCGCCAAATCGGACTGAACGGAACTCTCTTATACGTTTTGATAATTTCCGTTTTCGTATTGAGCTTGGCGGTGTTTTTTGTTATAATATATTTTACCGATCGAAAAAATAAGAAAAAATTCTCTTCCGTTTCCTCGTCGGGAGGCGATCCTTTTGCGGGATTTAGGGATTCGGAAGGAGATTTTTTTACGGAGGAGAAGTAAGAGAATGCCACGGGAAAACGATAAGAAAAAGATCCGAACCTATCCTGCGAGCGTGGAAGCGGAAAAAAGCGTGCTTGCCGCCTTTATGATCGACCAAAAGGCTGCGAACGATCACCTTAGCAAGCTCAAAGAAGAGGATTTTTCCGTTCCGGCGCATAAGGCGATCTTTGCGGCGATGCGAGAACTCTATCTCGAAAGTCATCCCGTGGATATCGTCAGCGTTGCGGATAAAATGCGCGTAAAAGGAACGCTTGCGGACGCGGGTGATTTTCCCTATCTCAGCTCGATCGCGTCCTCGATCCCGAGCGCCGCGGGTTCCAAGTATTACGTGGATATATTGAAGCGTGACGCGCTTTTGCGCGCGCTTCTCGAAGTTTCGAAGGATATCGCGGAGAACGTTTATACTTCGGAAGACGGAGAAGAGAGCCTCGCTTACGCCCAACAGCGTATTCTCAGCGTAACGCAGGCGCAAAACCGCTCCTCGCTCATTCGCGTAGGAAACATCGTGGACGAAGTCATGCATCGAATCGAAGAGCAACACGCAAATCCCGACGTCACCAAAGGGCTTATGACCGGCTTTTCGAACCTCGATTACGTTCTAAACGGACTGCAAAAAAGCGATCTCGTTATTTTGGCTGCTCGCCCGGGCGTGGGTAAAACGGCGTTTGCTCTGAACGTCGCTACGAACATCGCGCAAAGAGACGAGAATAAAAACATTTTGATTTTCTCCCTTGAAATGGCGAACGGGCAGCTCGTCCAACGTATGCTTTGCTCGATGACGGGTATCAAAAACAACAGTATTTCCAAGAGCGAATTGGAGATGAACGAGTTCGTTCTTCTGAATAAAGCGCGCCAGCAACTTTGGAAAAGCCATATTTACATAGATCAAACGACGCTCCAAACGCCGGGCGATATCTTAGCGAAATGCCGCCGCTTTATGATCGAGAATAAATGTGAGATCGACCTTATTATCATCGACTATATGCAGCTTATGACTTTCCCGGGAAAGGAGAGCCGCCAGCAGGAAGTTGCGGAGATCAGCCGTAATATGAAACTTCTCGCCAAGGATATTAACGCGCCCGTTATCGTCCTTTCGCAGATGTCGAGAAGCGCGGAAATGAAAAACGAAAAACCGCAGTTGCACGATTTGCGCGATAGCGGTTCCATCGAGCAGGACGCGGATATCGTGGCGTTCCTGTATAAGGAAAAGAATCAACCGGTGGACGACACGATCGTGGAACTGATCATCGCGAAATTCAGAAACGGTCAAACGGGATCTTTGGCATTCGAATGGCACGGAGCGAACTTCAAGTTCATCCCTGCGGAAACTTCTCGATTGCAAAACATTAAAAAAGTTGCGGTTCAAAGCGCAGACGGCGGCTCTGCCGAAAATGCCGAAGCAAAAGGAGAGAAGGAATGACGGAACGATTGCAAGAAGGCGAGATCCTTTTGTTCATAACGAGCAAAAGCAGGCTATCGGACGCTCTTTCCGCCGTTGGTGCGACCGAACTGAAAAAAACGGATTCGGGCGCGCCTTATATCGAAAACTCCGATCTGAAAGTATCTCTTTCGCATAAGGGAGATCGGATCGCATTTGCCGTTTCGCTCTCTCCCGTCGGGGTGGACGTTGAGGACGTGACCGTTCCCAGAAACGTAGAACGACTCAGCCGACTTTTCCATGAAACCGAAAAGCCCGATACCTTATACGACTTTTATAAAATATGGACGAAGAAGGAAGCGGAAGGAAAAAGGCGCGGAACGGGGATCGACACGGAGATTTTGCGAACCGAAACTCCGGGCGGCGTTTATTTCGATCACGGCGATTACTTGATCTGCGTCGTGGGCGAAGGGAATGTTACCTTGCGCGAAATGTTATAAAAATCGGATAAACCGAGAAAAATAGGAGCATATATGATTTTCGATCAAGTTACGGACATTATTTCGGAGCATTTCAATATCGATAAAGACACTCTTACGCCGAGCACCGATCTCGTAAAAGAGATCCATGCGGATTCTCTCGACCTCGTGGAACTGATCATGGCGTTTGAGGAAACTTTCGATATTACGATACCGGACGAAGTCGCGCTTTCCGTCAAAACGATTGCCGATATCGTAAATTATCTCGAAAAATCCGCATAAAACAAACGAATTTCTTTTCTTTTTCAAATCGATCGGAGTAGGAAAAGGATCTATCTTTTCTTTATGGATCCTCTCTTGTTCTTCGATCTTTTTTTTCGGGGAAAAGCGCGTTTTTTATTCTCGCGCACCCTTGAAAACGCGTAAACAGAGTGTTATAATATAATAAAGTTTTAATGATCGGAGGGTAATATGGCGTCATTCGAACGAATCGTTTTCAAAACCATCGACGTGCTTTTTAATTTATCACAGAATTATTATAAGTGCAAAAACGTCCACGTGGAAAAGGATATCGTATATGATCCCGATTATCCGGATATTTGCGCGCTCGATATCTATCGTCACGAGAATAAAGTCGGCGTAAAGATCCCGACTATCATCAACTATCACGGCGGGGGCTACATGGCGGGCGGAAGGGAATACCGAACCGGCATCGCGAGTTACCTCGTGGATAAGCTCGACGTTTGCGTTATAAACCTTAGCTATCATCTTTGCGAAAACGCGCATTTCCCGCAGTTTACGAAAGATAGTGTAAAAGCTCTCGAATGGGTGGCGGCGCACGCGGAGGAGTATGCGATCGACCTTGATAATTTGTACATTATGGGAGACAGCGCCGGCGCGCAGATCGCGGCGCACGCGATCACGATCGTTCAAAACGAAACTTTATCCGAAGTGTACGAAACGGGACGGCCGAATCTTTCTTTTAAAGGCGCGCTTCTTTTCTGCGGTCCTTACGACGTTATGACCGCGCTTACGAATAAAAACGTTCCCTTCGATTTCGCGCACGGCATCGGGAATCGCGTTCTCGGATTTAATACGAGAAAGAAAGGTGCGTTCGACGATTTCAAATATAAAGATTACATAAACGTTCTCGATTGGATTTCTCCCTCTTTCCCGCCTTCTTTCGTTTGCCATACGGTAGGAGACGTGTTCTGCCTCGGGCAGGGAGAAAAAATGATCGAGAAACTCGCGAAAAACGGCGTTCCGTACGTTTCTTATTATTCGGCAAAAAAAGCCGACTTCCATTGCTGGTATTTGAACTTGCAACTGCGTAGTTCCAAGAAAGTATTAAAAGCGCTCGTGGAGTATATGAAAAAGCGTCTTGCGGGGGAGATCCCGCCTTGTCAGCGCATCGTGTACGGTAGCCAAAAGGAGCTTCAAAAAGCGCAAATTCTCGAACGGGAAGCGGGCGCGACGATCGTTGAAACACCGATTCCGGAAGAGGCAAAAAAGGAAAAGACGAAGCAATGATCGATCGTTTGGAATCAATCTTATTAAGTGCGGATATTTCCGCACTTTTTTTATTATTTTTTCTTTGTCGTTTCTTCTTTTATTTCAGTAACCGGTCTCAATGTGTTTGGATTCGTTTTCGTTCCGAGCGCCGCGCGTTTTTTTGAAAATCCCGGCGAAAAATTAAAGTCACAATAAAATTCGATTAAAAAAACTTAATCACGATTATTTTACAAGTAATTTTTGGGCGCGTGCATTGCGGAATTCCTATCGGAATGTTAGTATTTAGACGTATGACAACGCGCGCATACGTATAGCGTGCGAAGTAATGCTTGAAAGCAACAGTTACAGGAGGCTGTTATGAACAAGAAAAGATTTTCCGTTTTGATCCTTTTGACCCTCGTCGTTTTGGCGAGCGTCCTCGTTTTCGCTTCGTGTTCGAAGAAGACGATGGAGCTTACCGCGTTCGACGTGACCGTTCCGTACGACGGTGAAGCGCATTCCGTCGAGGTGACGACATCGCTCGGCGATACTTCGGGGTGGAGGATATCGTACGTAAACGATAAGGGCGAATCCTTCTCCGAGGCGATAGACGCCGGCGTGTACGAAGCCACGGTCACGTACTCGAAAAAGGGTTACGTTACCGCGACCGCGACCGCCACGCTGACGATCACCAAAGCGGATACCGTGGTTTATAAATGGCCGGAGATTGTTCCGAACTATCCCGAAAGGGCGCCGACCGAGCTTCGCTTGACCTACGGTTCGACCCTGACGTCCGATATGCTTTCGGTTTCCGCCTTGGATAATTCGAATTATCGGGAATATGCGAGCGTCCCCGGGACTTTCTCCTGGATCACGGGGCAAACTCTTTCCACCGTTACGCCGACTTACGACGTCGTCTTTACTCCTGCGGGGACGTCGGGCGATACTTCGAGCTATTTTAACAATTATAAAACGGTCAAGCTTTCCGCCGCTCTCGGACAGCAAGCGAAACTCCCCGTTACCGTTCTTAAAGCGACTCCTGTGCTTTACGGTGCGGACGAGACCGAAAGAAATTTGAACAAACCCACCGTTTCCGTCTCCGGCGGCGTTATTCGAAGCGGAACGCCTCTTTCGAGAATCGGGCTTGCCCCCGCGCGTTCGACTTCCGTCAACCGCCGTTACGGTTACGTGATCGGGTCGTCTTCTTCCACGGCGACCGTTGCGGGTAAGTACTTGTGGGGATACGTGGACGCGGAAGGAGTTACGCAATATACCTCGAATCTGACCGCAAAAGTCGCGCAGACCGTTTATACTTACGTGTTCGAACCGCAAAATAAGAACGACATCTATACTGTGTCCGATACCGTAACGTTGGACGTTCGCCCCGTTTCCGTTAGCTTCGATCAAAGCCGTTTGCCGAAAGCCTCCGAGATCAAATACGGTCAAAGGCTTTCCGCCAGCACCCTGACGGGCGGCAGCGCGGAAAACTCTATGTACGGAACTTTCGAATGGAAAGACGGAACGGTGATCCCCCAAGTGGGAACGAATAATTATACGCTCGTCTATCAGCCGCTGACCGCAACGGGTCAGATCGACGTTGAATTCGAAGAAACGGAAGTCGATATTCCGCTCGTTGTCAATCGAGCGGACGTTCACTTTACGGGGCTCGGCGCAAGTTCCGTCAATTACGGAGATGAAGCGGCTGCCTCGTTCCTGAATTTCGAAAAGGCGTATTATACGTACGGAGACGAGAATATCGAAGTCGAGCTTGAACTCGAATGGGCAAGCGGCGATCTCGTCGTTTCGGAAGAGAATTTCGATCCCGTTCTCGGTCAAACGGATACTTTCTCTTGCCCCGTTCGCCTTATCCTGACGGAAGAGCAGGCTTTGATCCTCTCGGACGACCCGATCTACGTTTCGGTTAAGGTTATTAAGAAAGAGATCGTTCCGGAGATCAACGATTTGAATTACGGTTCGATCGCAACGGTTAAATTCGGTACCCGCTTAAAGGACGTCAAACTTCCGACTTCGGACGAATTCCGCGTTCTCGCTTCGGATACGAGGGCGATTTTACAGGGTACGTTCAGCTGGGCGGACGGAGACGTGTATCCTGCCGATCCGCGCACGACGGACGTTTCCGGCGCGGGCAACGTGTATAAAAACGGCGAATATTATTACTATAAAGCGCTTTTCGTTCCTTCGGACGTTCAGTATGAGAGCAAGTATTTCTATTTCCGCGTAACCGTGGAGAAAGCGAGCGGTTCGGAGCTTGTGGGCGCAAGCGCGCTTCCGACGGCGGACAGCGTTATATCGGGAACCCGCCTTGCGGACGTTTCGCTGGACAGCACGGGCATCGAAGTGTATGCTTACAATTATTTCACGGATTATGAAGTCGTAGCGATCACTTCGCAAACGCAGTTGCTCAGCGGCGCCTATTACGAAGTGGATTATAACGGCAATTACGTTCGTTCAACGAACTTTGCCGCGAATAAAGTCTATTATAAGAGGTTATACATTCCGATTCCGGGAACTTTCGAATGGGAAAGCCCGAACACGGAAGTTACGACCGCGACTACCATTTATCGCGTCAAATTTACCCCGTCGGGCGATTTTGCCTCCCTCGTGGAAGGCTTTACGCGTACGATCAGCCTCGTCGTTTATACCGACGCGTCTTGCTTCGAGTTCCGCGAGATCGAAAACTCGGGCAGCGGCGACGTGGAAGCGGAGATCTATCTCACCGGTTTGAAAGATCATAATACCTGCGGCGGACACGAAAACCTCGTTATCCTCGAATACCTGACGAATAACGGCCATAAATATCGCGTTGTGGGAATCGATTCGCACGCGTTTGAAAATCAAACCGTTATCCGTACGATGCGCCTGCCGTCTTCCGTTCGTGAGATCGGAGATTTTGCCTTTGCGGGTTGCGTAAATTTGACCGAGATCAATCTTCCCACGGGGCTTGAAACGCTCGGAAAGAACGCGTTCGAATCTTGTACTTCGCTCGGCAAGGTCGAGATGGAAGCGAATTATTTGAGATCCATCGGCGCTTTTGCTTTCTTCCACGACAGCAAACTCGTCAGCTTGAATATTCCCGATTCGATCGAGGAGATCGGCAGGGGCGCGTTTGCGGATTGCGCTTCGCTTACCGATCTGACGATCGCGCAAAATGAGTTTTACAAGTCGGAAAAAGGCGTCGTTCTCCAAGCGAGCGAACCCGGTGTGTTTACTGTTTTACATACCTATCTCGCTTCGAACGCGGCGCTCAGCTACGTGATCGACGAGAGCGTTAAAGAGATCGGCGCATATGCGTTCGCGTACAACTCGAACTTGACGAATAAGGTCATCGCGCCTTCCGTCGTTACGATCTCCGACAGTGCGTTCGCTTATTCCACGGCGCTGAAATACGTTTACTTTATGCAAGACGTCCTCCCGATCGGCGTATCGGAAGACGTGTTTGCGACGCTGTTCAGCGGAAACGAATCCGTAACCGTTTACGGTCCCGTAAACGACGAAGGCGACAGCCTCTTGAAGCGTTACTGCGAAACCTATTTCATTTCTTTCGTTCCGCACACGGCTATTTCCTATTTGAACCTTACGACGTTGAACGGTTCGGCTTACGTGTCGAACGTGGATAAGAACGGAAACGCAACGATCTCCGGCTTTACGAAAGGCGTTTTCCGTGAAGCCGCCGTTGACGAGGAGGACTTCCTTGCCAATCGTTACCTCGGTCAGGAGAACGTTACGTTCTACGTTGCGGATCGCGAGACTTTCGCCTATTCGGTGGCGACGGCATTCTCAAACAGCGAAACCTATTATATCTTCGATACCGATCTGACGGGCATTTTTGACTCGGACGAAGAGAGAGAACTCATCGTTCCCGCCTATATCCCCAAAGCGTATTATGAAGCGATCAGCGAATGGCAGGGCGACTTCGCGACCGTTACCAAGATCTCGAATTTCGGTAACTCGAATATTACCAAGCTCGTTTTGCCCGATACCGTAACGGAGGTTTCGGCGCGTGCGTTCGAACACTGCCTGAAACTCGAAGACGTTACTCTTTCCGCGGCTCTGACCAAGATCGGGCAAAGCGCGTTCAGCGAATGTTCGGCGCTCAAACAGATCGTAATACCTTCTTCCGTTACGGAGATCGGCGCAAACGCCTTCTATAAGTGCAGCGCGCTCGTTTCCGCGACTTTCGAAGGCGACGTTCAAACGATCGGCGCTACCATTTTCGACAACACGATGGCGGAAGTTTACGGACCGAGCACCGAATCCAACGTTAAGACTTATTGCGCGCAAAACGGTTATCCCTATAACGCGAGCACGCGCACGAGCTGCTTTATTTATACGAAGAACGCCGCGGGAACTCAGATCCGCATCGTCGGTTTGAAATCGCACGTTTGTGCTTACGGACACGCGGACATCGTGATCCCCGATACCATCGACGGACTGCCCGTGACCGAGATCGCGGACGGCGCGTTTATGAACAACCGCGAGATCGTTTCGATCTCCATTCCTTCCTCCGTCAGAAGACTCGGAACTTCCGTTTTCAGCGGCTGTACGAGCCTTGCGAGAGTTACGGCTGAAAATAATGCGTATTATCGTATCGAAACCGACGAGATCGCGGGAATTATGCAATCCATCGTTATCTTTAACGGTTCGGGCGATACTTTGATCAGCTACTTTGCTTCTTCGCCTGCGGAAACGTACGTCGTTCCCGAAACGGTAAGTAAGATCGCCTCCGGCAGCTTTGCGGGCGCGGAGTGCTTGAAATCCATTACGATCGGATCGCAGGTCGCTACTATTGCGGCTGACGCTTTTAACGGTTGCGTGAATTTGACCGAGATCATCATTCCCGAAGAGAACCGTTATTTCAGCACGGATAACGTTGCCCTCTATAACAAGAGCGGAACGACGCTTATTACTTACCTCAGCTACAACGAGAATTCCTATTATGCGGTGAACGCGGGCGTCAGGATCGTCGGAGAAAGCGCTTTTTACGGAAATACCGTTCTCGAAAGGATCGTGATCCCGGAGAGCGTTACCGTTATCGAAGCGAACGCCTTTAACGGGGCGAATAGGCTCGTCAGCGTAACGGTGCAAGGGTCTTTGCAGAGCGTCGGCAATTACGCGTTCTATGGCGATGTTGCTTTGACTTCGCTATATGTAGAGAACGACGTGGCTGCGCTCGGCAGAGAAGTCTTTACGGGTTGCCAGAAACTCATCGTGTATAGCCCGAACGGCGAAAACCTCGGACTTTACGCCGTCAATAACGGCATTAAATTCAATAACTGCTATTCGGCGTCCAGCTTTACCGTAAACGGAAATACGTCCGAAGTTACGGTAACGGGATTGATCAGCGGTATTCGATTCCCCGCCGGAAACGAGGAGGAAAACCTCTATATTTCCATTCCTCCTTATATTAACGGCGCGCGCGTGGTTTCTATCGGAGAAGAAGCGTTCAGCGAGGAGAGCGGCGGAAAGATCAACCGTCTGACGAGTATTTACGTTCCCGCGACCGTTCAATCCATCGGCAGCAAAGCGTTTAAGAACTGTAACTCTTTGATCAGCGTGTACTTCGGCGGTAATATGGATCTCGGAAATATTGCGGCTGACGCTTTTGACGGAGTCAATCTTAATACTTTGACTTTCTATTTCGACGAATCCGCTTCTTCGCTGTATAACGCGATCAACAACTCCGATCGCGGCTATAAGACGGCGATGAGCAGCGACGGGGATTGCATCGAGTACGCGGACGGAACCGTCCAAGGTACCGAAATGGTAACGGGACAGTCTCAGCATATTTGCAATAACAGCCATAACTTCGTTTACATTCCCGCAACGCACGTTAAAACGAACGAAAACGGCGAACAAGAAGAATGTATCGTCGTAGGCGTAAAGCAATCCGCCTTTGCGGGACAAACCAAGATCTATACCGTTGATTTCGAGGACGGAGCAGCCGATTTCGTAATCGAGAGAAGCGCATTCAGCGGCGCGACGGGGCTTACTTCCGTTTCCTTCTCTTCGAACACCGTAACGATCGGCGCTTACGCTTTCCAAAACGCGGTGAAACTGACCTCCGTCGTTATCCCCGAAAGCATTTCGAATATCGGAACCGGCGCGTTCAAAGGCTGCAAGAGCCTGACGTCCGTTTACTTTACGCACGATGTTCCGAGACTCAGCGGTCTCGGTTCGAATATCTTCGGAACGGAAGAGGAAAGAAATCCCGAGCTCGTCGTTTACGCGCCTGCGAACGGTTTTGTTTCCGAATACTGCGCGGCAAACGGCATTACCTTCGTTCCTTGGACGGATAAGTATTCCTTCCTGACCGAAGTTTCCGACGACGACACGATCACGATCACCAAGTATTTCGGTTTGGACGAAACCGTCGTTATCCCTTACGAGATCGACGGATTCAAAGTCACCAAGATCGGAGACGACGCTTTCTATAACGAAGCGAATCATTCCTTCTATCAAAACGTTAAAAATATCGTTATGAGCGAGAACGTAGAAGAAATCGGAAAGAGGGCGTTCGCCTATATGTCCGGCATTACGAACGTAACGATCCCTTCGTCCGTTACCAAGATCGATTCTTTCGCGTTCCTTGCTTGCGATAATCTGACCGAGCTTTACTTCAAAGGGGAGATGGAAGAACTCGGCATTCGTATCGTTCACAGCAATGATAAGAGGATCAAGGCGTACGGTCCTTCGGACGGCAATCTCGAACGCTATTTCGCAACGTTGAGCTTCGTGGATTACAACACGACTACGATGCCTTCTTGCTTTACTTACGCGCTTGACGTAAACGGAGACGTGATCATCACCGGGTTGAAAGATCACTATTGCGCGACGGGTCACACGAACGTGGATATTCCCGATTATATGTACGGCAAGAAAGTCGTCCAAATCGCGTCGAGAGCCTTTGCAAACCATACCGAGATCTATTCGCTCGGGATCCCCGGAACGATCACGAACATCGAAACCGCCGCGTTCTACGGCTGTACGGGGCTGAAAGAAGTCATCGTTGCGAGCGATAACCCCGCGTATAAGTACGCGGACGGCGCGCTCCTCAGCATGGACGGCAAAAAGATGTACGTTTGCCTGTCGCCCGACGTGATCTATTCGATCCCGAACGGCGTTGAAGAGATCATGGACGGCGCGTTCGACGGCGCGGTCAACGTCGAAATTCTTTATTTGAACGACACGGTCGAAAAGATCGCGTCCGACGCGTTCAGAGGGTGCGATAAGCTCGAAAGGATCGCGGTTTCGGAGCAGAACCCGAACTTTGTGTTTACTTCCGGCGTTCTCTTTAATAAGGACAGAAGCAACCTCTATATTTACCTCTACACGAATAAGGCGGAAAGTTACGACGTTCCGGAAACGGTTAAGAGCGTGTCCGAAGCGGCGTTTAAGAAAGCTTCGTATTTGAAACAGATCCGCTTTGCGTCGGACGTTGAAGTCGGCGAAGAGATCTTCGGATCGGTAGGCGACATTTCCGCCGTAGTTCTTGCGCCCGAGGGTAGCTATAACGTCGAAAAAGCGGCGATTTACGCCGGACTTGAATTCTATTCCGACATAACGCCTTGCCTCGCAACGGAAGAAGTGGAAGCCGGCGTCATCATAACGGGGCTTACCTGCGACGCTTCGCACGTCCATTCCGAGATCAACTTGCCTCTCTATATCGGCGGATACGAGGTCGTGGGCGTGGCGGACGGCGCGTTTGCGGAGAACGCTTACGAAGACGGTTACAAGCTCGTAAATCTTTCGGAAGAAAGCTTCGAAGCCGGAAAGTTCTTCGTCCGCAACGTGGACGTTACCGGCGTTTCTTATACTCCCGCGGAAAGCTTTAAGATCGACGCGGAATATTATTATGAGGTCAGGGGCGTCAGAACGGGCGATTCCGTTACCCGTATCGGAGCGGACGCATTTAAGAACAGCGCGATCCGCAGCGTCGTGATCGGCGAAAAAGTGGATGCGATCGCGCCGAACGCGTTTGACGGAGCGCTTTCCCTCAGCGAAGTTTATTTCAAATCCGATCTCGAACTCGAAGAAGGAACCTTCTCTTCTTATGAAGGAGAAGAACCTTTGACCGTTTATTACACCGAATCCTGCGTCCTTTTGGAAGGATACTTCACTTCGCTTATAGACGCAGGCGTGAATATTAGGATCGTGCATCTCGAGTCTCTTTCGGATAATACGAATTGCTTTACTTACGCTTGGAGCCCGATCGACGGAATCGCCGTCATTACCGGAATCAAGGATCACGTTTGTATTTGCAACCACGACGATCTTACGATCCCCTCCGAAGTGAAGGACGAGAACGGCGTTTCTTACACCGTCGTTAAGCTCGGAGACGGTTCTTTGGAAAACACGAAGGAAATCATTCGCCTGACCTTGCCGGACAGCGTTTCGTCGATCGGAAACGGGGCGATCAGCGGTTGCGTAAACCTGACGGAGATCCGCCTCAGCGATACCAACCCGTACTTTGCATTTGATTCCGGGGTCCTCTTCGGAAAAGATGAAAACGGAAATCAAGTTAAATTGATCGTTTACACCGCGAAGAACAGCGCGCTTTCGTACGTCGTTCCCGAAGGAATAACGGAGATCGGAACGGGCGCGTTCTACGGTAGCGAATCGCTTCGTAACGTAACGATCGGGAAAGACGTCGTAACGATCGGAGAAAGAGCGTTCGAACGTTGCTTAACGCTGCAAAATATTTACGTACACGAAGAGAACCTTGCCTTCGTAAGCTCTTCTTCCGCTAACTCGAACGCGGTCGGAATGCTTTTCGAAGTCCTTTCGAGAGACGAGGAAACGGGTAAGATCACGCAAGCGGCGCTCGTCGCTTATCCCGCGGGAGCGAAGGCCTCTTACGCGATCATCGGCGGAGAATTCGACGTAACGGCCGTTAGAGAAGGTGCGTTCGACAGCGCCGTCAATTTGAGTCTGGTTTATTTCGAAACCTTCGTCAGCCGCTTCGGAGATAACGTGTTCTCGAACGTCAAGAACGCTTCTTCCTTCAAAGTCTGTCTGCCGATCGGATCGAATGCCGAAGATTTTGCCTCTTACGTCTCGTCGCTCGGATTCGAGGTGTATCGCTATACCTATAAAGATTGCTTTACCTTCCAAAAGAATTCGGACGGTTATATGATCACCGGGTATAACGATCACTTTGCGGAACCCTGCCTCTCGGGTGGACATACGCTCCTTGCGATCCCGCTCTACTATAAAGGACTGCCCGTAACGGAAATCGGACAATATGCCTTGAAAGGTTCCTATGCGGAGAAAGTATCCGTAACCGGCGCCGTTCAAGTAATCGGAATCGGTGCGTTTGCGGATATGGACAGCCTGACCGAAATCGAACTTTCCGCCAGCCCCGTCAGCGGTCAAACCGGTCCCTATTTGTTCGAAAACGGCGTTCTCTATTCCAATTCTTCGAGAACGGTCATTCATACCTATCTTGCCTCCAATACGTTTAAGACGGTAAACTTCGGCAACGTGGAACTCGAAAGGATCGAAACCGAAGTCGGCGTGGACGAAGGTGAAATCGAATCGGGAGAAAGTACGACCGATGAGGAAGGAGGAGAAGAAGAGGGCGGCGAAACGGTAGGTGAACCCGATGGCGAAGAGACCGAGACAACGGATCCCGAAGGCGAAACGGAAGAGCCTGCGATCGTGGTTTCCTATAAAGAGAATAAAGAGACCGTGATCGATGAAGAGCATTCTACGATCACCTTCCGCGGCGTTGAGAAATTGCTTCCCGGCGCACTGTACGGAAACGATTACGTCGAAGTCGTCGGCGTTTCCCGCACTTTGACCGAGATCGGCGAAGGCGCCTTCTCCGTCGCTACCAAGCTCCGCGATATCCTCGTGGATAACGATAACGAACAATACGTCTTCGATCTTTCGATGGGCGCTTTGTTCAATAAAGACAGATCGCTTCTGCATACCTATTTGTATTCGAATAACAAAGACTCCGTCGTTCTGCAAAACGTAAACGTTATGGGCGGCAACGATATGACGCATATCGGCGCGCGCGCCTTTGAAGGAACGACGACTTCCCGCGTCAGACTCCCCGATACGATCATCTCCATCGGAGATTATGCGTTTAAGGATATGCGCAACCTGACTTACGTTTATTTCGAAAGCTCTCCCGTTAAAACGCAAATCGGAAACTTCGTTATGGGCGAGATCGACGAGATCGAAGTCGGTCGCAAGATCACGGTTTACGGTCCCGGCGGAAAAGACCGCGCGAGCAACGTGTACGAAGAAAAGTACAGCAGCGTTCAGGCGTACTTTATCGAGAATTATTACGAGGGAGACGACGCGACTACCCGCGTTCGCTACGTGGCTTGGACGGAAGACGAAGCGTTTAACTACGAATTGACCAAGAAGAGCGACGCGCGCGGCGAAGCGAAGATCCTCTCTATGACCGCCGCGCCCGCGTTCGATTACGGATACGGCTATCAAGAGATCGTTGTGGCGCCGTATATCGTCAAAGATAACGTGCGTTACGATATCACTACGATCGGCGGTGACGCCTTTAAGAATCGCGTTGAGATCAAAACGCTTACGCTTCTTTATTCCGTCGGCGTGATCGAAGAAGGCTTTATCAAGGGCGCGTACAATATCGAGAATATTTACGTAAACGACAACGATACGTACGTTGTCGTGGCAAATGAAAACACGTACGCGGCGGGTATCGTCTATACGCGCGATATGACCACATTGATGGCATATCTCCCGATGAACGCTCCGACCGCCGTCGGCGCGAACTATACCGATTTCCCGCTTCCGCAAAGCGTTACCCGCATTGCGGCGGGCGCCTTTGCGGGATCCAAACATCTGACGAAGATCCGCCTGACCGCGTCCGTTAAAGAGATCGGCGTCGGCGCGTTTGCGGATTGCGAATGGCTGAACGAGATCATCATCGCTTCCGGCAATACGAGCTTCGTATTCGATAGCTTTACCCTCTATTCTTACGATATGTCGCTCTTGCATACCTATCTTGCGACGGGCGGCGGAAACGCGGGAACGGGAACGTACGTCGTACCCGAAGGCGTAAAAGAGATCGCGGCGTATGCCTTTGAAGGAAACGATAGGCTCGAATATATCCGTATTCCCGAATATCTCGGAGAAGAAAACGAGGTTACGAGCGCTTCCGTGATCGGACTCGGCGCCTTTGCGAATATGCAGGCGCTCCAAGAGATCTTCTTTGAAAATCACGTTGAGATCGGCGAGGACGCGAAAGACATCGCAGGTTCCGAAATAACGGAAGAAGACGTTATCGCTTGCCAAGTTCAGCCGAAAGCTACCGCGGCCGTAACTTCCATCGTCGCTACGACGGCTCTCTATACGTATACCTATACCGAACTTACCGACGTAACGGAGGAGAATTACCTGCCCGCGACCTATTACGAGAAGATCGGGAATACCTATCAGCTCGAAAGTGAGTTCAGTGTGTTTGACGAAGAAAAAGTCTATTACAGCCGCGCCACCGAATCGAAAGAAGTGTTCGTCGGATTGAATAGCTTTAAGTGGGGATCGGATTTCTCGTCCGCCGGACTTACCGTTTACGCCGTGTATTCGGACGGCGGCAGAGTGCTTTTGGAGGAAGCGGATTACGTTATCGACGCGTCGGCTTATAACAAGTATCAAACCGGACGTTATCAAATCAACGTATCGCTTGCGGCAAACGAAGCGATCCGGACTTCTTACTCGGTATCCGTCGAGGGCGTTAAAGATATCTTTGCGGAAATGTACGCGCAGCGCGTCGTTACCGTGTACGCTCCGACCACGAGTTATATCAATCACCCCGCGGATCTTACGAGCCGCGTAACGCTCCTTGGCTATACGCCGAAGGAATGCTTGGATCTGACCCTTACCGAAAACGGATACGTGATCAACGGATTCGCTACCGAAGAGACCTGTGCGCAAAGCGCCGCGATGGACTTTATCGGCGGAGAATTGAAACCCAAGGGCGATCACGGAACTCTCGTCGTGCCGAGCTTTATCAACAACACCAAGGTGTATGAGATCGCAGACGGCGCGTTCAAGAATTCCGCTTTGACCTCCGTCGTGATCCTGCGCGAACCGGAAGTGATCGGCGAGAGTGCGTTTGAAAATTCTTCTTCCTTAAAGACGATCGAGATCGCGTCCACCGTAAATACGATCGGTATCGGCGCGTTTGCGTATTTGAACGGGCTTGAAAAATTCACGCTCATAGACAATCCTTATTATTATTTGAAAGGCGGCGCGCTTTACGGCGAAAACGGCGCGATCTTACATACGATGTTCAACGCGTTCGCAAATCGCGTGTTTGAAAGCGAAGAGGACGTCCAAATCATTCTCGACCGCGCCTTCGAAGGCGTCGGAACGATCCGCTATTTGACCGTTCCGTATAACGTTTATCACGTGGGTTACAGCGCCTTCAAGAATATGGAGGACTTGGAAGAGATTTACTTCTGCACCGATATGGAAACCGAAGTGGATCACGGCTTTATTGCGCCGAACGCGCTTGAAAACTTTATGGTCGGTCTCTCCCTCTTCGGACCCAAAGGGCAGTATCTCGAAAGCTTCTGTACGAAGAATAATATCATTTACGTTCCCTGGAACGACGCGACTTGCTTCGAATACGAACACGACGCGCTTACATCCACTATCGTTATAACCAAGCTGAATCCGTCCGGACACGTGGGCTGCTCGGGCGACCACGTAAACGTCGTCGTTCCGATGTATATCAACGGCGTAAAGGTAACGGCGATCGCAAACGACGCCTTTAACGGAGAAGAAAAAGTGGTTTCCGTCGTTTTGCCGACTTCGGTTTCTTCCATCGGCGCGCGCGCTTTTGAAGCTTGTACTTCGCTTGCGTATATGACGATCCCGTATAGCGTAACTTCGATCGGAAACAGCGCGTTCGCGTCCTGTTCTTCTCTCGACGAAGTCGTG
>OCTW013399749.1_pt1 | contig 25192 bp, 23 predicted proteins | sample 1539671 | NCBI WGS metagenome assembly OCTW01 (sample SAMN02144230, study PRJEB22623) | gut metagenome | biome: sheep rumen | host: Ovis aries | place: New Zealand | reverse complement strand
AATGTGTTATTGGGTGTTTTAATGTGTTATTGGGTGTTTTAATGTGTTATTGGGTGTTTTAATGTGTTATTGGGTGTTTTAATGTGTTATGGGTGTTTTAATGTGTTAATGGGTGTTTTAATGTGTTATTGGGTGTTTTAATGTGTTAATGGGTGTTTTAATGTGTTAATGGGTGTTTTAATGTGTTATTGGGTGTTTTAATGTGCTATTGGGTGTTTTAATGTGTTATTGGGTGTTTTAATGTGTTAATGGGTGTTTTAATGTGTTATTGGGTGTTTTAATGTGTTATTGGGTGTTTTAATGTGTTATTGGGTGTTTTAATGTGTTAATGGGTGTTTTAATGTGTTAATGGGTGTTTTAATGTGTTAATGGGTGTTTTAATGTGTTAATGGGTGTTTTAATGCGTTAATGGGTGTTTTAATGTGTTATTGGGTGTTTTAATGTGTTATTGGGCCCTTATAATGTGTTATAGGACGTTTTTTAAAAGAGGCGGGAAAGATTCCTGCCTCTTATAAGACTTACTTAATAATCCATTGACCAAATTTCTTTGAACCGATATGTTCAATTAAGTGTTTTGATTGTAATTTTCTAATGTGATATTTCACTGCATCGATAGTCCAATTTAATTCTTTCGCAAGAAGAGCTTGAGTGAATTCAGGATGTACTTTTAGGACACTTAAAATCTCATTTTCCTTATCAGTTAATATAATGGAATTATTATGTGTTTTTGTCTCAATAGGGATAGTATGTGTATTTTCTACTCTTGTCGCTGGATCGATGACACCAAATTGATCTGTCTCAAAAGAACGTCGGAAAAATGTGATTCGAAAAGCGTTGCCCATCAGGGAGATTTTGGGTTGAGGAAGATCATATTTTTGAGCTTCTTCATAAATACGGGGAATACCGGATCCCCAGGATTCAATAATATGCATATACTGGAAAGCCTGGGCAATGGCTTTATTCCTGATTTTTGAACGACCATCTTTCAATTCTTCAACTGTTAATTCTGGATCCATTCTGCCTGGTGATGTGATTTCAAGACGATCATCATAGAGTGCTACTTGGATTTTCTCACTGCGGATATAAGAACGATGGCAAACTGCGTTCGCGATCATTTCTCTTACACTGGGGATCGGTAATTCGTAAAAATCTTTGCGGACGGTATTATCAATACGCGAACCTAACTGAATATTTTTCATCACAAATAATGTGGCTTCTTCCACTTGGCTTGCAAGTGGTCCGGTAATCTCACGACGATCAAGGAAGATTGATCGCGTAGTCCCTTTAAATACAGCACATTGGATAGCTGCATCACTGCTGCCTTCTAACAGATGAAAAGCATTGGTCGCATAGTAATGATCATCCTTACGGATTACAATTTTCCAGCTTAAAAGCTGATTTATGGTGATGGGACGCTTTTTTGGGCGTGACTGAAAATCTTCATAAATAGAGGTGTGGTTATACATTTGATCGCATAATGCAGATGCGCGATCCGACGAAACTTCGTCATGAGTGGGGAGCTGATCAAAGCTTTGATTAAGACCCTCATAATAAAGCTCTTGAATAGTATCGTTTTCTGCTTTTCGGGTAACACCAGAAATTCTAAAATATGTTCCGTTCTGGAGGCCTTGTTTTGTAATGTAGTAAGGTTTCTGCGATCCTGCATAGATTTTTACAATGATGACGTGTTTACCTTCGATATCAAAGATTTTTACATCTGGGATGATTTTAGGGGTACAGGCATCATAGATACTGTTAGTAATGGCGTCCATTTTCTCAAATACTCGGTCTTCAGGAAAGCCAACAACTTCCCAAGTATTATTTTTAATACCAAAAACCAATTCACCACCAGCGCCATTAGCGAAGGCGACCACAGTTTTCAAATATTTGTTTTGGTCTTCTGGAATATCTAATTTGAATTCGACATTTGATTGTTCTCCATTTTTCAAATTTTCCCAATTCATATGGAAAACTCCTTTCTTATTAAATTTTATGGAATTATTAGAAGGGGTAAAAGTTGATTGAGTTGATATTTCGTGATTATTTAATAATATGATATATAACTTACTTTATGTCTAATATAATCCTATTATAGTATTTTAAAAAAGAAGAAAAAACTATTTTTTCTTCTTCATTTCAGCGATTCTTGTTTTATTGTATTCGTTGTAGGCTTTCTTGAATTGTGGACTCATGGCAGAGGCTGAGACATTGGAAAGAATGATCGCAGTCACAATAATGATCGCCCAGGCTGCAATATGGTGAGCGAGTTTACCTGTTTTAAATAAAGGCAGTTTTTCTTTAAGTCCGCCATAATCTAATTCGACAAACAAACCAAAGCCAATCATAATATAGATAATAACTGAAGAGACTTTAAAAAGAATGCGATCCGCCATCGTCATAGCGTTGGCCACGGCAGGAGAGTAGATCTTCGCAAAGTCTGAATTATGTAAGACGGAAAAAGTCATAATTAAAGTCCCTAAAAAGGCAAACCAGATAATAAGTCGTTTAATGGAAATTTTCATGTTATTCCTCCTCGTCTCTTATTCTATCATAAATGAAAGTGTATTCAAAAGACAATAAAACATGATACAATAGAAAAGAAATGGGGGAATGCAGATGTTCATTAATGGACTAACAGGAGCGGTCATGATGATCGTTGCTTTAATATTCTGGTGGTATAAGATTTTATCCCATCCGACCTTTATTTTTATTATGTGTGTCCTGATTATTATGATGTTTGTCGGTGTTGGGGCTATTTATAATGCATATGAACCAGGGGATACACCAATTTATGTCAGTATTATAAGCAGTTACTGGCCAATTGTGGTTTCAAGTATTATTTCATTGATTGTGGTACCAATTCGTTTTAAGAAAGATGAAGAAAACCAAAAATAGTTTAAGCACATGTTGCTTATTTAGATGTAAAGAGATCTCAGGGAATGAGATTTCTTTACATATTATTGTTTTAGACTATTCAATCCAGTTAATTTTGGAATAGCACGATACTTGCCTAATAAATAATTTTTCACAAAGTTTTCGTCTTTTCTGATGATGTTGCCATGATCATTTACAATATCTGTGAAGGAATAAAGAAGAGAACATTCGTCTTTATCTTTATCGACAAAATAGATTTCGTCTCGTCTTAAGATATCGTTAGTCATCATTATTAAGTCATGATTTGAAAAAATGAGTTGAGCGTTGAATTTATTAAGTTGGGTATTAAGAAAGGCTTGAACAATAGTCCTCATCACGAGGGGATGCAAATGGGTATCTAAGTCATCAAAGAAATAAACACCTCCATGATCTAAAACATTTTTTAATTTTTGATAAATTAAAAACATTTTGATGGTTCCTGAAGATTCTTTATAAAGAGGAATAGAGATTAATTCACCAGAGTTATTTAGTTTATGCAGGGCATAAACTAAATAATAAGATTCATGATTAATTGTTGGCACTTTTTCTACTTTAAAATCCTGGATACTTGGATCAAAAGCATGAATGTATGAGACGACTTTCTTTCTTACTGTTTCATTATGGACAAAATCGGTTGGTAGTAAATGTTCTAACAATTCGCTTTTGATTTGATTACTAAAATTTGTAAACTGATTTTTCATAAACCAATTTCTGATATTTTTACAAATTTCAATTTTTAATAAGGCTCCAGTAGAAATGATTAAACTATATTGGTCAAGAACAGTTTGAATGTTTTCTTTGGTGCGTTCATCAAATCCTGGCATTTCCAAATGATTTAATGAGCGAAGGAAAATTCTTTTGTAAGCAGATGCCGTTTTTGATTTTACATTTAACCATTCTTCAGAAATGCCTGCTTCATTAAGAGAAAAACCATAGTTATAAATCCTTTCTTTAGGATCATTATCGATGATCAGGTAAACTTCAAAAGATGTATCTTCCTTTTTTCTTTGCAGATCAAAAGCATACGGTTCAGGTAAATGCTTTAAGTATTCCTCTTTATGATCAGCATAATGTGCTGATTCTACTACAAATTGGTTCATGCATTTAAAGGCTTCATAAACATTTGATTTACCACTTGCGTTAGCACCATAAATTGAAGCAACTGGAAGAATTCTTTCATGACCTAATTTTATAATATGTTCACTGTTTTCTCTGATTTGGGTAGCTGTCATATCTAAGCTTGACTCATTTTTAAATGATCTGTAGTTTTCAAAATTAAAGGTGATAAGCATTATATACAACTCCTTTCTTATATCCATATAATAAGCCTTATTTATATAAAAATCTATATATTTGCATAAAAAACTAATTTCTATTGAGATATATTCTCAAAAGAGATAATACGTATTTATAGGCTTAAAAGTTATTGAAAGACTATACTTCATTATATAAACAACTATAAAGCGATTGTAAAAATTGTGCGAAAAAAAATCCACTAGAAATTATGACACGTTTAAAGATAAATGAAGACAATAAAAGAGATCTCTTTGTGTTGAGATCTCTATAAAGTACTTTATTTTTTAGTGATGAAGCCTTTAGCTTTTAATAATTCAGCACATAAGACGCCGCCACCAGCTGCGCCACGGATGGTGTTATGAGATAAGCCGACGAATTTCCAGTCATAAACCTTATCTTCTCTTAAACGACCAACGGAAACACCGAAGCCATTTTCATAGTTAACATCTAAGGTGACCTGTGGACGATTATCATCTTCTAAGTACTGGATGAACTGTTTTGGGGCATTAGGTAAACCTAAGCGCTGTGGTTCACCAGAGAATGATGTCATCGCATCAATTAACTGCTGTTTTGTAGGATTCTTTCTGAATTTTACGAAGACCGCAGCCGTGTGGCCATATAATACTGGGACACGGATACACTGTGAAGTAATGGTAATGGTATCTTCACCAAGTGGAACAATTTCTTTCTTTTCATGATCGACATGACCCCATACACGTAATGGTTCACGTTCTGATTTTTCTTCTTCACCGCCGATATAAGGAATAATATTACCAACCATTTCTGGCCATTCCTTAAAGTTTTTACCAGCCCCGGAAATAGCCTGATAAGTCGTTACAACAACTTCGTAAGGTTCGAATTCTTTCCAGGCTGTTAAGACTGGCGTATAAGACTGAATAGAGCAGTTAGGTTTAACAGCTACGAATCCACGTTTAGTGCCTAAACGTTCCTTCTGATACTGAATAACATCAGTTGCGTCTGGGTTGATTTCAGGAATAATCATTGGAACATCAGGGGTCCAGCGATGGGCGGAGTTGTTAGAAACAACAGGTGTTTCTGTCTTCGCATACGCTTCTTCAATTTTCTTGATTTCATCTTTACTCATATCAACTGCTGAGAAAACAAAGTCAACCTGACTTGCGACTTCTTCAACGTCATTAACGTTGTAACAAACAAGATCTTTGACTGCGGCTGGAATAGGGGTATCCATCTTCCAGCGTCCGCTGACTGCTTCTTCATAAGTTTTCCCCGCACTTCTTGGGCTGGCAGCAACGGTTGTCACTTCAAACCAAGGGTGATTTTCTAATAATGCAATGAATCTCTGGCCTACCATACCAGTAGCGCCAAGAATACCGACTCGTAATTTTTCGCTCATTTTACTCTCCATTTCATAAATATAAAATTTCTTTTCTTTATTTCGAAAAATAGAAAAGAATATATCGAGATATTCGGTAAAGACGAATAATCGATATCTTATGCAATATCATACATAAAAAAGACGCAAAATACAAGGAAATTGCGTACTTTCTTTAAGGAAAATATACAGAGGGGGAGGGAAATGTTGGAAAAGTAAATGAAAGGGAGAAAAACGGATTTCAAATGCGGTTTTGAAAAACGTGTCTGACGTTTCTTCGCTATAATGGAGTCACAAAGAGAAAAGGAGTGACGACAATGATCGAAAATTATTTAGAGTTAATGCATTTCACATTAGAAGATATGAAGGACTATTTAGAAGAGATCAGTGCAAGTGAAGAGGTGGAAGACTGCTTCTTAGAACGTCAGGTAAAGGCGTTTGTCGAGAAACATAAAAAAGAATACTTAGCCTACGCCTTAACGGCTTTGATGAATGCTCAAGGGGCGAGTGAAATGGAATATCATTTTGTGATGATCAATTACTTCTTTCATGGTGAAGAAGTGGTAGAGAAGATGAAAGCGGCTTTAAAACCACTTATCTTAGCGACCCAGAAACCTATTGCCATTTATCGCTTGTTACGTCATATTATGGACTTAGACTGTGCGAGTCTGATTGATGCCTTATATCAGGCCGGCTATCTCACTTTACAGCAGGCGGCTTACTTATGTCTGGTCGAGAAAAATATTGACTTAGCCTATACATATTTAATGGCCTGTGATACGATGCCTAAAGAAGCCCTGCTTGATTATTTCCACTCTTATTCGACGACGGGCTATTATGCATTGAAGAAACACTTTAAGAAATCCGCAAAACTGTCTTTATCACTCGGCACTTATTAAGGAGGGATCACGATGGGGGAAAAGATGGCTGTCATCTTTGCGATCATCGCTTCGTCACCTGGCAAAGCGATGGCTGGTAAAGATATCGCCAAAGCCTTGGATGCCCAAGGCAAGCATATGGATATGAAGACAATCTATAAAACAATCAGGGAAATCAATGCCTTCTTTTATCCAGTCTTACAGGAAGATATGTTTGTGCCGATCCGCAAGGTCGGCTGGCAGTTAAGAAAAGAATACTTTGAAGATGGGCAGCTGCAGCTGCTCATCGATGCCATCACTTATAATAAAGACTTATCTTATAATGAAAAGCAGGAACTGATTGATAAGCTCACATACTTTTCATCAGCTTCCCAGGAATCACGCCTGATTACCCATGTGGAAAAAGATGAAAAACCTTTTTCTTTAATGTTAAACTTATCCGTCATTATGAAGGCCATTGCGACCCAGACGAATATTGCCTTTGAGTATGTCAGTTATGAGATTGATGAGAATCGCCATCCTTATGAAGTGGCTTCTACGCATGGCAATCATGGCACAACATATGTTGTTTCGCCCTATACGATTGTCTTATCCAATAACCATTATTATATGATTGGTTACTTCTCATTACGTAAAAATTCCTTATCAATGTATCGGATCGATCGCATGCGCAAGGTCTTAACCCGCAAAGGTGCTTTCTATGATATTCGTGATTCTTATGATATTGATGACTATATCAGCCGCAGTTTCAATATGTTTGTCAATGGGGTGGAGACCGATTTAGTCTTACATTTCCATAAAGGTATTTTACGAGAAGTCGTTTCACGCTTTGGTGAAAATATCACTATTGAAAGCTTAAGCGGAGAATGGTATGAAGCGGTGGTTACAGCACAAAGTTATTCTCGCGGTTTATTAAGCTGGTTACTTATGTTAGGCTCTCAGGTTGAAGTCGTTTCACCAAAGAGTATCCGTGAGGATATTCGCAAAGAAGTCGAGAAAACCTTAAAACATTATCAATGAAAAGGCGGTGCTGACGCACCGTCTTATTTTTCGTCTCGGACTTTTAATAAAGTGTATTTCACACCTGAAAGCTGTAATTTTAAAGCATTTAAGTTCTGCTTTGTAGTAATGTAGATATACTGATCATCCATCGAATAAGATTCTTCATAATCAATATCTAATGGCTGAGAAGAGCGAACATAGAAACGTGAGTCTTCAATTGGTGTAATGGCATCTGTATAGGTATAATCATGGGTCCATAATTCTTTATTATGGGTTTTCATGATATCTGATACGACAGCGCTGGCAGTCACATAACGACCGGCCCCTTTGCCATAGAATAAGACGTTTTCGACATAGTCGCTGGTAATCTCAACAACGTTATAAGCCTGCATAACATTACCAACAATATCACTCATAGGCACTAAAGTAGGTGACACATCGATGCCGATCGAATTGTCTAACTTTTCTGCCTGAGCGATCAGTTTAATACGGTAACCAAGTTTTTTGGCATAATCCATATCCTGCTTGGTGACCTGACGGATACCCGTGGTATGGATCTTATCGAAGTCAAAGAAGATATGGAAAGCATTCATCGCCAAAATAGCAATCTTATGCGCGGCATCAAAGCCATCTAAGTCTAAGGATGCATCGGCTTCCACGAAACCTAAGTCCTGCGCGATCGCTAAGGCTTCTTTGAAGTCTAAGTTATCTGTTTCCATTAAGGTTAAAATGAAGTTTGTAGTGCCGTTGAGGATCCCTTCAATCTTCTTAATATTATTCGCAATTAAGCTTTCTTTTGCCGGTACGACAACCGGAATACCTCCGCCAACGGATGCTTCATAGAAAACATTGACACCTTTTTCTTTGGCTGCGGTAAAGATTTCCTGACCATCATGAGCAAGCAATGCCTTATTAGCGGTTACGACATGTTTGCCTTTTTCAATGGCTCCCATAATAATTGTTTTTGCGAAGGTTAACCCGCCGATTAATTCAACGACGACATCAACGCTTTCATCATCTAAGACATCATGGAAATCAGTTGTATAAATGACACCTTCAGGAAGACCAGGGTTTTCTAAGGCGCAGCCGTATTTGACAACGACTTCTTCACCAATTTCTTTTTCAAGTCTTTCTTTTTCTTTTGTCAGGATATCTAATGTACCAAAACCAACTGTACCTAGACCAACGATACCTATAATCATAATAATACAAGTCCCCCTTTGCGTATTTACTTGTTTGATTCATTGTAACATTAACAAAGATGCACACACTTGTCAATTTCTTTTCATGTGAATTCCTTATTATTAAATAATTAATCTCATTAATTTATCAAAAAGCTAAAAAAGAGTACTAAAAAAGTAATTCATCAATAGCTTCAGATAACTGCGGCACGATATGTTTAGCCTGCTTTTGCACAGCTTTCGGCGCGTAGTCAAAAGTAAAGGAATCATAGGCCGCTTCTAATAACGGGAGATCATTGAAGTTATCACCAATCCCGCATAAGTCTTCCTTATTAATATGGTAGTAATCACCAATTTGTTTGAGGGCATGACCCTTTGAACAGCCTTTGGCGCAGACATCAATATGGATATCATTGACATAGGCATTCACATAGTCGCCATAAGTCTTATTAATATAGGTAGCAAGGTTGACTGCCTGATCATGTTCACCGCGGCGATAATGGAACGAAAAGGAAGGAATCTGCTGAGCTTTGAGATCATCTAACTGATCAATGAAGCGGATATTCTCTTTGGGCTGGTTCTTCATTTTCTTATAGAGCGCTTTGATGCTTTGTTTGAAATGATTGTTTTTGTCATTGAGCAAATACATGGCATTGCCATAAACCACTGAAATGTTCACTGGATAACGAGCATATATCTCTTTGACGATTGCATAGGGAAACTGCTTTTCAAAAAGGACTTCGCCATCTTCATTGAGAATCAGGCCGCCGCTTAAGCAAATATAAAAATCATAATGGATATCGACATTGGTGCTCGGTGCCACAATACCGTTATAAGAACGGCCGGTGCAGACGCCAAACTTATGACCGGCGGCCTGAAAAGTCTTAATAGCCTGGAGATCTTCCGCCTTGAACCCAGTGTGGAAATATAATGTATTATCAAAATCACTTGCAAGTATTTTCATAGATTCACCTCGAAATCATTATAACATAGGATGAATCATTAGAAATGAGAATAAAATATCACGCATATAATTATGTCTCATATCGACTTTATTGTTTTAACATACGTAAAAAATATAGCAGGCATGACTGTTATCGTTTACATGGTTTTTTGGGTTTGAATTTTCCAAAACAAAGAGTTACACTGCATATGTAAATAAGAATGTAAGGAGGAAACTGTATGGAAGAGTTGATTCAGGAAATCGTTGCGATTGACCATAAATGCGCTCAGGCTGTTAAAGATGCGGAAAAGAAAAAACAGGATGTATCTTTAAATATGGGCGATAAGAAAAAAGAAATTTATGAATCATTCGTAGCTCAGTACCAGAAGACACTTGATGAAAAGAAAGCAGAGCTTCGCGCACAGATTGAAGCGCAGAAGAAAAGTGATGAAGAAGAATACAATGCCTCATCCCAGAAGCTCTCTGATCTTTATGCGCAGCATAAAGATGAATGGGTGAAAGAAATCGTAGAAAGATGTAAAGCGTCATAATGAATTTTTCAACCAATGCCGTTGCGTCTAAGGCAAAAGCAATGTATGCGCATCATATAACTGACGCGCAATACGAAGAACTCTTAAAAAGACGCAGTGTGAATGATGTCATGACTTATCTCAAGAGTGAAACAGCTTATGCGGAAGCTCTTGAAGATGTCAAAGGGACCAACATTCACCGTGGAGAACTCGAAGCGCTGCTCGATGAAGAAGCGTTCATGAAGTCCTCAAAACTCATTCATTATGTACCCAAAAAAGACATTAAATTCTATTCATTAGGCGTCACACGGTTAGAAATTCGTCTAATTCTTACAAAAGTAAGCTTGCTTAATAGCGATAACCATGAAAACTATGATATGGATCTTCCTGCTTATTTAGCAAAATATGCATCCTTTAATATTTATGGTTTGTTAAGTATCGACTCCTATCCGATGTTATGTGACTATCTCAAGAAGACGATGTACTATAACGATCTTGTTGAGCATATGCCAACAGATGATGATGAAAAAGTCGATCTGAATTTGTTGGAATATGATTTGAAACGGACATATTATCATTATGAAGTTGAAACCGTAAAATCATTATTTAAAGGTCAGAAACAAAAAGATCTTCTAACGATGATCTATACCAGTATCGAGTTAGAAAATATCACTAAGATCTATCGTTTAAAACGATATTTCAAAGTTTCACCAGAAGTGATCAAACAGTCCTTAATCATGGAATACTCACGTATTCCACGCAAGATGATGGATGAACTGATCGAGGCTAAGGATGTTAAGGAATTTCTGAAGCTATTAGCCGCTTCACCATATCATCTGTATATAGATGATCAGGAATTCGTGTATATTGAATATCACGCTACCAAGATTTCTTATCATCTCGCCAAACGCTACATGCGGTTCTCAACCGATCCAGCATGCGTCTACATGGCTTTTCTGATTGTTCACGAATGCGAAATAACCAATCTGAAACATATTATTGAAGGTCTGCGTTATGGCGAAGACAGTGAACGCATTAAAGCAATGCTGATTTATTAGAAGTAGGGGGATTACATATGGCTATTGAAAAAATGGAAATGCTCTCTTTAAGCTTTAGCAAGCCGCATTTAAATAGCGTCCTTGATAAAGTGAAAGAAGAGACATCATTTTATCCTCAGCCGGCCCGTAAGATTGTCAACAACGTCAAAGGCGTGGTGACGATCGAAGCGGATTCAGATATTAAAGTAATGTTAGATCAGGTAGAAGAATTAGCTGCCAAGATCAGCCTCCCATTAGTTCAGGGCAAAGTCACGATGTTAAATCGTGATTACATTGAAAAAGCTCTGAAAGATATTGCGGAAGAAATTACTGCGGTTGCTCACAACAAAGAAGAGTTAGTTAAGGAAATGGAAGAAGATGAAGATGCTTATGCCTTATTAGATGGGATGAGCCAGACATCTTTAAACTTAGAAGAACTCATGAGTACCACTTATCTGACGACGCGCATTGGCCGCATTCGTAAACGTAATGAGGATAAGTTAGATTATTACAAATCAGAAATGGCAATGTTTCTGAAACTCGGGGAAAGTAAAAAACATATTTATTGTTTATACATCACTCCTAATGAACACCATCTGATGGTCGACAACGTCTTCTCATCAATGGGCTTCAAGGATGTGGCAATTCCGGAATTCGTTCATGGCACCATCGAAGATGCCAAACGTGAATTGCAGCAGCAGATTGCCGGTATGAAGAAATATATTCAGGTTGCTGATGACAAGCTTCGTACTATCAAAGAATTGCGCCAGGAAGAACTATTAAAGATCTATAGTTACTTAGCTTATACGCAGGGCTTGGAGGATGAAAAATCATTCGTTGTGGATTATTCTTCACGTTATGCGATTTATGGTTTTATTCCTTCACGATTAGCAGGGGAAATGGTTAATCACTTCAACGGGGAAGAAGTGGAATTTAAGAGTTATCCTTGCGATATCTACGAAGATCGTGGCATTATCGCACCAACCCTTACCTATAACCCAGGCTGGGCGAAACCTTTTGAATCCATCGCCAAAGTCAAACAGCAGGATCATGTCGATATGACACTGGCGTTTGCCGTGCTTTATATCTTAACCTTCTTCCTGTTACTTGGTGATTTAGGCTTAGGGGCGCTCCTCGTAATCCTCGGGTTATTATTACATAAGAAAAACAGTGGTAAGCTGTTAACAGTTTTAGGTGTCGCTACCCTTGTTGGCGGCTTAGCCTATGGTAATGCATTCTATGTCGTGGATCTTTATCATTCATTGATTCCTCAGGGGAATTTTATTCATAGATTTATTAATGCAGCGCTCTTACTTGTTTTAGGCACTTACTGCATTAATACCGTCAAAGTCATTTACAATGAGAAATCGATGGTGAACAAAGTATTCTCAATGAAAGGGATCGTCGGCATTATCATGGCGTTAATGGTAGCAGCTTATTTAGCTATCAGTATTGAAACACATATTGTTGTGAACTATCTGCCATTACTTGTTGTTTTAGTGATCGGCGTACTCCTGATTTTCTTTAAGAATGCGATTCATAAGAAAAACCAAAATTAAAGAAAGGAGCTCATCATGGCAATAGCAAAAATGAAGCTTGTGGAAATTGAATTTCCAGAAGATCAGAGTGATGTCATCCTATCAAAACTTGTTGATTCGGAAGATTTTCATCCTGAACCTGCTTCAAAGTTTGCCGATAGTGTACGTGGCTTAACAGTGTTAAACCGTCCTAATCCTTATGCGGATTTATTAGCCCGCATGGATGAAGCCAAAAGTAATTTAGGTTTAACATTAGACGATGCCAAGTCTCAAATGCTTGATATCGCTCAGGCGGATGCACTGTTTTGTGATGTTGTCGATCAGGCAAACAAAATTGACAAACTGCAGAAAGATCTGCAGCAGATGATCAATGAAAACAATGAAGCGATCACCCAGTTAAAGAATATGCAGGATGATCACCTCAATTTGGATCAATTGTTCACAAGCCATTACTTACAGATTCGTTATGGTTATATGCCTACAATGAATCTTGACAAACTCAAATATTATGACGATCAGGTGTTCTTATTTAAACCATTCTTCAAGGATGGCAAGTACTGTTACTGTCTGTATATGACGACAGAAACCCATGCACCAGAAGTCGATAATATCTTCTCATCTCTTTATTTTGAAAGAATTCATATTCCTTCTTTCGTTCATGGCACGCCAAAAGAAGCGATTGGCCAGTTAGAAGAAGAAAATGACGCGGCGAAAAAGAATATTGACAAATATGAAAGCCGCAAGCAAAAACTCTTTGCCGATAATAAAGCTGATTTATCAACGATTTATGCGACCTGTAAAGAGAATGCGGAAACCAGTGAAGCGCAGAAATATGTTGTTGTCTTTGGCCAGCAGGCTGCGATTTATGGGTTCTGTGAAGACAAATATGCGAAGAAACTCAAGAAAGAGTTTGAAGTGCGCGATGATGTGAAAGTGGAAATCAAGCCGCCAATGGGCGACTCCCGTTTAACGCCGCCAACCAAGCTGAAAGAGAACTGGTTCTCAAAACCGTTTGGCATGTTCGTGGAAATGTACGGGGTGCCGGCTTATACCGACATGGATCCAACCAACTTCGTAGCCATTTCTTACTGTATCCTGTTCGGGATCATGTTTGGTGATGTCGGCCAGGGGGCTGTCTTAATTCTCGTTGGGTTCTTAGCCTGGAAGTTAAAGAAATTACGTTTAGGTTTAGTCGGGACACGAATCGGGGTCTTCTCGATCATCTTTGGCTGTCTCTTCGGTTCCGTCTTCGGTTCAGAAGAAATCTTAACACCATTCTTTATGCCAATGAAATCAACCAACACGATGCCATTACTGCTCGCTGCAATTGGCATTGGGGTTTTACTGATTATCATTTCGATGTCATTCAATGTTTACATTAATGCGAAAAAGAAGAACTGGGGCGAATTCCTCTTCTCCCAAAACGGGGTTGCTGGTTTAGCCTTCTATATCTGTGTCATTCTTTTAGCCATCAATGCCTTAGGCAAGTTAGGGCTGCCGCTTGGCACACCTTATATCTTAGTCGGCATTGTCTTACCAATCTTACTGATCTTCTTAAAAGAACCATTAAATCGTAAGATGCAGGGCTATAAGATGTTCCCAGAAGGATTTGGTTCCTTCTTTACAGAAGGCTTCTTCGAATTATTCGATGTTGTCTTAACATTTATTACCAACACAATGTCCTTCCTGCGTGTCGGCGGCTTCGTTTTATCCCATGCCGGGATGATGTTAGTTGTCTACACCTTAGCAGAAATGATCGGCGGTGTCGGTTACTGGATCACCTTAGTTTTAGGAAATGCCTTCGTTATGTGTTTGGAAGGTATGATCGTCGGGATCCAGGTCTTACGTCTTGAATTCTATGAAATGTTCTCTCGTTACTATGAAGGTAACGGAAAACCATTTATCAGCATGAAAGAAAATTTAGAAAAATAAAAGGAGAAAAAATTCTATGTTAACATTTATTTTACCAGCTATTGTAGTCGTAGCATTAACATTACCTTTAGTAAAGGTCTTCAAAGGAAAAGCAACTAAAGAAGGGGCCAAAGCACGTTTAGGCTTACATGTCTCAGGCGTTTTCGGGGCCGCTGCTTTAACTTTCTTCTTAGCATTATCTAACTCACCAGTTTTCGCTGCCGGCGCTTCTATTACTGGCACAATGGCTCAGGGCTTAGGCTTCATCGGGGCTGCTTTAGCAACTGGTTTATCTGCTCTTGGTGCCGGGATTGCCGTTGCCGCAGCTGCTCCTGCAGCCATCGGTGCTTTCTCTGAAAACGCTGAAAACTTTGGTAAATCCTTAATCTTCGTTGCCTTAGGTGAAGGGGTTGCCATCTACGGGTTATTAATCTCTATCTTAATCATCAATAACTTATAGGAGTATTCCCATGAAATTCTACTTGATCAGCGATAACATCGATACCTTAACGGCGATGCGTCTGGTTGGCATAGATGGTCAGGTTGTCCATGAACGCCAGGAGTTCTTAGAACTTCTCGATGAAAAGATGCATGATAAAGAGGTTGCTGTCATTCTCGTGACAACAAAGCTGATCGAATTAGCTCCAGATGTTATTTCTGAACTTAAATTAAAACAGCCTGAACCACTGATTACAGAAATTCCTGATCGTCATGGTCATTCCAAAATTGGGGAAGCCATCGATGGTTACGTTTCTGAAGCCATTGGCGTTAAATTATAACAGGAGAAAAAGAATATGCAGGAAAAAGATGTTTTTCTCTCGATGAAAGCAGAAATCGAACACACTGCGCAAAAGCAGGTTGATGCGATCAATGCCGAAGTAAAGAAAATGGAAGATGAAGCATTACAGTCAATGCAGGAAGAAGCAAAGAAAGATGCTGATCTGAAATTAAAACAGGAACTTGAAGAAATTCATTCTGAAGCTTCCGCAGAGATTTCTGAAACTCATACACAGAGAACGAAAAAATTAATTGCGAAACGTGATGAATACGTCGCTGAAGTCTTCAAGGCAGCCCGTGAAAAACTCGTTGCGTTTACCAAGAGTGCAGGATATAAAGATTATCTTCTTAAGAAAGCGAAAGCCGCTGCAGATAACGATTTTGTCGATGCAGTGATGTTAGTACGCGCAGAAGATATGCAGTATAGCGAAGAATTAAAGAAAGCCTATGGCAAAACTGTGGAAGTGAAAGCCAGCGATGAAATCACCTTAGGTGGTTTCATCCTGGAAAACACCGCTGATGCCTTAGTCGTCAACGAAACATTAGAATTTGCCTTAGAAAACCAGAAGACCTGGTTTGCGAATAACTCAGGCTTAATGATCAAATAAGATAGGAGGTATAAGTTTTGAAAGATGTAGTCTATTCAATTAATGGACCAGTCGTGACTGTACGGAATTCAAAAACATTCTCAATGCAGGAAATGGTCTATGTCGGCAATAAACGACTGATGGGGGAAGTTATCTCTGTCAACAAAGATAAAACCACTATCCAGGTTTATGAATCGACAACTGGACTTATGCCTGGCGAACCAGTTTACTCAACTGGTCAGCCAATCTCAGTTACCTTAGGTCCAGGGATCTTAAAAAACATCTTCGATGGTGTAGAAAGACCCCTTGAAGAAATTGCCAAGGAAGCGGATGCCTTTATTCCAACAGGGGCACACGTTGATCCTTTACCAACTGATAAATTATGGGATGTAACCATGAAAGTCAAAGTCGGGGACAGAGTCCAGGGCGGTGACATTTATGCGACGATTCCTGAAACGGATCTCATTGAACATCGTTTAATGGTTCCGCCTTATGTCAAAGGAACAATCAAAGATGTCAAAGCCGATGGTCAGTATAAATTAGAAGATACGATCGTTACCTTAACGCAGGATAACGGTGTTGATTTAGAGTTAAAACTCTATCAGAAATGGCCAATTAAAAAGGCTCGTCCAGTTAATAAACGTTTACCAATCTCGATGCCATTAGTCACTGGTCAGCGTGTCATCGATACGCTTTTCCCAATTGCTAAAGGCGGGACCGCTGCCATTCCAGGCGGGTTCGGGACTGGGAAAACAATGACCCAGCATCAGCTTGCCAAATGGTGTGATGCCGATATCATCGTGTATGTCGGCTGTGGTGAACGTGGCAACGAAATGACACAGGTTCTGGAAGAATTCCGTGAATTAGTCGATCCAAAGTCAAACAAACCATTAGTTGACCGTACCGTCTTAATCGCCAATACATCCAACATGCCAGTAGCCGCTCGTGAAGCCTCTATTTATACCGGTGTAACCTTAGCGGAATACTATCGTGATATGGGTTATCATGTAGCCATCATGGCCGATTCTACGTCCCGTTGGGCCGAAGCCTTACGAGAAATCTCTGGTCGTCTGGAAGAAATGCCAGCCGAAGAAGGGTTCCCAGCTTACCTGCCATCAAGACTGTCACAGTTCTATGAACGTGCTGGTTACATGGAAAACTTAAATGGTTCAAAGGGTTCTGTATCGATTATCGGTGCCGTTTCCCCTCAGGGTGGTGACTTTTCCGAACCAGTAACCCAGAACACGAAGCGATTCGTTCGTACTTTCTGGGCTTTGGATAAAGCCTTAGCCTATGCCCGTCATTATTTCGCCATCAACTGGAACCAGTCTTACTCAGAATACATTCCTGATTTAACAAGATGGTATACGAAGAATGTCGGTTCGAAATTCATGCAGGATCGCCAGGAATTAAAGACGATCTTAGCCGAAGAAACGAAATTGCAGGAAATCGTCCAGTTAATGGGTTCTGATGTCTTACCAGATGATCAGAAGTTAACCATGGAAGTAGCCCGCGTTGTCCGTGTTGGATACTTACAGCAGAACGCTTTCCATCCTGATGATACGTATGTTCCACTAGAAAAACAGTTAGACATGATGGAAGTCATCGTTTACTTAAATAAGAAATGTCAGGAAGTCGTTGCTGAAGGCAAACCAGTGCGTGAATTAATCGAAACGGGTATCTTCGATGATGTCGTAAAGATGAAATACGATGTTCCAAACAAAGATTTATCTAAATTTGACGAATACTATAAAAAGATCGATGCAGCATGTGCATCTATTGACTAGGAGGTTTTAATATATGGCACTACAATATGTAGGATTAGACGATATTAATGGATCATTAGTCGTATTAGATCACGTAAAAAATGCATCTAACGAGGAAATGGTCGAATTCGTCTTAAAAGATGGCACCAAGCGAACAGGCCGTGTGGCTGAAATTGAAGGTGAAAAATGTGTCATCCAGGTTTTTGAAGGGACCCGTGGTCTGTCATTAACCAATACTAAAACCCGTTTGATCGGGGAACCAATGAAGCTGCCTCTTTCGATGGAAATGTTAGGGCGTGTCTTCAATGGGGCCGGGAAACCAATCGATGGTTTAGGCGATCTCTACGCTGAAAAATCAGCGGACATCAATGGTCAGCCATTAAATCCTGTTTCTCGTGTCTATCCACAGAACTATATCAATACCGGGATCTCTTCGATCGATGCCTTAACGACATTAATCAGAGGTCAGAAATTACCAATCTTCTCAGGTTCTGGTTTACCACATAACCAGTTAGCCGTGCAGATCGTCAAAAATGCCCGTGTTGCGAACGATGACCAAGGCTTCGCCGTTGTCTTCGCAGCCATGGGGGTTACTAACGATGTTGCCAACTACTTTAGAAGATCCTTTGAAGAAGCCGGCGTTATGGATCGTACCGTCTTATTCTTAAACTTATCCAACGATCCAATCGTTGAACGTACCTTAACACCAAGATGTGCTTTAACCGCCGCTGAATACTTAGCGTTCGAACATGATATGCATGTCTTAGTTGTTTATACTGATATCACTTCATACTGTGAAGCGTTACGTGAATATTCATCATCAAAAGGTGAAATCCCAGGTCGTAAAGGTTACCCAGGTTACCTCTATTCAGACTTAGCTTCTCTCTATGAAAGAGCTGGTATCTCAAAATATGCGAAAGGGTCAGTGACCCAGATTCCAATTTTGACAATGCCTAACAACGATATCACCCATCCGGTCCCTGACTTAACGGGTTATATCACCGAAGGTCAGATCACTCTTGATGCGGACTTAAATGCTCAGGGTATTTATCCGCCAGTTGGGGTCTTACCATCATTATCACGTTTGATGAAAGATGGGATCGGCGAAGGCTTTACCCGCGCCGACCATCAGGACTGTGCCAACCAGCTATTTGCCTGCTACGCACATGTTCAGGATGTTAAGTCCTTAACATCCGTTATCGGTGAAGATGAATTGTCTGATACTGATAAGAAATATATGGAATTTGGACGTTTATTTGAACAGCATTTCCTTAACCAAGGGGACGAAAACAGATCAATTGAGGAAACACTTGATTTAGGCTGGAACTTATTATCCGTCTTACCTAGATCAGCCTTAGACCGTGTTGACAACAAGGTCTTAGATCAGTTCTATGATCACGAAAAGGCCGTGAAGACTTTTGGCCTCAAAGAAGATCACATTATTAAGGAATTACAGAAATAATGGCAAAACAGGTATTCCCGACAAAAGCGAACTTAATGGCCACAAAGAGTTCGCTTGCTCTTGCCAAACTTGGTTATGATCTGCTCGATAAAAAGCGTAACGTTCTCATTAAGGAAATGATGAGTCTGCTTGGCGAAGTTAAAGAAGTCCGCGATCAGATCACCGATTCCTATGCCAAAGCGTATCGCGCTCTCGAAGACGCGAACGTCTCTTCCGGGATTATCAGCGACCTCGTTGAAAACGTTCCTGAAGATAATGGCTTACATGTTAAATACCGTTCTGTCATGGGGGTAGAATTACCACGTATTGATTATGAACATACGCCTATTCGTGTCGGCTATGGCTTTGAAAGAGCCAATTCTAAAATTGACTACGCTTATATCTGTTTTAGTGAAGTCAAGGAATTGACGGTTAAATTAGCGGAAATTGAAAACTCGGTTTACCGCTTAGCCAATGCCATCCGTCAGACCCAGAAGCGTGCCAATGCCTTGAAGAATATCTCTATTCCTCAGTTCGAAGCAACCGTGAAGATGATTTCCGAAGCGCTCGAAGAAAAGGAAAGAGAAGAATTCACAAGACAGAAGGTCATCAAAGGACAGAAAGAACGTGCGCAAAGCGGCGAAGCTTAGTCTTCTCGCTTTTTTTCTATATTCACTATTTATGATAAAAACAAATATAAATAGAAATTGTTGTATAAAAAGACTTATAAGTAAGAAAATTCTATCTAAATGATAATAATCTATTGACATAATAAAGACTTATCGATATACTAACCCCATACACAAGAAGAAGGGGGAATGTATATGAGTAGTGCTATTAAAGAAATCTTTGGTATCTGGTACCTGATTGGGGCCGCCTTAGTCTTCTTTATGCAGGCTGGCTTTGCGATGGTCGAAGCGGGCTTCACCCGCGCTAAAAATGCCGGGAATATTATTATGAAGAACCTGATGGACTTCTGTCTTGGGACAGTAGCCTTCCTGATTATTGGTTACTCCTTGCTGTGCGGCGCTGATGCTTTTCATGGCATCTTAGGCTGGGTCGGCATCGGCAATGGACCATTAACCAACTTTGCGAAAACAGACTGGTCCTCATTTGTCTTCAACTTAGTCTTCTGTGCGACCGCCGCTACGATCGTTTCGGGGGCGATGGCGGAACGTACCAAATTCTTATCTTACTGTATTTATTCCTTTGTCATTTCATTAGTCGTCTATCCGATTGAAGCACATTGGGTCTGGGGTCCTAACGGCTTCTTAGTAAGCAATGGTTTCCATGATTTCGCCGGCAGTGCAGCGATTCATTATGTCGGCGGGCTTACCGCTTTGATCGGTGCTTGGATGCTTGGTCCTCGTATTGGCAAGTTTGATAAAGACGGGAAACCAAACGGGATTCCTGGTCACAATATTCCTTTAGGAGCCTTAGGGGTCTTCATCTTATGGTTTGGCTGGTATGGTTTCAACGGCGCCGCAGCGAAAAACGGTTTACAGTTAGCGACGATCTTCGCGACCACGACCGTAGCGCCAGCCTTAGCGACGGTAACGGTGATGATTGTGACCTGGCTTAAATATGGCAAACCTGATGTGGCGATGTGTCTGAATGGCTCCTTAGCCGGCTTAGTCGCTATTACCGCGGGCTGTGATGCCGTCAATGTCTTAGGGGCTTGTCTCATTGGGATCTTATCAGGCTTTAATGTCATCTTCTTTACCTGGCTATTAGATTATAAATTACATGTCGATGATCCTGTTGGCGCAGTGCCGGTTCACTTTGCGAATGGGGCCTTAGGCACCATCTGTGTGGGCTTATTTGCCTGCGGCACTGATACGATGCCGAAAGCGCAGGGCTTATTTTACGGCGGCGGCTTCAAGTTATTAGGCATTCAGCTGCTTGGTTTACTCATTATTGGGGTATGGACAGCGGTGACGATGTTTATTACTTTCACTGCCATCAAAGCAACTGTTGGTTTAAGAGTGACTGAGGAAGAAGAAGTCACTGGTTTAGATAAGTTAGAACATGGCATGGAATCTGCTTATGCTGGCTTTACCTTTGATTCAGAATTAGTCAATGGGGCTGCTGAAGAACCTGTTGATCTGCCAGTGACCCATGTCAACCTTGACAGTGCAGTAGAGACAAAGGTTTATAGTGAAGGTAAAATTACCAAAGTGGTTATTATTACTAAACCGGAACGTTTTGCGAAACTGAAAGAAGCGTTAGACAAGATCGGTATTGCCGGTATGACGTCTTCGCAGGTGATGGGCTGCGGTATTCAGCGTGGCCGCACCAACTATTATCGCGGGGCAAAAGTAGATCTCCAGTTATTGCCGAAACTGAAGTGTGAAGTTGTCGTTTCAGAAATTCCGGCTGATGATGTCATCAATGCGGCGAAGAAAGCTCTTTACACCGGTCATATGGGTGATGGCAAGATCTTCGTCTACGCCGTTGAAGACGTTGTTCGAATCTCTTCAGGAGCGCAGGGGAAAGAGGCTTTAGCCTATAAATAATGTGCATAGAGATCAGTCTTTATGGAGGCTGATCTTTTTTTATATCAATAGAAAAAGCCTAGTCTTGTGAACTAGGCCCCTTTGTGTAAAAAAGGTATATCAGGATTTAATCAATAATATGAGCTGCTTTTAAGACTTCATCGACATCTTCCACCGGATGAATATCTAAAGCATTTTTCACTTCATCCGCAACATCTTCTAAGTCTAAGACATTATCTTTAGGGATAAAGACGGTTTTGACGCCGGCTCTTTGGGCAGCCATCAGTTTTTCTGGTAAACCGCCAATTGGCATCACTTTCTGTCTTAATGAGACTTCACCAGTCATGGCAATGGTTGGATCAACGACTTTATCATTGACTAAAGAGGCAAGGGCAGTGGTTAAAGTAATACCAGCTGATGGGCCATCTTTTGGCACTGCGCCTTCTGGAACATGGATATGTAAGTCATGATTTTCGAAGAGATCGGCCTTGTCAGGAAATTTCTCTTTCACAATTGAGATGGCAATCTGTGCCGATTCCTTCATGACATCACCTAACTGACCAGTAATAATGACATTGCCTTTCCCTTTGGTTAAGGCTGTTTCAATAAAGAGAATTTCTCCGCCAACCTGGGTCCAGGCCAAACCAGTTACGATACCTGGCTGCTTTGTATCGAGAATATGATCATGAATAATTGGACGCATATCTAAGAAATGACGGATATTATCCGGTTTGACTTCTACTTTGTCTGCGCCTTTCACAATATCAACCGCGGCGACACGGCAAATCGTATCCATCCGTTTCTTGAGGCCACGGACGCCGGCTTCCATCGTATAGTCAGAGATAATCGCAGCGATCATGTCATCATCGATGACTAACTGATCTTCTTTTAAGCCCATTTCGTTGCGCGCTTTTGGTAATAAGTGCTGGCGCGCGATCTGTTTCTTTTCTAATGGGGAATAGCCATTAAACTGAATGACTTCCATACGGTTTAATAATGGTTCAGGAATCGTATCAACCGTGTTGGCCGTGCAGATAAAAAACACATCAGATAAATCATAAGGGACATTCATATAATGATCAGTGAAAGAGAAGTTCTGCTCAGGATCTAAGACTTCCAATAACGCACTGGCCGGATCACCGTTATACGAAGCGGATAATTTATCAACTTCATCTAAAACCATAACGGGATTAGAAGAGCCGGCTTTATTAATAGCATCCATAATTCGACCTGGCATCGCACCGATATACGTACGACGATGCCCGCGGATATCCGCTTCATCACGGACCCCGCCTAAAGCGACACGGACATAATCACGATCTAAAGCTTTCGCGATCGACTGACCAATCGAAGTTTTCCCAGTCCCGGGAGCACCGACGAATAAGAGGATCGAACCAGACTGTTTTTTATTGAGGTTCATAACCGCAATCTGCTGGAGAATACGCTCTTTGACTTTCTTTAAGCCATAATGATCTTCGTCTAAGATCTTCTGGGCGCTATCTAAGTCAATCGCTTTGAAGCGTGATTTTTTCCAAGGCAGGCTGGTCATAAAGTCTAAGTAGTTATAGAGCTGGCCATATTCAGGGGAGTTTTCACCTTCCTGTTTCATACGGTTCAACGCTTTACGCGCTTCCTGATCCGCTTCTTTATTCATCTTGGCATCATTTAATTTGATCTCAAACTTACGTACTTCAGAGACATTTTCCGGATGCATCTCATCTAATTCTTTCTGTAAGAATTCCATCTGTTTTTTGATCGCCTGTTCACGGTAAACTTTCTGGTTTTCATTTTCCTGAGCGGTTTCCGCTTCAGAAGTGACTTTATAGATCTCTAAGTTTTCAAAAATCGCTTTTTCATAAAGACTGGTTCGCTCTTTTTTAGAATCCGTGGCCACAAAGGCATATTTATCTTCTGGTTCAATCGCTAACCAGGAAGAAGACATGGCAATGACATCAGCGATCGATTTTAAACGCATAATCCAGCTGCGGTAAATCTGTCCGCCCTGGAAATACTGCAGGGCATTAAGTAAACCATCCTTAACTCTCTTTAAGGCAGCTTTTTCTTCATCTGGTGTCAGATCATCGAGATCGGGACGTTCTGTCGTCTCTGCCGAGATCATGTGATTTTCTACAGTGACAGCTTTCACATTGACACGATCACCGGTTTTGATCGCAACGTAGTCATTGACATTGCTTTCAGTGACTTCGCCACTGACGCCAATCGCTTCAAAGCTATCGGCATTTAATTCATTATAAGGTGTATCATTCTTTTCAAAGAGAAAAACCACTTCAGCACCAGCCTTGGCCTCGACACCGGTCATTCTCTTATAGTATTCACGGCTTAAGTAGATAGTTGCGTGAGGGATCACGGCGACATCGTATACGGGAATTGTTAACATTGTAAATCCTCCTTTTAGCATGCTTTAGCACTCTGCATAATGAGTGCTAATCGCATTGATAAATAAATGTTCCTCTCGGAACAACCTTGACATTTGTCTAGGTTACTTAAAGAATACTCTTAAGTTTGACATTTGTCAATGTTTTTAATAAAATTAATGCGGTGATGAAAATGTATCAGGGACATAATAAAACCGCCTGCTTATCCCAGCAGGCGATCAGTGAAGCGTTTTTACGCTTATTAGAAGAAGAATCTTTCGATGAGATCTCAGTGAGTGAGATCTGTAAAGAAGCGGGGGTATCCCGGCAGACGTATTATTCGCTTTTTGGCAAGAAGGAGAATATTCTGCTTTATGAAATCTCTCGTCATTATCCTTTTCAAACCTGTGAAAAGGATTGTTCACCGCGTCATCTAAGCAGTCAGATCTGTGATTATTTAGATGAGAATGCGCGCTTTATTCAGCTGCTTATTGATCATGACAGCGGTAATCTGCTTTATACAACCTTTTATGAATCGTTCTGTCATATCGAAAATGAATACGTTGCTTCGTTTATGGCGGGAGGTATGAGCAGTATTATTCAGAAGTTTGTGGAGAAGGGGACGAGCCGCGCGGAAGTTGAAGAGATTATTGCCCAAATCTTTATTGATGCCAAATGAAAAGGATAATAGGGACATACCTACTATCCTTTTTGTGAGAATTATTTTTTTCTCCACAGTTTGATTGTCTTTAATAACTTGACTTTGTCTTTTTCTTCAAGCTTACGCACTTCATTGAGAATTTCGTAATCAATGCCGTTAGCGGAATAGTTTTCATCAGCGGTTCCCACTAAGTAATCAATGGATACACCGACAAGTTTAGCATAAGCCGCTAACTTGTGTAAACTCATGGCAATGCGGTTATTTTCGACATTGCTGACATAGCCTGGGGTTACGCCCAGGACTTGTGCGACCTGATTCTGAGTCAGGTGGTTTTGAATTCGTAATTCTTTGATTGTTTCTCCTAAACGATAATCTTCATCCATACTTTTAACCTCTTTTGTTTGTTTTGCTATAGTTATTATACATAATTTTAAGCGCTTTGAACACTTATTTGACAATTATTAAAAAATAATTTTATTTGATGTATAGCGCAGGGAGAAATCTCTG
>OCTW011578996.1_pt1 | contig 25192 bp, 39 predicted proteins | sample 1539671 | NCBI WGS metagenome assembly OCTW01 (sample SAMN02144230, study PRJEB22623) | gut metagenome | biome: sheep rumen | host: Ovis aries | place: New Zealand | reverse complement strand
TATCTGCGTGTGTTCTTTGCGTGTCGCTGACTGTGACAGTCCTTGCACAATGAAATCAAGTTGTCCAGGTTCAGTGACACAGATGCATCATCAATATTGTCCGGTGTCAGTTCTTTAATGTGATGAACTTCATGCGCCGGTCGGATGATGCCACGCTTCAAACAGTCTTGGCACAGACCTTTGTCACGTGACCATGCCAGTGCTCTGGTTCTCTGCCATGCTGTGCCTTTGTAAAACTTCTCCGCAAACTTCTGCATACCAAACAAAAAGATTCACGTTCCTTTGCCGTGAATCTTCACCGTATATATATCACATCAACCTTATCAACATTTTAAACAAGACAATCTTTTTTCAGATTTCTTCATCTGAACCAAAGAACCTGTGCACACGCTGATGCGCTCTTTGTGGGCAAGGATAACCATAAATGCGCACACTGGTCTGTTTCCATGTGTTGCCTAGAATGTAATAACACCGCAGCAGTGCAGACATCTGTGCATCTGGTACAGTGTCCAACCATCTTTCAACTTCTGCCAGTCTGTGCAACATTTCCGTCTGTTTCTGTTCCAGTACACGTTTCCGTTCCATGATTCTGAATGCAGCTTGTTCTGTCGGATTACCCGGTGTACTGCTGTGCCCTGGTTCCGTCTTTCCGTTTGGTGATGCCACAGGATTATATAATGATTCAATCTCTGCTTTAATCATGTCGCATTCTGCTTTCATACCACGGAACTGTTCAAGTTCTTCAATGTTCATTCCGGTTTTCCTTTCTGTTCTGCCCACGCACAATAATGATTCCAGTCTTTGACATACTGTAAGCATTTGGTGTAATTGCAATAACACTCACCGTCATCATATTCATCAACAGAATACTTGCAGTCTTTGCACCGTATCAACGGCTTGGCATTTATGAAATCAAACATGTAGTCATTGCCCTTTTTCTCAACCGGAACAATGTATTCAGCGATGTATTCCTTCATTCCGCATCCATCCTGCACCCGCAGTTAGGGCAGTAGTTTTCTTTAAGCAAGATAAACTTCCGTTTGCATTCTGAACATTTAACAATGCCCTCAGTGGTTACTATCCACTTTCCATGTCGAACGGTTTCTGCGTCTATGGTTGGTGCTTCATCAATCAATTCTTCAAGTGTTGTTTCGCTTAGATAAGGAAAGTCACAGTGCAATAACCGCTCGTTTTCCTTCTTAAATGCATCCGCATCAATCGGTCTTGTCATGACATCATTCCTTTCTGGTGTAACGGTTTGAATCTGTTGTCATCTGCATCCGGTCTGATTTCCTCATCCCACTGGTACATGTCACAAATGTCATCGGTTCCTTCATTCTCAAGTTCACATATCAGCATGTAAATGCCGTTTGAATAATCCCAGAACAAATCTGTGCAGTGTTTACATGTACAACATGATTCTTCTGGAACCGCACAGAACAAACCGTTTTCAAGTTCATACAAAACACGTTTCTGTTTTTTTGTCACTTTCCGTTTCCTTTCTTAACAAACATATTTCTTGTGTGCAGTCTTCAATTCGTCTTCAGTCAAATCAAGATACACTTGTGTTGTTGCAATTGATTCATGACCAAGCATCATTGAAACACGTTCAATTGGCATTCCACGGTCAAGTGCCATTGTTGCGCACGTTCTTCTGAATCGGTGCGGATGACAGTTTGAAACACCTGCATCTTGACCGATGCGCTTTGTCATTGTTTGAACTGTATGCTTTGACAGCGGTTTGTTTTTATCTTTTCCGCTGAACAGATATGCAGTGCCCTTGTACATGTTTGATGCCATGTATTCATTGATTGCAAGCTGCGCTTTTGCAGTTAAGTACACCGTGCGGTCTTTGTCACCTTTACCATGCACAATGACTGATTCACCGCTGATGTCATCCAGTTTGATTCCGACCAGTTCCGAAACACGGCAACCAGTGGAAATCATAATTTCAACCAGTGCGCATTCTTTCACGCTCTTACAGTTTGCACGTATTCGTTCCAGTTCCATTTGTGTGAATGCTTTTTTCTTCTCTTTGTGTATCTTTATCTTTGTCACTTTCCGCATCGGATTCTTTTCAATCAGTTCTTCATCTGCCAGCCAACCAAAGAAAGAACACAGCACACGTCTTTCATTGTTCCTGGTAACAGCAGACACACCATCATTCAGTTCTCTGTTTGCAAGGTAAATGCGCACATCATTTGCATTGACTTCATATGTCTGTTTCTGAACTCTGTTGAAGAACTGGTGCAATAAAAATCTGTAATACTTCACCGTTGTGTTTGATGCACCTGCAACACGCTTTGCAACCAGGAATGCATCAATCACTTTTTCGTTTGGTGTGCCGGTGTATATTGTCACCGCTTTTGAATACTTTGTTATTTCACAATCTTGCAATGCTACTGTCAGAATGTTCCGCACAGTGTCAATATCAATGCCTGTGAAAGCTCTGTCAAACAGCATACATGTGTCATTGATGAACTGTTGTTTCATTCTTCTGTTTTCGCTCCTTTCATTATCAGCTGCCGTGTATGTGCAATTTCTTCATGTGATGCCGGTATTGGTTCCGGGTCACGTACCGGTTCCGCATTATAGAAATCCGGCAACTGTTCCACTTTTCTTTTATATTTTCTTTTAATACTTCTTTCTTTCTTTCTTTCTTCAGTTGTGTGCAAGGTGTTGTGCAAGGTGTTGTTCATCTGGTGCATATCAACTTGCACAACCTCACTGCTTTCTGACGGTTCATTCACTTGGTATCTTTCATAATTATTGACAGTGAATATTGTGAATTGTCTTGTGCTTTGAATGGTCAGTTCACCGGTTGATTCAAGTTGTTTGCAACACTTGCGACATGTATTGACGGCAATACCACATGCGCTTGCCAATTTCCCATAACTGGAAACGAATGAACCACGTTTGATGACTTGACCGTGCCACCGTTTGGTTTTCCAGTTTGCCAACAGAAGGCAGTGCAGAAACACGGTCAACATATATTCGTTGTCATGCCATTCCCACTGAAGAAATGACCGGTATAATTTCACATAACCGTTTTCAATGTCATTCATTCTGTTTATCAACCTTTTGTTCTATCAGATGCAGAACTTCTTCACCGTTCACATGCGGCATCAACAGCGCAAACGTATCAGAAAGAAAGAACTGCTGTGCAAGATACATTTCACCTGTTGCCCGGTCAACATCTCTGTCTTTCACTGCATACTTAAATTTCAATAACGCAGTTTCATATTCTTCAGCTGCAATGCGTGCAACCTCACCAATCAATGATTGATACAGTTCAATCGGTATTTCAGCACCAGGTTTTTCACCGCATTCACTTCTGTCCATCTTTCCGTATTCCTGTCCGGTCACAATCACAATCACACCGTCATACACAGATGGATATACTTCAACAACTTCACGTGCGTGCATTTTAACGTGCGTACACGCTTCAATATGATTCAGTGTGAACGAATCAACCACACCTGCGAAAACATAGCCAGAACCGGCATTTGTGCCGATTCTAGCAACGCACCCTTTGTTCTGTTTTATCCACTCCGACAGCATCATGATTGTCACCACGGAACATATTCATCATCACCTTCACCGGTGTCAAAACCTTCATTGGCATGTGCAGATGCTTCAGTCATTGTGTATGATGTTCCGTTGCTTGGATAATCCGCACGCTGTTTCTTTGATTCCAGAATGCACACACGTTCACATGTCACATCTGTTGTGTATACCTTTTTGCCGGTTTCCCGGTCATCATATGAACCTGTTGTGATTCTTCCAGTGATTCCAACCATTGTGCCTTTTGTCGCATACTGTGAAAGAAAATCAGCCTGTTGCCGCCATGCAGCACAAGAAATGAAATCAGCACCATCATCCTTTTTCATCCGGTCAACCGCAACATTGAAACGCAGATATGACACACCGCTTTGTGTTTTCCGCAGTTCCGGTTCTTTGGTCAGTCTTCCAACCAGAACAACATTATTGATTCCGTTCATCCTTTCAAATACCACTCCATTTCGTATGCACTCATAATTGGCGCAGTATCGTTTTCCAGGTCTTCTTCTGAAAATGTTCTGATAAACACAACCGTTCTTGGTCTATCTCCGAAACGCTTGTGAACACTTCCGTCAAATATCTGATTGTCATTGTGGAACAGCACACCGCCCTGCAAACCATCACAAATTATTTTGCCGATATTATCCCAGTCATGCCGTTTTGGAAACAATTTATCAGTGTCAGCTTTGATTTTGTTTTTCTTTGTCCATGACTGCGGTACCGGATACACTGCAATGATGTCAACCAGGGCAAAATCATCTGTTGGTGATTCGCACGGATACTTCTGCACAAAACAGGTTTTAACCAAGTTTTCATACTGCACTGTCTTTTCCGGTGTGTAACTTCTGCCGGTGCGCAATGTGCGTGCACGCTGTTTTGCAAACGGTTCACCAGGTATTTCAAACAAGTATGTTTTCATTCTATGATTTCTCCTGTCTTTGTCTTGATTGCGTTCATTGCCTGTGTGCGTGAAATGGCACTTATATCTCTGATTTTGAGATATTTACACAATGCAGGTTCATTTATCGTTCCATCTGCAATCAGTGCCTTGATGCGCTCCATTTGCGCTTCAGATGCCGGTTCAGCTGCCTTGACTGGTTCCGGTATGCGGTCACGCACCCGGATTGCTTCAGATACCTTTCCGAACGCTTTGACACGTTCCGTTCCGACACAGATGCGTTTACCAATCCATTCACCAATCACATCTGTTCCGGTCACTTCTGCAATCATTGATGCATTGGTTTTGTTCAGCACCATTGGCAGTTCTTTTTCTGCAACGTATACACACAGACCTTTCTTTTTTCCACCAGTCTGTGCATCAAACATTTCTTCTTCTTTGACTGCTGTGATTGTCAGCACTTCATCACCATTCTTGAATGACCACGCACCAAGGAAATTATTGAAATACTCTTGATAATGACTGTACTGGTCAAGTGTTTTATTCGTATTCTTCTGCATATAGATATTCCGTATCATATCCTTTCCATTCGTTCGATTCTTTGCACTGGTGATACATCTTCAGCAGTTTGTGATATTCACGTTTCCCGGCATTCACAAAACCTTCATCACAGATGAACAACCGTGCAAGATATGGTGCTGTTTTTTCCTGTGCGATAAACGCAAACCGATGTTCTTCCATCGTGCACAGGTCAATACCTTCTGTATAAAAACCTGCCTGGAATTTATAACCGAATTTTCTGCATGACCGTTCAAACGCACCATCTTCACAACTGGTTGTTGTTTTATAGTCAATCACATACGGCACACCATCAATTTCAGTTATGATGTCTGCTTTACATTTACACACTTCACCTGTTTCTTCATCCTTCCAGATAAACGGCACTTCAGTCCTGTGTTCTGCATTCAGAATCTGTGCAATCTCTGCGTTTGCATATAATGCATCATGCATGTGCTGAATCATTTCAAAATCATCGTTGTTAATCCATTCATGTTTCTGATGTTCACGCTTGAACACTTCAATTGTTTCTTTTCCAATTTTTGTTCTGCGGTCAACTTCTGGAATCACTGCGTATTCATTAAAGAAATCATCATGTTCAAGAACATATTTGTGCGCAGCTGAACCAAACAGCAGTGCAGGTGACTGCTCTTTGTTGTTCAAGTGCCAGATGAAATGTGCCGGTGTTTTACTCATCCACCACAAATCAGACCGTCTGATTCCATCCATTGCGTCATATTCTTTGTCATTCATTCCGCAATCACCACCATTCCATCTTCATTGATTGCAGCTTCAATCGCTTTGTTTTCATCATCGAATGCACCCCAGTACCACAGATAACCTGCGTGATACCGGACAACCCAGTATTTATACTTGTGTGCATATTCAGGTACGTTGCACACATCAACCAATGCTTTTTTAGTCATCAAGTAAACCTCTCAGTTCATCAGCAATTGCATCAAGCATTGTCACGTATCTTCCAATGCGCCGTGAATTGAAATTGTCACGTGCTGCAACAAATGACATTTCTGCTGTGTCAATGCGGTCAATCAGTTCATTGACTGCATCGTTCCAAGTTGTTCTTTCATCAATCATGGTTTCTGTCACGCTCCTTTAGAAGTTCAATCAGTTCATCTTTTGTCAGACCTTCATATTTGTTCTGTTCAAGTTCTGTCATCTTTTCTGTCAGTACATCATTCACAAACTGCTTGCAGTTCACCTTGTGCATCTGACAATACTGCTTGATGCGTGCTGTTGTGTCTGCATTCACGTGCACAGTCAATTCACCTGTTTTGCTTGTTGCGTGCACATACTTCACGTTGCGTTTCCGTGATTCATCCATGTTGAACAGTGTTCTTTCCTTCATTTGCTTTTCCTTTCTTTTTTTTCGGTTCAGCTGCCGGTTCTTTCTTTTCTTTTTCCGGTTCTTTTGGATGCCGTTCATCATAGTCATTCCACAGACCATTCAATGATTCCCAGATTGCACCACGGTCACGCACAAATCTGCGTGTCAACTGTTCCAGGGCAACCGTCACTGTCTTGTACCGTGCATTTCCCTGTTCCAATTTGTGTTGAATGATTGCATACTGCTGTGCATCTTCTGCACGTTTCTTTTCAAACTTCTGGTCAAGTATTTCATGCAATACCATCGCACCAAGCACACCGCCGATAAAACCAGATACAATTGCGGTCAATATCATTGCCATGTTCATTGCGGTCACCTCAGATGCAATACACACAGAATGCGTACAGTGCCAGTGAAAGCGAAATTGATGCAAATGTTGAATATAATGCGATTGTTCCGGCATCCCAGATGCTCAAGTCACCGAATAATTCGGTCTTTATTTCCGATATGATATGATTCTGTTGGTGAATGTGTTTCTTTCTGTTCATGTTCACTATCCTTTCTTGGCAGTGTGTCGGCACTGCCTTTTTTCTGTTGTTTCATGCTGTTGAAGATAATCTGTGCAAATGTGTCTTTGTTGATTCCGTCACCTTCTTTCTGTGTGCAGATGTTCTTCTGAAGAACATTTATCTGCAATTAAAAAACAATGCGTTCATATGGAATGTTTGATTCTTTGGAAAGTACAACAATTTCTGGTACCTTCCACGGTGATTCACCATTTTTCCGTCTGACAATCGTCATGTGACTGCATCCAAGATGTTCAGCTGCTTGTTCATTTGTCCATCCTAGCAATCTGATGATTTCATCCGGTGTGAACGTTCTTTCATCCGTCATTTACTCATCTCCTTTCTTGTCAAAACAGGGTTTGTTGTATGTGATATTGTTCAACACCCCACTGCTGCGCCATAGCACGTGCAATGCCGTTGAATGTTTTGCTTTTTCGCTTACTATCACGAAATGTCATGCCTTTGTTCGTTCTTGGTGTTCCGTCTGTTTTTTTACTTCCACCAGACACCCACGAACAAACAGGTTCAACAATTTCTGTCGGTCTTAATAATGGCAACCCCTTCAACCAAAGGCACGTTCTTTTTGTATATGGTTCACCGTATTCATATGGTTGTATTGCCTGTGTGTATTCTGGCAACCGGAACACAGATGACGGTGTTGGGTTTTCTATGGCAATATGTTCGCAGTCTGCTTCATAAAACTTCATGAAGAAATCACGTGCATCCATTCCTTTTTCAAACCTGTTTCGGTTTATATAACACTGACCATCAATCACTTTGAACAACCTGCACGCACCTGCATTTGACAGGTATGTGCATGGTGGATGCGCAATAATCAAATCCCATTTGCCGCATTGTGTGTGTGTGTGTGTGTCAGCGGTTTGAAAGCTGCAATTACCATTGATTATTCGCATCACATCATCTTGTATGTGCCATTCTGGATGACCACCAGAACATTCTTGAATATCGCATGAAAATGCCGTGTGTCCTATTTCCCTGAATGCCTTGCATACTGCTTGTGATTCCTCACACGCAATCAGAACGTTCATTCTTCTTGCACCATTCCCAGATATACCAGTTCTGAATGTGTACCGTCTTCAATGCCCTGTTCAACAGCTGCAAGATGCATTTCATACAACTGTTTGTGCCAGAACTTCAATTGATTCAATTCACGGTTCAGTTTCTGTGACCGCTTTTCATATTCTTCTTCATACCGAATGTGACCGTACCAGTTCACATCATACTTTGCTTTGCACCAGTCCATCAGACCATTCAGTTTCGCTTCACGTTCTTCAATCTTCTTCTGAATCTTGTTTCTTGCCTGTTCAACTTCTTTCAGCATTGTTCATTCTCCTTTCTTTAAAGCACCAGACCTGTTTCTTCCTCAATTGCAGCTTTCAGCATTTGCATTTCTTCAATCATTCTTCCAAGTTCTTCAACCGTTCCAATCACAACATCATCCCTTGCAACGGATGCGCCGTTGATACCGTTCACCATTTTGATGCCTAAACCAATAACGCATCCACGAATCGGTTTTGCTTTCATTTTTTCAGTAAAATTGTCATCAATGATTTCTGCCATTTTTTCTGTGAACTTCATATTCTTTTCTCCTTTACCGACTGATTTGCGGTTCTTGCCATAATTTTCTCACTGTTTGAGTTCTTGTCAAGCACTTTTTGTTCTTTCGCAGAACATTTTGTTAAATTCAATAACATCCATGTTATAAAGGAGATGAAGGAAGGAAAACCCCATGAACAGAAAGAAAATAAATGAATCAATTGGTGATGAAATAAGGTTTGCACGATTGCGGAAAAGAATGACACAAGAACAACTTGCGCAGAAAACCGGTCTTGGTCGGTCAACAATCGCAAAATATGAATCTGGTCAAATTGAAATGAGTATGCCGGTATTCATTGAACTTTGTGATGCGATTGGTGTCAGTTACATTGATATTTTGAAGGGCATTGATTTATGACAACGGCAGTCATATATGCAAGATATTCAAGTTCAAATCAACGTGAGGAATCAATCGCCGGACAGCTGCGTGAATGCCGACAGTACGCATCAAAAAACGGCATGAAGATAATCCACGAATATACTGACAGCGCACTGACTGGTACCAGTGATAAAAGACCGGCATTTCAACAGATGGTCAAAGACAGCGAAAAACATGCATTCACTGTTGTCATTGTTTGGAAACTTGACCGTTTTGCACGGAACAGATACGATTCTGCAACATACCGAAACATTTTGAAAAAGAATGGTGTCAAAGTCATTTCTGCAATGGAAAACATCAGTGATTCACCAGAAGGCATCATCCTGGAAGGATTGATGGAATCACTTGCAGAATATTACAGTGCAAATCTGTCCGAAAATATCAAACGGGGTTTGTATGATTCCGCACTTGAACGAAAAGTTTTGTCTAATCCTGTTTTCGGTTATCAAAAAGGAATTGACGGCAGATATGAACTTCATCCAATCAATGCACCTGCTGTGAAACGCATATACACTGACTTTGCAAACGGCAAACCTTATGCACAGATAATTGATGAACTGAACCGGGACGGATTCAAAACCAGTCAAAACAGACCATTCACACGGAACAGTTTGCGCACCATCTTGCGCAGTGAAAAATACATTGGTGTGTACCGGTATCGTGACATTGTTGATGAACATGGCATTCCACCAATTGTTGACCGTGATTTGTTTGACAGGGTTCAAAAAGAAATAAAACGCAGGTCATTCACCAAGGTCAAAAAGAAAAATGAAACACAAGAAAACTTTATGCTGACCGGAAAACTGTACTGTGGTCACTGTGGTGAAATGATGACCGGTGAAAGTGCACGCAGTAAGGGCGGCACATATTATCACTATTATTCATGCTCCGGTATGAAAGCACAAAAGAAAAACGGATGCAGAAAAAAACGTGTGTCAAAAGAAAAAATTGAAGATGAAGTGATTCGGATAATAAACACGGAAATACTGACAGATGATTTCATTGATGACATGGTTCCACGTGTCATGAAATACCAGGAATCTGACCAGGCATTTGCGACAATCAGAAACCTGGAAGAAATGAAGAAACAGGAACAGAAGAAACTGGATAATATCATGAAAGCAATTGAATCCGGTATATGGTCTGATTCCGTGAACAGTCGGCTGAATGAACTGGAACATAATATGATGCGCCTAGAACAGCGAATACAAGAAGAAAAACTGTCAATGGTGCAGTTCACTGCTGATGACATAAAAGCGTTCCTATATGCACTAAAAAACGCTCAGAAAACGGATTCTGATGCACAACAGTATCTGATAAATGCGTGCATCAACCGCATATATTTGTTTGATGAAGATGACGGTCAAAAACTGGTTATTCATGTGAACATGTCCGACCATGAAACAGAACCAATCACACTTCAATCTGTTGTTCGTTCAATGTCTGATTCTCTCCACCTAAACGTGCATACACGAACACTGACAGACGGTGTTGTTCTACTGTCAACAATGTTCAGACCATAAAAAAAGACCGGATGCATTACACATCCGGTTTTGTTGTATTCGGGTACCTGTGTCGGCTCCCAAAACACAGATACCCATGTTCAGAAGGAAACTGAAAAGGGAATGTCAAATTGAAGTCAGTTCTTTGATGGTATCATCAATTGCCTTGTCATTTTTCTTTGTTGGTTCTTTCAGAATTAGCAGAATCTGAACCAGTGCTGCGTTTTGCGCTTTTGCTGTCCGGTCTGCATCTTCTCTGTTTTCCCTAATTTTGTCATATGCATTGTTCAAGTCACGTTTCACATCAGTCATATCACGTTTGATTTCCTTGATTTCTTCTGAATGTGTACTGACCGCACGTTTGATGTCATTCAGCGGTTCAGTCGCATTTTTCTTTGCTGTCACAATGCTGTTGTAAAGTGATGCCATTTGCCCAATCAAGAGCAGTACACCAACAACGGTGACCAGTGTGATTTGTTCTGTCATTTACCGTCACCGCTTTCCGCTTTCTTGAACTGGTACCCAAAGAAAAAACTGATGCACATTGTGTATATTGAAACAAATTTATCTGGAAGTTCTTCACCCTTCAGCACAAGCATACCGAACACCACAGTCAAGAAAATGGTGATGATTGATTTGACAGACATCAATGACGCAATCCGTTGCAGAATGATATGTTCAGACGGTGCCGGTTCCGGGTCAGTCCAGTTTTCAACCGGTGCCATTTCCGGTGCGTTTTCCGGTTGATTTACAGTGTTTTGTTCATTCATGTTCTGTTCCTCATCTTTCTGCGTTTCGTCTTCTGTGGGCACGTTTTCCGGTGCCTGGTACGGTTCTGCGCTGATAAGTGCAACCGCTGACGGAACTGCACGTGTTGTGTAACGGTTATATTCAAAAATGCCGTCTTTCACTCTGCCCATCTGTGCGCTGTCACCGCCATCCAAGAAAGCAATTGATTCAATCTGGTATTGTTTGAAATCAGATGCAATCTGTTTTGGTGTTGCATCCTGGTTGCATATTCCAAGGCAATATGTGCCATCTGTGAACCGGATACAGAACGAATATCTTGAAATGATGTTCACGCAATCAATTCCAATGAATGTGCCGTATTGATAATTTCCAGATGATGGAAACACACAACCAGGCGAAAAGACATCATGGTTCATGTCAATTCTGATTCCGGTACAATCGCCGTACATGCCAGTGTTCAAATCAAAATACAACGTGTTGTTCTGATTCGGTAACATGCGCCACACATCGTTCACGGTTGAAGACTGGTCACCATATGTTGTTCCGATTGGGTCACTTTGATTGTTCTTTGCTTGAAAAAAATTTGCGCCTGTGATTTTTGCCATCACTTTTGCGTTGCAATCAAGTTCTTTGATGGTCTTCAATTTGTTGATACCGGCAGACAGCACAACTGCTTTCTGATTCGGTTTTTGCCGATACAAAGAATAAGAATGTCCGTTTATGGTGATGTCGGATGCACCCGGTACAATTTCAGACCAGTTTTTGAAACGCAATGCACCAAGAATGTCATGAAATGATGTTTTCTTTTCAGTCACACACGCACTGCCTTGGTTCTGTCCAAGTTCAACATCTGGTGCGAAATACATACACACGTGACTGTACGGATGACTTTTTGAACCTTTATCAAAAATACACCAGTCACCATCATGCAGCTGTGCCGGGTCAGTGATAAAGTCAAAGTATTTGCCATAACCGTACTGTTCTTTCAACCGCCACAGGTCGCACACATAACCGGTCAATGCACAGTATGTTGACACCGGCAGTTTGAAATACTTCACAAACGCATCGAAATAATCCCAACACTGAAAACCATATGCTTTATCCTGGTCATAAGATTTTCCCAATGTCATGTGCAACCATTCAAACGGTGTCATTTTGCATTCTTCCTTTCATTCAAAAAGAAAACCGGCAGTTTGACCGGTTTTCAGTTTTATTATTCTTCTGTTGCCTGTTCCGGTTCTGGTGTCGGTTCCGGGTCATGATGAATGTATTCACGATATTCTTCCACACAGTTCAGCTGCTCATCAACAATCATGACTTTTGCAGTTGTCACATCCTGTGCGTTCCACAGTGTCTGACAGATTGCATGGAATCTGACCTTTGCCTGTGTCAGTTCACCGTGTTCAGAATCAACGCTGAACGCACCATTGATGCACTTGATGATGGAATACTTCATTTTTGATTTCCTCTCTTTCTTAATTAAAAAAACGTGCTTATGTTTTGCACGTTTCAGTTATGTTTTTTGATGCTTTTTTGCGTTTTCGCATTCAAATTTGCGTGTCAAAATGTTGTCAACTTTGTGTCAACTTCATGTCAACCGCATTTGAATTAAATGCTGATTTAATGTATTAACTCATCCAAGTAAAGAAAATCGTAGATGGGTCTGTTCCGCCACCGTTTACTGTGCATGCTTCTTTTGCAGTGATGTAAAATTCATAACTCGTGTCAACTTGAACAACGATTGACGAGTTACATGTTACATATGTTCCGTACGTGATGAATTGATGGTTTACATTGCCGTGTATAGTCAACCATAATCTATTACCTGTTTGAGCGTTCACATTTAAATCAATCCGAACAATTCCCGACCGTGTGAATTTAATTGAAGTTCCGTCCGCATAAATTGAATCATCAAGCGAATACGATTTCACAAACGGCATTCTTGCATTTATGGCAACCGCACCGCTTGAAACATTGAATCTATAAATTTTACCTAACTGAGTTAAACCATTATTTAACGCTTTTAATTCGCCGCCGATAGACGTTGCAGAAATGTTGGTTCCTTCAACAAATGTTTCACCTGCGGACACAGCTGCGGTCACAATATACAACTGTTTGTCTAACAGAATATATTCACCAACAGAATGATTCTGTGTTGCTTGTGCAGTTTCAACGGTTGCAACACTGCCTGCCCTCACTGCACCTGCCGCAACTTTTTTGAATACTGGTGTGACACCGGTAACCGCAACCGCTGTTGCTGTGTATTCTGCAAGAATCATCTGTGCAATTGCGCCGTTTGTGTTGATGTCTTCATATGTTGGTGTGAACGGTGCAAGTGCGCTGTTCAGCGTAATGACATCATCACTGGATGTATCAATTTCAACATAAATATATCCGGTCACTTCACCTTCACCTTCTGGCAATGTGACCGTCAAAGTCATCTGTTCAACGGTGAAATCTCTACCGCACAAATCACCGTACATGGCACCAATCTGAACACTGTTGCCACCAAGATTTGTGAATGTTGTGTCAGTGAAAAGACCATCACTGAAAATCTGGTCAAACAATCTTCCATCATCAGACGGTGATACATTCTGACCTGCTGCACGTACTACACGCATTTTTTTATACCGTTCCTTTCATTTTCAAAATCTGTGTCAGTCTTTTTCTGACATAGCCGAATGTCAATTGAATTGATGACATTGAATCTTTGTGAATGCCTGTCAGCATCGTGTGATATTCTTTGCCATTTGCATACAGTGTGAACAGCTGCCCTATATGCCAATCATTGAAAAGCATTGAATCCGCACGCACTGTTGCAGAAATCAAGTCATCATACCTGGATGAATACAGTGTATTTTCTGCACTTGAATATGCGACATCAGAAAACCTTTCACCTTCTTGAAGTTCTACAACTTCACAACGTGTTTTGACAGGAATCACACGGTTTGTGGTTGAATCAGTGTCAATTGTTCCGCTGAACTCAGTCGGATGCCAATAATACGTGACTGTGTTTGATGCATTGTCTTTGTCATGAATAATCATCTTGTTTGGTGAATCATTTGATAATGATGACTGTATTTCATATTCAAGAACATCCGTCACATTCAAGTCATACTTGTTTGTTGTTTCAGAAACGCTGTGCATGGTGCATGTGAATGTCCTTGCCATATAATCAAATTCAAAGTCAAGAATGACACCGTACACTTTGAAAAATGAAACCGCAAGGTCATAAACGTTGTAAATGCCGTTATCAGATGCCGCATGTGTTCCAGATGTTGAAGATTTTTGAATAACAACAAAGTTTGGAAGGTTTTCAGATTCATCGTTTCCATTGAACAGTCCATTCAAAATGTTTGTCATCCACACTTCAATTGTTTGTGTCTTCAGCAGTTCCACATTTGCAAACACTTCTGTGTTCAATACTTCTGACAACTGATTCAATGTGATTTCCGTTCTCAAACCGTCAAAATTCGCATCAACAACAATGCCTTGAAAGTACATCTTGCCGTTGATTTTGATTTGCGCAAAATCTCCATTATTCGCAATAACTTCACCAGGACACGTGACTTTGCTTTGCGATGAAACCAGATAATCAATATTGATGTCCGGTTCAGAACATTCAGCCATTCCAGAAAATGACATTCCTGTTCTGTTAAACAGTTCAATTCTGTATCTGTTCATACCGTGTCATGAACCTCATCAATCTGCACCCATGCATCAATAGGTTCATCCGCTGAACCGGAAACAAAAAGAACACTGTTTCCGGGTGGAAAGTGCACAAATGTTTCTTTGCTGAAATCTGTTGTCTGGTAAAGATTGCGCACAAATTCATCTGTTGCAGCTACATATTCAGCAACTTCCAGATGACCATCTTTTGAATTGATGACCAGTTTATTCCCAACTGGAATTGATGCAGTCACAGAACCGGATTCAATCACATTGTTATTGACTGACACATACCATGAAGGATTTGTGATTTCACCAAAGATTGTGATTGTTCCTTGCGCATCCTCATTGGAATTATTCACAACATTGATATATCCGTTGATTGCATCAGCATACTGATAATCATACTGGTATGTGTATTTCTTTGGATTTTCAACATCATCTGCGGTTCTACGTGCTTGCCTTGGAATGTACCACAATGATGTTGCTGTGAATGTTGTGTTGCAAATCAGTCTGTTTGTCTTATAATCAATTTCTGACTTTCCCATGTCAGTGATGTCACCATCACAATACACCCATTCATTCAAAGGCATGTATGCAAGTTTTAAAGGTTGGTAAATGATGAAATCAGCAAACTGTCTATATGTCGCATAATCCTTGAACACCATGTTGAAACTGATTGATTTCTGTGCAGATAACCGCTGAATCAGTTCATATGTGTTTCCTATACGCATATATTCATTTTGCTGACTGATACCAAGACCATCTGGTTCATACAGAAAACCATCTTTGCGCATCCAGTTCCATTCTGCACCGGTCGCATTTATCAGTTTAAATTTTCTTACCGTCATAAGCGTTCACCAAACCATCTGTCAAGTTTGACAGCAACGGCATTTGCAATTGCTGTTTCATTCATACCAGGTTGTGTATAAATGTTAATGTCAATGTCGGTTCCACCTGCTTTGCCCATCATTTCAAGAAGTTTATTTGTTCCAATGACCATTTCTGAACCAGTTCCGTCACCGAAACCCTTCATGCCGCCTAATGTCGGCAACACTGTCGGTCTGCTGAAAAGAATGGCATTTTCATATGCTTTTTTGTACCAAGAAATGCCGAAACTTGGAACCCTTGGTGGATTCAGCGAAAATGAACCATTGATTGAAATATGCGGCAGTCTTAGTGGTGGTAAAGACCACGAAAAGTTGAATGCACCTTTGATTGCGCTGATTGCGCTTGACACCGTATCACGTGCACCATTGATTGCGCTTGATATTGTGCTTTGCACACTTGAGAAAACACCAGAAACAATACCAACAACACCACTGATTGCACCGGAAATAGTACCAGGAATGCTACCGAATATAGAAGACACGGTGTTTCTGATATTGCTAACAATGCTTGATATTGTGCTATATATACCGCTGAACACAGAAGATATGGTGCTTCTGATACTGTTGATAATGCTTGATATCGTACTGCGAAGATTATTGAATATCGTTGTTGCTGTACTCAATATGTTTTGGAATGCTGTCTGAATGCTGGCAAACAACTGTGCCGCCGCAAGTTTGACAGTATCCCAGTTTTTCCACAGCGCAATACCTGCCGCAATCGCACCGGCAATGGCAACAACCACAACACCAATCGGTCCAGACAGTGCAGCAATTGCGGCACTCAGTGCCGGTGCCATTGTCATGATTGTTCCAATGGTTGATATGACTGTTCCGATGACCGTCAGCAGTGGACCGATTGCAGCAATCACAAGTCCGACAGTGATAATAGTGTTCTTTGTTTCTTCATCAAGTCCAGAAAAACTTTTTGCAATTTCTGTGATTTTCTGAATGATTGGTGTGATAATCGGCAATAATGCAGAACCAAGTTCAGCAGTCAGATTTGAAAATGTTGCTTGTAAAGTTCTGATGCTGTTTGCAGTTCCATCAGATGTTCTTGCATAGTCACCTTGTGCATTTTTGGTGTTTTCAAGAACATAATTGTACCGCAGTGTTACAAGTTCTGCTTGTGAAAGTTCATCATATACAAGACCGGTATCTTCTGCAAACTGTTTCAAGTTCGTTTGGTTCATAATGATACCCAAACCCTTAAGTGATTCAGTTTCACCAGTGAACACACCTTTTAATGCATTCATGGCCGTTTCAACATCAATATTCTTAAATGATGACAGGTCACCTGCAAGCCCTGCAAGATTTGTTGACATATCTGCGGCATCGCCTGTGGTCAATCCCATTGCAGTGCCCATATCGCCAAACAGTGATGTCATTTCAAGTGCTGAATTTTTTGATAATCCGAATTGTGTTGTTGCATTATCTGCCCAGTCTTTGACGGTCTGCGAATCTTTACCGAATGCAACATCAACTTTGTTCAGATTTTCTTCTAGGTCTGATGCGCCTTTTGATGCCAGGGTAAAAAAACCAACAATTGGTGCAGAAACAGATGTTGTCATCGTTTTGCCAACATCCGCAATACCATCACCAACCGTTTTAAACTTTTCACCAACAGCTGCTGTCTTGTTTGCAATGTCATCAAATTTATCTCTGATAGACATGACCTGCGGTTCCATGTCTTTCAGTTGTGCGTTCCACTGTTTCTGCTGATTTTGGCACTCTATTATTTCACGTTGAACTCTGTCATAGGCATCCGCATTAGTATCATTGCGTTCACCCATCTGTCCAAGTGTTTTATTCAGTTCTAAAACTTCTTTTTTTGAATCCGCAAGTGCTTTTTTTAACAGTTCCTGTTTTTGATTCAACAGTTCTGTGTTCTTTGGGTCAAGTTTCAGAAGTCTGTTGACATCTTTCAAATTGGTCTGTGTCTGTCGCAAAGATTTGTCCACTGCGGACAGCGAATCTGACAGTTTTCTGGTATCACCGTCAATTTCAATTGTGATTCCTTTGATTCTTCCGCTTGCCATGTGTCCACCTCAATTCAGAACCTGTCAAAATCTGCTTGTGTTGCTAATTCTGGATATTCAACCGAATCGTTTGACTTTTCCAGGTACATATCAAAAACCATGCCGGTGTCCAACTCATCCAAGTCAGACACCGACATACCAAGTTCAAAACACCTTAAAAGATACAAACCGATTGTCATGCACCGGTCAGTGTTCCGATGTTTTTTTTTGCTTCAGAAATCTGTGTCATGTTCATGTTCCACAGTTCAAGCAGTTCCGGCAGAATGCGATAAATGGAAAACATGCTGAACTGGTCAAGCCATTCATCCATGTCTGATGGAATTGCTTTGTCTGCCTGTCTTGCCATGACATATGCAATATTCAGAAAAACCTGCAACGTTTCTACATCAAGCATTGATGCATCTTCATTGTTTTCCTGTGCCTGTTTCACTTTGTCGGTCAGTTTGATAAGGTCTTTGAAAATATCCTTTCCAAAAATTGACCGGTACAAGACCGGTGTTCTTGCGGTTGCCTTAAACGGCACCGATTTACCATCAATTTCTATCAGTTTTTCCATTTTTCTTCATCCTTCCTTCTTTTTCAACAATTACAGCGCAGGTTCATAAACCTGTGTATACCATGCCGCATACTGTGTTGATGCTGTTTCTTCATCACAGCGTGACTTCACCAGGTTGTCATTGATACGTGCCATTGCTGTCAGATTCAGTGTTTCCGTCTGTGGTGCAATGGAAGATTCTGTGGTTGCACCGGTTACCGATGCACGTGATGCAGTGCATCTGTAAAAGCAATGACGGACAGCATTCGCATCTCCTTCAAACTGAAACAGCAGTGCAAATTCAACAGTACCGGTGTCACTCTTTTCATATGTGACACCGTTTGTGTCAGCAATTTCACCAAGAACATCAGTTCTGAATGAATCCGGGATGTTCGCAATCTCCAGTGTTCCACTATAACCGTTGTTTGCCACACCAGTCCAATACACAATGTTGTCAGCATAGAACGGTGTTGTTTCACCCTCTGCATCCATCTGAAGATTGACTGCACCAGGAATCGCAACCGGTGTGCCATATGTCAATGTGCCGGTTCCGTTATCGGTTGCAACTGCGTAATAAACTTTTGAAAGTCCATATTTAATTTTATTCGCCATTTATAGCCACCTCACATAAATAAGTTGTTTCTTGCATTGCGTCAGCAGATACATATTCTGACTGTTTGAAATATGCACCAATGTATGTATTTATTACATTTTCAACGGTGCGTTCATCCGCAATGCTTTTGCGTTTCGTGTAAAGCCGCACATCAAGCTGCATGATATGCCCATAATTGATATTGTCTGCATACAAGTCATCTGATTCTGGATAAGTGAACACGATATACGGCAATGAAGGAATGTCATCCGGTGATGCCCATGCTTCATAGGTCACCGGCATACCTGTTCTCTCAAGTGCATCAAACACATCTTCATATGTCATATCATTCACCTTCCAGTCTTTTGCGAAGTTCTGTATCAATCCATTCAAGTGTGTCATCTTCTGCCTGTGCAATCACACCGTCACCGGCTGTGGTTCCATAGGTTCCATATTTGTTTTTCACAATGTGACTGTTTTCAAGCAGATGCGCAACACGGTATTCAGTGCGATTGTAAACAACATAACCAACACCGGTTCTTGTATTTTTCAAAACCTTTTTTGACCAACCTTTTGCATATTTACCAGTGCGCTTTTTTGATTTGCTGCGTATCTGGTCAACTGCTTTATCCGCTGCATCTGGTATCAGTTCATTTGCTGTTTTCTGTACTTCATCACCGTACTGTTTCAGCAACTGTTGAATAGTTGATGACATTTCATCAATTGATACTTTGTCAGACATTGCCCTGTTTCCGTTGCACGTACAGTTCAATTTCATCAGTGTCTGTTATATACGTGCGATAAATTGAATAAATGATGCCGTTAAACTTCAGCAGCTGTTCACCGGCATAATCATATGCAAACATTGTCATGCGATATTCTGGATTCAGACCAATGCGCCCACCTTCAAACCATTCACGCTGTGTGACAGATGAAACGTTGCAGAACACCATGCGTTCTGTCTGCGTTACACGCTGCACACCATATTCATCTTGTGTGTGCGTTTCTGCTATCAGATAACAAATGTTTGACCTGTCCATTATTCAACGCTCCATTCTGTGTATCCTGTTGCCATTCCAAGCTGCTTTTTCTGTTCATCATAAGATGCTTTCAGACGGTCATATTCTGCACCATCAATCTTTCCGAAATTGATTTTGCAATATGTTGTGACAGCCATAATGACAGCAGGTATCTGAAGGTATTCTGTGCCCATGACATCCGTGCTGATTCCGGCAATGCGCAAGTCAGCAATGCACGCATCAATCAAATCAGTCAGTTCAGAATCAAACGCATCTGTTGTGATTCGCAGTGCAAGTTTTACTTTTGCAAGTATTGTGTTCATGGTCATTTCTCCTTTGCGCATGATAGTGAAAAAAGACAGTCTTATTTGACTGCCTTTTTCCGTGTGCTCTTTTTCGGTTCTTCTTTTTCCGGTTCTGCTTCAGCTACGGTTTCAACCGGTTCAGCAACACCAAGTGCACACAGCCTGGTGCACTCTGCATCAGATACAGAATGTACACCAGGCAGTGCGTGAATGTGTGTTGCCGTCAGCAGTTTGACGGTCTGCATTTTATGCAGCCTTCTTGACCTGCGTGAAACGGAACGGTGCAGTGACACCGATTGCGCCAAACAGTTTTCCAAGTACACGGATGACATCGCTTGTCATCTCAGTGGTGTCATCAAACTTATACTTGATGTCATCGCCGTTCGGGAAGTTTGCAGTAACACCTTTAAGGTCACCGACAATCATATATGCCGCATTTGTAGATGCGCTTGCAAATGACGGAAGTGCATCAGTGAATACAACCGGCAGACCATCAAAAACATCACCGACATTCTGACCAGAAGTGACCTGGATGTTCTTCAGCGCACCCCATGTTGCACGGTTCATGATTGCAACATTGTCGGTTGCTTCAGCGGACAGAAGTGCTTCAGCAGATGCAATTGTTCCGGCACCAAGTGCCTGTGTCAGAACTGCAACTGCCGGTGCATTTGCACTGGATGTTGCCGGAGATGCAAGGATTGCAGCAATGACAATTCCGGCAGCCTTTTTAACAATACGGTATGCCAGTTCATCATAAATATAATCCAGGAATGCTTCACCGGTCATTTCATATACTTCATCCGTGATTGGTACCCACTTCTTAATGTTGTGCGGTACAAGTGTGACCATTCCAAGTACCAGTTCTTCTGCATCAACTGCATCGTCACCTTCAAGATGAAGAACAGCATCCGTTCCGCTGATTTCAAAATTGACTTTCAGATTGCCCTTGATGAAAGTCTTGCGTACACGGCTCATGATTTCATCATTTTCCCATGCGGTATTGATGATTGTTTCAACCATTTCCGGCACAGCAACGGTTCCAACTACCTGCCCTTCACTGACTGCATTTTCAGTCATCAGCGCACGGCATTCAGAATCATCGCCGGTCTTTACATAATTTGCAAACGCATCAATATATGCTTTGCTGTTTCTCAGTTCATTGATTGTCATCTTTTTTTCTCCATTTTCTACTGTGTCAAATACAGATACCGGTTCAACCTTGGCACCGGCAACCTTGTTCATAAGACTGCGCTTTTCTTCTGCTTCAGCTGCAATCTGGTTCTTGCGCTCCAGAAGTGCATCAACTTCTGCGCTCAGTTTTTCGATGTCAGCACCGTCAGCGTTCATTTCTGTTTCAATCTCTGTCATGCGCTGTTCGATGTTTTCCATCTGCATTTCTTTGATTTCCATTTGCTTCATCTCCTGTTCAACTTAATCTTTAACAGTGCTCTTTCCTTTATCGCTTTAAGTCGCTCCGCTTTCCTGGATTCAATCACTCCGTTGAACAGGTCACGATACGCAACCCCAATGTTTGTTGTTGGGTTTGCTGGAAAGGCAACTGCACTGGTGTCATATACCTTGAAAATGCGGTCAATTACACGTGTGACCGTTGAACCGTTGTCTTCAAAATGTTCACCGCCACGTGCTACCACAAAAGAAAAAGACATCTGACTATAATTCTGTGTCTTGATGTCTTCATACATGTCATGTGCTGCATCAGTCAAACCAAGGTTCACATCCGTCAACAGTCCATGTGCATCAGTGAACAGTTTCAGTGAACCGTTCTTTGTTCGTGCAAGCACTCGCCCGGTATGGTCACGTAAGAACACCACATCAGACATGTCAGCATCATCAAATGCTGTTGGTGCGATTCTCTCAAAATACTGAATACCTTCATCTTCAAACATCAGATACGGTTCAAATGTTGATGCGTAACCACGCACCAGATATTCTTCAGTTCCCTGGTCTTCACGCACTTCAAACGTTCCGATGTTCCTATATTCTCTGTCACTCTTGATTGGCATTGTCTGTCACTCCTTCCCTTGTGAAAGTTCCATCATCGTTCAATAAATAATATTCACCACGAATTGTATATGCCTGTCCTTGACCATCTGGCAGTGGTGGAAGATTCCAGATTTCCCGGATTTCATCACGGTTCATGATGCCACGGTCAGCCATCTGACTTGAAACATTCAACTTTTCGCTTGTGCTCATATACTGCAACCGGTTTGCGGTCAGCATCAACAGCGTACCTCTTTGAATCTCTGTGTCACTGAACATGGCATGTGTCATGGTTTCACTGAACTGGATTGCAAACGGTTCTACCGCTGATTCATAGAATGCTGACCAGGCATCACCATATGCTTTTGACTGAAGTACATCCGCATTCACACCGAAATAGTTGTACACATTCGTTCTGATTTCTTCCAATTCTTTTTCCGGTACATTATATGAATCCTGTTGAATCTGCTTGATGTCCGTGTATGTGTTCGGAAAAAGTAACAGACCGCTGTTGTCATCATCCGTTTTCAGATTCGCTTCACTGAATCTGATGCGTTCTTTCTTCATGTCTTCAGTTGAACTGAAGTTGTTTACACGTGCCATGAACCGATACGTTGCGCCGTTTCTGATTCCTTCCTCAATCGCTTCATTGTTCATGTGTTCCAGTTTCATTGTTGAATCAAGTGCATTGTTCGGTTCACCAAAGAAATCAGAACTGTATTGAAACCTTGTCAAAACAGCGCATTCAGACATAGGCAATGCAGCTGTGTCACCGTGTCTGAACTTATACCGCAGCCACGGTTCACCGTTATACTGAATAACTTCACATCGTTTTGGTAACACAGTGAAATATCCGGTCACTGTCATGTACTCATCATAGACCGGAACAATCACCGCTGTGTTGTGCATGTCCAAAATGGTGCTTGTACGATATAGGAACTGTGACCAGGTTTGAAAACCGTTTGGTCTTAACTTCAACCGTGTTTGCAGCTGCGGTTTTGCCGTTCCGATTATTTCAACTTTTAGCTTTGAAATATGCCGTGCACGTGCATCAATGGCAGACCGCACCAATGCTGATTCATAAATTTTTCCGTTCCATGAAGAAAAATGCGGTTTGTATGCGGTCAATGTTTGGAAATAACCATCATTGTGCCGTGCTACATCCACATTTTCTTTTTTGAATAGCCTGTCAAAAATTCCCATGTTTTTCACCTGCCTTGATTCTGCAACTGCACACCTATTTCTGAATACCATTTCTGTTTCACTGTCAGACAGTCCAATAAACTTGCCATTCCGTCAATGTGCACAGTGTTTGCAACTTTTACCAGTCTTTTTCTACCGCTGTCCGAATCCAGTTTCACAGCACTGTCGTACATGTGTATTTTCATCAAATCGTTTTCCACGATTTTGATTTTTCTATCTTTCAACGTTCCATAAAATTCATCCATCACACCGGAAAGATTGAACCCTTGAAAAACATCATCCATATGAAAACCATAATTCTTCATCTGTTCGGTCAGCTGCAATGCGTTCCATCTGTCATATCCGATTTTCAACGGCAGAATCTCATATTGTTCAACAAGCATCTTGAACCAGTTGAAACAATCGTTATAGTCAACAAAGTTTTCACCGGATAAGTCAAGATAACCTTTCTGGTGATAAATGTTATACGGAACCTGGTCACGTTGAATCATGTCATCCAAACGTTCTGACGGCATCCAAAACTTTGTGAAAACGTATGTGATTCCGTCACGTTCGATTGCAATGCACGCAGATGTCAAATCAACGCATCTTGATAAGTCTATGCCGCCGCAGCAGTAACAACCACGGAAATCATCAAGTGTCAGACCTGAAACCATGCTTTCTTCAATATCTTTTGATTCTAACCATGCTGTGTAACTGTTCTGTTTCACACAACAGTATTTCGTCATGAACTCATTTTTCTTTGACAGTGAACCTTCTGCAATCGCTATTTCTTCAAGCAGATAATCAACAGATATTGAAACACCAAGATTTGGATTAGATTTTTTCAGTTCATTAATGTCATTCCATTTGTCCGGGTCATCAATGATGTACAGAAACGGCAGCAGTTTCTTTTCTTTACTGTCACCGTTCAAGAACCGTGTTGCACGCTTCATCAGTTCATCATATATTCCATCATTCTCATACCCTGCCGTGCTGATAGACAACAGCAACGGTTCTTTGCGTGCACCCATGCCAGACTTCATGACTTCATACTGTTTCAGTCCTTTATCGCCACCCCACGCAGCTATTTCATCACAAAGTGTCAATGATGGATTGAAACCATCTGACCGTTTTGCGCTGAATGCGATTTTCTTGACGGTGCTGTTTGTACCAGGAATGAACAGGTCTGTTTGACGGTGCTTTTCCATTGTTGGGTCATCTGGGTTCATCTTTCTGCGTGATGAATCCAACACACGTGATTCCGCATATTTTTCTTGATATTCCGGGTCAAGTGTTGTCATAACCCACACGTTTGCATATGCCAGTTCTGACTGTTCCAGTTTTGGTGCAACGCAAAAACAACGTGTACCGAAACCGCCGTTGTGCCAAACATAACTTGTTGCTGAACTTCCAACCAAAGTTTTTCCGTTCTTTCTGCCCATGATAAGCAGTATTTCACGGAACTGTCTGAAACCGTCTGCATCGACAATTCCAAACACACACGAAAAGAATGCTTTCTGCCACAACTCCAATTTCAGATTGCCTGGTGCTAGTTCACCTTCTGTGTGAAAACAGTGTTTTTCAATCCAGTCAATCGCAAAGTTTGCTTTCTTCTGGTCAAAGTAGAATGATTTCAACTGAAACCCGGTCACAATGTATTCATAAAGTTTTTGAATCCATTTGCCAACTGTCACAGAACCATCTTTGATTTGCTGATAATAGGTCAAAATATAGTTTTCTGATTTTTTCTGTTTCACTCTGCTTATCTCCGTTTGAATCTGTCG